>OJIZ01000107.1_pt1 | contig 24305 bp, 24 predicted proteins | sample 1596071 | NCBI WGS metagenome assembly OJIZ01 (sample SAMEA4350127, study PRJEB24818) | metagenome | biome: human; feature: gut; material: faeces | place: Denmark | collected 2013-09
CTGAGGCAGCACCTGGCACGGCTGGGACGGAAGTCGCTGTCGTTCTCAAAATCGGTGGAGCTGCATGACAAAGTCATCGGGCATTATCTGAACATAAAACACTATCAATAAGTTGGAGTCATTACCGAATTATATTGGTAAATAGCCACTGAGAAGAATGAGTACTCACGTTCAGGTTATACAGATAGCTAAACAATACCCTGCAATTTACAAAGTAATACTCATTGCGACTTCTTAATTTAAGAAAGCGCAAGGAACGTTTACCCTTGCGCTTATTATAATAAGTCAGGCGTCGACTTTATCCAGCGGCCATGAATCAAACAGATAGCCGTCAAAATAAATATCGTCAACGTTCGAGAATTCCAGCAGACGTTGCTTAACGTTTTCCAGATGCTGCCACATTGCCAGCTTCGCCGCTCGGGCATCTTTTTTGATTAACGCGGCGAGGATCTGTTTGTGATCGCCCAACCACTCTTTGCGATACAGGCTGTCATCCAGATGGCTGTGCAACTGGATCCACATCGGATTGTTTTCCCGCCACTGCCAGGACTGACGGAACAGCTCCACCAGCATGCTGTTATGCGTCGCTTCGGCAATGGCGAGATGGAATTGCATGTCACCACTTTCGCTGCTGCCCGGCGCGCTGGAAGCCAGTTCACGCTCTTCCAGTTGCAATGCCTGACGCATTTTGACGATATCTTCGCGGGTAGCCTGCAGGGCGGCAAATTCCGCGATGTTACTTTCCAGTAACTGACGCGCCTGTAACAGCTCAAAAGGACCGGCATCATTGCAGACGTTGGCATCCGGACCGTCTGTGTTCTGGCTGCCTGAGCTATCAAGAACATAGATACCGGCACCCCGACGCACTTCCACCAGCCCTTTGATCTCCAGCATGATCAGCGCTTCACGTACCACCGTCCGCGTGACATCAAGCATTTCTGCAATTTCACGCTCCGGCGGCAGCCGTTCGCCAGGGTTGTACGGCGTCTTTATGATCAGATCGCGGATCATCGCCCCGACTTCCTGGTAAGGTCTTTGCGCAGAGGTGGCAGATTTCATGGTGTTGTGTCCGTTAGGTGCGGTTAATCAAATTTTTGCCGGATGCGGCGTGAACGCCTTATCCGGCCTACAACGGGCAATTTTACGGCCCCCGTTAATCTCAAACTATACCATTAGCACTGGAAGTTGGCACGTACAGGTGGGCAAAAAAACGAAAACTGGTCAACCAAATATCAGTTTGATTGACCAGTAAGTCTGTAGGGTAATCAGTTAGTTACAGCGCAGCCACACACTCGCGCGCACCGCGTTCGCACAGCTGCTGATATGCCGCCGTCACCGCGCCAACAAAGTCGGCATTCTGCGGCAGATCATCGGCAAAAATACCGCTCAGGCCCAGCAGCGCTTTCACGCGGTCTGCGCCCTGATACTGCGCGTTGATCTTCTGGAACTCCGCCAGCATCGGGTCGACCACGTCAATGGCATTACCCTGCTCATCCACGCCCTGGGTGTAACGCATCCAGCCAGCCACGCCCAGCGCCAGGTGACGCCAGCTGCCGCCGTTTTGCAGGTGCAGACGCACCGGGTCCAGCAGACGCTGCGGTAACTTCTGGCTGCCGTCCATCGCAATCTGCCAGGTACGGTGACGCAGAGACGGGTTGCTGAAACGCTCGATCAGCAGCGTCGCATAGGCGTTCAGGTCTGTACCTTCCGGCATCGACAGCGTTGGCGCTTGTTCCTGCATCATCAGGGCAAAGGCCGCTTTGCGATAAGCCGGGTTAGTCATGGTGTCGGCAATGGTTTCATAGCCGCCGAGGTAACCGAGGTACGCCAGAAAAGAGTGGCTGCCGTTCAGCATACGCAGCTTCATCATTTCGAACGGCACAACGTCTGCAACGAACTGTGCGCCCACTTTATCCCAGTCCGGGCGACCATTAACGAAGTTATCTTCAATCACCCACTGACGGAACGGTTCGCAGGCAATGGCGCACGGGTCGTAAACACCCAGCTGGTCAGCAATTTCCTGTAAGGTTTCTGGCGTCGCCGCCGGAACGATGCGGTCAACCATGGTGCACGGGAAGGTGACATTTTCTTCAATCCATGCCGCCAGCTGCGGGTCACGCGCCTGAGCCAGCCCCAGTACCGCGACCTTCGCCACATGACCGTTTTCACGCACGTTATCGCAGGACATCACCGTAAACGCTTTCAACCCTTTTTCACGACGCAGACGCAAGGCTTCGACGATGTAACCAATCGCGGACTTCGGCGCAGTCGGGTTTTCCAGATCGTGCTTGATCAGTGGGTTATTGAGATCCAGTTGACCGCTTGCCGCATCAGCGCAGTAGCCTTTTTCCGTGACCGTTAGAGAGACAATCGCCGTTTGCGGACGCGCCATCGCGTTGAGAATACCTTCGCAGCCATCGATTTCCGGATGCAGCGCTTCTTTCATCGAACCGATAATTTTCAGCTCGGTGCTCTCTGCGCCTTTTTCCGCTACGGTGTACAGCAGTTGCTGTTTTTTCAGGTTTTCGATCAGCACGCGGTCGTTGCCTGGCATCAGGTTAACTTCGCAGATGCCCCAGTCGCTGTCGGTGCTTTCCAGCAGATGATGGGTATACAGCGCCTGGTGCGCGCGGTGAAACGCCCCGCAACCGAGATGCACAATGCGTGATTCCAGACGAGAATGATCCCATGACGGGCGGGCAACCGGCAGATTGCTGTCAACAATAGTAGTCATCGTAAACTCCAGAATCCGTCTTCAGAGAGTGACGGCAAGGAAGAAGGAACCGGCACGGCGCGCAGCCATGCCGGTGGATATTAACGGCTAAAGAAAGCGCGCTGGATCGCCAGTTCGACACCGCGAACTTCGGCCAGGCCTTTCAGACGACCAATTGCGGAGTAACCTGGGTTGGTTTTCTTCTTCAGGTCGTCCAGCATCTGATGACCGTGGTCCGGACGCATCGGGATCAGGTCTTCTTTGCCTTCCGCTTTACGACGGTGTTCTTCTTCAACAATCGCTTTCACCACTTCGTACATATCAACGTCACCGTTCAGGTGCGCCGCTTCGTGGAAGGTTTTCGGGTTATCTTCACGCATGGTGGAGCGCAGATGGGTGAAGTAAATACGCGGACCGAACTGCTTGATCATATCAACCAGATCGTTGTCAGCACGCACGCCGTAGGAACCGGTGCACATGGTAAAACCGTTTGCCATGCTGTTTACGGTATCAACCATCCACTGCATATCTTCAATGGTGGAAACAATGCGCGGCAGGCCGAGGATCGGGCGCGGCGGATCGTCCGGGTGAACAGCCATACGCACGCCGACTTCTTCAGCAACTGGAATAATCGCTTTCAGGAAGACGGCAAAGTTTTCGCGCAGCTTCGCTTTGTCGATATCTTTGTACAGCTCCAGGTGTTTACGGAACTGGTCGAGGGTGTAGCCTTCTTCCGCGCCCGGAAGACCAGCAATGATGTTACGGGTCAGACGCGCTTTGTCTTCGTCGCTCATAGTGGCGAAGCGAACAGCAGCCTGAGCAATTTCTTCTTCGGTGTAATCCGCTTCCGCGCCTGGACGTTTCAGGATATGCATTTCGAATGCAGCGAATTCGATCTGGTCGAAGCGCAGCGCTTTGGAGCCGTCTGGCAGCACGTATTCGAGGTCAGTACGGGTCCAGTCGAGCACCGGCATGAAGTTGTAGCACACGGTGCGAATGCCGCACTGCGCCAGGTTGCGCAGAGTCTGCTGATAGTTAGCGATCCACTGCTCATAGTTGCCAGTGTGGGTTTTGATATCTTCGTGAATTGGTACGCTTTCTACGACAGACCACACCAGGCCTGCGTCTTCAACGATCGCCTTGCGTTTGAGGATCTCTTCTACGGACCATACTTCGCCGTTCGGGATATGGTGCAGCGCGGTAACCACGCCAGTTGCGCCCGCCTGACGGACATCAGCTAAAGAAACCGGATCGTTTGGGCCGTACCAGCGCCAGGTCTGTTCCATGATTTTTCCTCTTTCACATAGTGGGTTCCACAGCAAAGAGACGCGGAACCCTGGAGTTGTTTAGGTATCCGGATGAACAACCAGACCGCAGCCGTGGCGTTGCATCGGATGAGATGGCGTATAAGTTCTACCTTTTGGTAAGACATGTCAACCCGAATTCTGAAATTGGTTAACCACATCACAAGAATTTCACTCTCATGGTTGTTGCTGCAAATTGCAGCAAAGGGTAATCGATGGTTATTGATCAGAGGATGTGACATTCATCGCAACAATGGTTGACCAATTTACATAACATGTCGCCCAAAATAACAACGGTTCAACCAGGTAAGGTAAAACGTTATGCATGTGCTTAACATTCTCTGGGTGGTATTCGGCATTGGCCTGATGCTGGTACTGAATTTGAAGTTCAAAATCAATTCAATGGTGGCTTTGTTGGTGGCGGCGCTGTCCGTCGGGATGCTGGCGGGCATGGATTTGATGTCGCTGCTGCACACTATGAAAGCGGGCTTCGGCAACACGCTGGGGGAACTGGCTATCATCGTGGTGTTCGGTGCGGTCATCGGTAAATTGATGGTCGACTCCGGCGCGGCTCACCAGATAGCGCATACGCTGCTGGCGCGTCTCGGTCTGCGCTATGTACAGCTGTCGGTGATTATCATCGGCCTGATTTTTGGTCTGGCGATGTTCTATGAAGTGGCCTTTATCATGTTAGCGCCGCTGGTTATTGTTATTGCCGCCGAAGCTAAAATTCCGTTCCTGAAACTGGCGATCCCGGCAGTAGCAGCTGCCACTACCGCACATTCACTGTTCCCACCGCAGCCGGGTCCGGTGGCGCTGGTGAATGCTTATGGCGCGGATATGGGGATGGTTTATATCTATGGCGTACTGGTGACGATCCCAAGTGTAATCTGCGCAGGTCTGATCCTGCCGAAGTTCCTCGGCAATCTTGAGCGCCCAACGCCATCATTCCTGAAAGCAGATCAACCGGTAGATATGAATAATCTGCCCTCTTTCGGCGTTTCGATTCTGGTGCCGCTGATCCCGGCGATCATTATGATCTCTACCACCATCGCCAATATCTGGCTGGTAAAAGATACCCCTGCCTGGGAAGTGGTTAACTTTATCGGTTCCTCGCCGATTGCAATGTTTATTGCGATGGTGGTTGCATTCGTACTCTTTGGCACCGCACGTGGTCATGACATGCAGTGGGTGATGAACGCTTTTGAAAGCGCGGTGAAGAGTATTGCAATGGTGATTCTGATCATCGGTGCGGGTGGCGTGCTGAAGCAGACCATCATCGACACCGGCATTGGCGACACCATCGGCATGTTGATGTCCCACGGCAATATCTCGCCCTACATCATGGCATGGCTGATCACTGTGCTAATTCGTCTGGCGACGGGTCAGGGTGTCGTTTCGGCGATGACCGCCGCCGGGATTATCAGTGCTGCAATCCTTGATCCAGCAACTGGTCAGCTGGTTGGCGTGAATCCGGCGCTGCTGGTACTGGCGACGGCTGCGGGTTCCAACACCCTCACCCACATTAACGATGCTTCTTTCTGGTTGTTCAAAGGATACTTTGACCTGTCAGTAAAAGACACGTTGAAAACCTGGGGTCTGCTGGAGCTGGTCAACTCCGTGGTTGGGCTTATTATTGTGCTGATTATTAGCATGGTAGCGTAAAAGAACACCAGAGCCTGCCAATGGCAGGCTCTGTTCGGATTGTCGGCAAAGTACGCTTTGTTTATGCCAGATGCGACGCTGACGCGTCTTATCTGGCCTACAAAGGGCTAACGTGCAGGTTTTGTAGGTCTGATAGCGTAGCGCCTCAGGTACCAGCATTAGCAATGTGCTGTAATTTTTTTATTGATAAACAAAAGTCACGCCAATAATCGATTTCACATTCCCTGCAGTCACCTGCCCTCCGGTACGTGCGTAATTTGCCGTTAATCCCAGACTTACCGCCGAAGTTCCTACTGCTCCTAACGATACCGTGTTATTCGCTGGAATAATCGTACCGTTGCGCGTCAACTGTACGCCGACGCCCTGCGCTGGTGAAAACGACGCGGTATTGGTGAAAATCGAGTTGCCCGCATCTGCGGTTGTGCCGGAGAGGTAATACCCCAGGTTTTGGCTTTTCGCACAATAAACGGTAAGAGGAATTGGCACTGAACCAGGGTAGTCCGGCAGAGTAACGGTGACATCACGAGCAGAAACATCACAGCCGCCAGTGGGCACCACCACATCATTATTGGCGTAAATATTCCACACAAACTGGAAATCATCGCTGTTATAGTTGTTGGTCTGTCGCAAAATAAGCACGGCAATTAATGAGCCAGCTTTAATCGCCACCCCGCCCGCACTGCTCACAGGCGTCAAATAAAGCGCCACCGGCCACGGCTTATCCGTTCTCGAATTATAAACAACGCGCGGCGTTTCGCTGGTGGTAGGAAATGGATAGCTACTGCCACTATATTTTACGGTCCCGGAAAAATTAGATAACACGCAGCCATAAGCCGAGCCTCGTTGCAGTGTGACATAGTCTGTAATGGTTTCCGGATAATCGTTATGGCAAAAGATTTGCGTCGAAAGATCTACGACCAGGTTTTGCCCCACATTCACGGCGGGCGCAAGGTTTACATAAACATTAGCGCTGCCACCGCCAATAGGGATAGCTGTACCATTGGCGGTTTTACAGGCGAATGACCAGGCATTTACCGACCAGCCCATCAGCAGTACAGCAAACAGGGTAATAACTCGTTTCATTACAATCATCTCTTCGGGTTCAGCTGTAGGTATAGGTGATGCTAATCACTGCCTGAATGGTTCCCTGAGTGGCTCCGCCATTTACCGTCAATGCTCTGACCTGTAACGGGAAGTGCGCTGATTGTGAGGAATCATCCACCTGAACTGTTTTGGTTGCGCCAGTATTCAATGTGTTGCCACTGTCATCCTGTAGCTCTAACTGGATGTTTTGCGCGGTCCCCTGATTTTTATAATATCCGGTACTGTCGGCTGCCCCGCTGAAGCTGGCAGTGACCCTCGACGTTCCCACCGGACAATTAGTCAACTCAAGCGCAACATCATGCCAGGCCGATGCCGCCCCGGCAGACATAAGACTGAAAGAATAAAGATCGCCGAGATCAACCGTGGCATTGGTGGTGGAAACCGTGCACGGTTTAGCGACGACCTTACCGTTCACCGTGATGGTGACATCGGCTGCCTGTATCGTCGCACTTGCGAGCGCCAATATTGCCGCCAATAAATACCCACGTTTGCGCCATTTCATGAGCATCTCCAGTTACTGATATTCAAGAGTGAAGGTAGCCGTGGCATTGATATGCCCCGCAGTGACAGGCACCTGTGTCGCCATTAGCCGGGCGTAAAAATTCAGCGTATTTGGTTTACCCGGCGTCAGGGTCGTCCACGAAATCGCGGACGATGGGGCATTAAGGGGTATCTGATTTTGTTGCTCATTCAGAAGCTGTATTCCCAGTCCCGCAGCCGCTGACACCGTATTTTCAAGTGCAAGCAGGTTGGCATTGTGGCTATCTGCAACGCCAGTAAACCCAACCTTTACGGCAGAAACGGCGTTACCACAGGGTGACAGCAAAATACGAAATGGAACGACAGGAGTCGTCGCGCCAATGTTGTTAAATTGCTTCGCCGCGTTTTCCATCAGATCAACAGTAAAATTGGTTGATTCAGCGGCCACACTACAGCCATTATCTCTGACATAGCCGCGGATAGTAATCGTGCTATCCGCAGCCAAAGCGTGACTTACCGCCAGCCACAAAAAAGCGCAAAGAAGATAAAAAGGTTTGTTTCTCATCACGCCCCCTTAACGACATTCAGCTGATAGCTGGGTTAATAACTGCTGCTGACTCTCTGGTGGCAGTTGATAATTGGCGACACAGTGAGCATTTTCCTCTTCTCCCCATTTCACCTGCACTTTTCCCGCTAAAGGCATTCCGCTGAGGTAAACCTGACCATTATCCGCAACAATGCCGCTACTCTGGCTACTCTCTGATGTCACCATCGCCCCAAACGGCAGCGGCTTATTATTGTGGGTTAGCGTCATGAGCAGTTTTATCCCAACGCGCGCTTTAAACTCTGCTCGCACGATCGCCCCACGGGTGGGAACAACGTTAGCGACCGCATTATCTAAATCGACGTTATCAGCCAGGGTATTGGTATCCAGCGCCACTCTGTTTTCCCGATATTCAGTGGCATAAGGCAGCACGGCATAACCCCGCCAGTCGGTACGCACTCCTGTCTGGTTTTCGACTTTTGCATCTTTTGCGCCAGGCGCTTTAACAAGCACCACCGTATCGTTTAACGGCTGCCCCAGCGTTACGCCATTGGCATGAGCCAGTACCCCACCGCTGACTCCGTAATAGAGCTGCTTAATATCATCGCTATGGCTGTAACCGATATTGGCATTGCCGTAACCACCGCGATAATTCAGCGTGGCGTAGCCTGTACTTCCGCTATTTCCATCGCCTCCCCCGGCATAACCGGTTTGCACGCTATAGCTGAGGTCGTTGTCTTCTAGCAACGTACCGTATATACCGGCCAGATTGGTCATCCGACCGTTGAGATCGTGTGACATGCTGTAGCTGGCACTGGCATGTCGCCACTGAGATTTACTGTCAGAACGCAGCCAGTGGCTGAAAGGAATATTGACGTTAAGCGCTAACATCTGATCCCGTCCTTTTTGCCAGGCGTTTTTCGTCAGGCTATAGCTGAGCGTCCAGTTAATATCTTCGAACGCAGTATTTAATCCAGCCTGGAATTGCTCATCGACATTACTCGTTCCCCAATAAGTTTGATGGCTACCACTCAAATACAGTGTTGATGTGCGCCCGAGTTGCTGAGTAACGGTGAGTTGTAATTTCCCGCGTTTGTTATAAGCGAGATTGTAATAGTCGGTGAATTTCGGCTTAACCTGAATAACTCCATCCTGTGTTTCGATGTTGTAGCCATTCATTCGACTGTATGTTGTATCAGCGAAATTAAAATACCCACTGGTCGAATAACGGTAACCCACTAACTGAATATTCGTGCCTGACTCATTGAGCGATTTGTTATAGAGAAAACGCACCGATTGTCCGTCATGCTGACTGTCATCGGGAAGTGTGGAATTAGCCTGCGTCATATCCACAGACAGAGCGCCCAGTGCCCCCATGTTTTTCCCGATACCGAAATTAAAAGCACGATAACGATCTGCCAGTTGCGTTCCACCATATATTGTCCAGCCAGCCGGAAGGCCGTGGAGTAATGTACTCTGGAAAAAGCGGGGTTTTTCCTGTTGCGCATTTCCACTACGGTATTCTCCTGCCGTAATGGAATAACGAGTATGCCCTTCACGTTGCAAAAGCGGGACTGACGAATAGGGTACGGTAAAAATCTGCGTGCTGCCGTCAGCCTCTTTAATCGTTACCTGCAAGTCACCACTATTACCTGCGGCATAGATATCATTGATGGTAAAAGGCCCCGGTGGCACCGTACTATTATAAATGTCATACCCATTTTGTTTAATAGTGACCTGTGCAGTACCACGAGCAATACCGTGGATCACCGGGGCAAATCCTCTTTGGCTATCGGGTAACATATTGTCATCTGAGGCCAATTGTGCGCCGCGAAAGTTAATACCATCGAAAATATCGCCCTGAGTATAACCATCACCCAGCGTCAGCCGGGAACGTAACGGTATTATGTCTCGCTCAAGCCAGGTATTGATATGCTGCCATTTATTTTTGCTACCTGATGATCTGTCGCTACTGTTATAACTCCAGGTGGTATTGTCGCGTAAACGCCACGCACCAATATTTAACCCACTCTGTAGGTTTAAATATGCATAATGGCTGTTACCCCCAATCCGATTCTGTACACTATTTCCGCTGAAATTATAATTGAGCAATCCGGCATTAATACCGGTATCCCATAACTCAGGAGGAATATAACCACGCGCGCGATTACTCATAAATGCCTGAGGGATCGTCAGGTTGAGTCGCTGCTGACCAACATCTAAATGCGCAGTAGCGTCATGGATCATGGCGGTTAATGGCACGCAGGCATCATCCGCCAGCAGATTCATACCGGAGATAGAAGCCGTATTCAGCCCCATACTGGCAAGTTGCGCGCGTGTCAGGCAGGGAACAATCCCTTGTTCGCTGTCGCCCGTATTAAATGTGACATCACGCGTTGCCATATAACCATTATTCAAATAGATATCGACACGATACGTCCCTGGCGGTAATTCTTGCCCATTTTCAAAACGCGATAAATCGGCCACAGCCTGGGGATCATCCGCTAAAAAGCGCGGATTAAAATAGAGTTCGGCAGATGACAAAGGTGCCTGTGCGGCAAAAGCACAGGCGACAAAGAGCCGGACAAAAAAACCAGCCAAACGATGCTTACGAATATGCAAGCATTGTGTGTTTCGCTGGTAAAGTCTTAAATTCAGATATGACATTATTCCTCCGGTTTAAAATCACCCGGCAGTCAATTCTTTTTATTCAGGCGAAAAAATCCCCCTGCGTTATTCCATTACGCCCGTCATTTTGGGGGTAAGTGCGCCATAATCATTTATTGTTCGGTAAGTAATATTGCTTCCTGCATCAGAAGGCAATTTAACCGTGCTTTCGCCCATTGGAGGCACCAATGCATTTTCAAGAACCCGGGTTCCGGCATTCAACTCTGTTACCGTCAGGTAATAGGGTGTCGGGTTGATCAGCGTCAGAGAATTCGCGCTACGACGAAATCTTAATTTTTCTGCGGCCTGATCGGGTGGCAACGCTAATTTAGCCGGGCGATAGTACAGTTTAATGCGGCTGATAATTGCGAGCTGTAGCGTATTCTCAGTCAATTTTGATTTATCCATTGACGGAATCGCTTTAACGTTCATCCAGAATAAACTTTCCCGATCCTGTGGCAATTGGTTATTTGTTGCATCAAGAATACGCAAGGTATTCTCTCTTTTTCCCTTCATCGCAAACAGAGGTGGCGTCACGATAAAACGACCATCCTTAACACCATCGGCATTTTCCACCCATGATTGAATTAAATAGGTGCTATTTTCATCATTATTTGTCACGGCAAGTTGCACTTGTTTTTGCCCTGCCGGATAAATTACGCGGGTCGCACCTAAGGCCACTCCCGCTTCAGCGCGTCCGGCAACCACCATTGCCATGAACATCAGGATACCTGCCAGCAAGCAGAATGTTATTTCCTGCGATTTCCTTACATTGACGTTTTTATTACTCACTGTCCTGTTCCTGTTATCACATTATCTGCTGAACAATTACTGATAGGTTAAAGAGAACCAGGCCTGGGCATTGGCGATGCCGCCAGTAACCCGACGCCCGGTAGACGATATTTGGCGATGAAATGTAGCGAAGTAGAGCCTGAGTAAAGCCGTTTCCAGTTTGCTGGAGGACGATTAATCGGTACGAGGTTTCCTTCATCATCAAACAACGCTACGCCAATATTGGTGGCTATCCCTGGCCCCTCTCCCACGGAAAGCACATCCGGATTTTTACCATCCGCGACACCGTGAAACGCCACACCTACACGTTCGCTCACCACCGTGCTACATTCCCGTAAATGAATAACAAAAGGCACCGGTGCGCTATCTTCCCCTACCGCATGAAACCGGTTACTGCTGATTTGCCCCATATTGACCGTCATTTGTTTATCACCGGCTTCAATCCGGCAAGTTTCCGCAATAATGACGCCCTGAAATTGCATATTTCCGCCGGGCAGCGTGGTATTCCATTTATTTCCGGCCAGAGCAAACATTGGCAGCAACGACGCTAATAGAAATAATCTCTTCCTTTTCATCGTTATTTTTATCGCACAAGGGTGGGCATCCCTGCCCGTAATGACGTCCCTGAACCTGGGTAGGTTATTGATACTGAACCTTGAAGGTCGCATCCGCATTAGCAGCACCTGGGGTTGCGGCACCAACTGCATAATAACGCGCCTGGAACGGAATGGTGTTGGTTCCGTTATTCAGGGTTGTTTGTGCACTAAATGACGCACCATCCAGCGCCAGCGCAGCTCCTGTTTTATCCAGGATCTGCACACCAACGTTTGTTGCGCTACCCGCAGCAGAACTCTGCAGAGCCAGTACGTTGGTATGATTCGTGTCAATTGTTGTACCTAAGAAGGCAACAGCAGCTTTGCTTGCAACATCGGTATCGCAATCATTCAGCTGAATGTTAAAACCGACAGCAGAGCTGGTCGCTCCATCCTGGTCCAGCGAAGCGGTACGAACCTGGCCCAACTGAACGGTTTGATCAACAGAGCCGGCATCAACCGCACAAGCTGCGTTAACAACCTCCCCTTTAAAGTGAACTGTCCCACCATTTACCGTCGTGACAGCGGCCAGAGCCGCTGTAGAACTCAGGGACAGAGCCGACAGAACAACAATTGCCAGAGTTTTAATTTTCATGCTGCTTTCCTTTAAAAAAACTATTTCTAAATCGACATGGGCAGTCGTTCTGTACACTTTGTTTTGTCAACGAGTTTGACTGCCAACACTGCACAGTTTTCCCCCAAAAGATGAAACATTTGGGGCCATTTTGACTCATAGAGGAAAGCATCGCGCACAAACTTTTTCAGTTTATTTGTTGGCTTAATATTCTATTGTTATCTTTATTTGCAGTTTTTTATATTGAACTAGGTGGTTTTTGGAGAGAAGAATGAGGAAGAGGCGTCGAGTCACAGAAACGTTAGCTTTACATTTAGCGGAGGTGATGTGAAATTAATTTACAAGAAAAATAATTTACATATCAAACAGTTAGATGCTTTTTGTCGTTTTATAATATTTTTATGCTTGAGAAAAAATACGTAACTTATTTATGATATGGACAGTTTTGGCCCCAATTGTCTTGTATTTATTTGTTTTTTAACTTTATTATCAATAAGTTAAATCAAACTTCTTCTCTTTTTAATTTTTCGTTTATGAGATTATTTCTTTCCCATAATCCGGCAAAACGAGCAGCATTACTGGCGGTATAACGTACAGTATGGCGAATATTTCGATGCCCGAGATAATCCTGAATTAAACGAGTATCTGCACCACGCTCCGCCAGTTCATAACCGCAAGCATGCCTTAACATATGAGGATGAGTCTGCGTTACGGTTCCAGCTTCAATACCGGCATCACGAATAATGCGATAGGCCTGCTGGCGAGAAAGCCGACTCCCGCGGCGAGAAATAAATATGGCGTCGGTCCGGTCAGCGCCTTTCCAGTTAGCACGTTCCAGGGTCCAGCGTTCCACAGCTTCACGCTCATCAAAACGTAACGGGTGAACGGTAGAAAATCCGTTCTTCAGTCGGCGAATATTTATTCGACCTTCATTAAGGTCAAGATCCTGATAATGCAGATCAAGCAGTTCACTAATACGCATCCCATGCCGATATGCCAACAGAATAAGACAATAATCTCTGGCTCCCGTTGCCCCGTAACAAACCGCCTGCATCATGGCCTGAACTTCTTTACCGGTAAGATAACGACGTTTACTCACAATAGTAGTACTCCTAACTGAGATATATTTGAATGAATACCTATAGGAAATCTCAATCGGTCAAAATTAGCCCAATAGATAAAAAGATAACCACACACGAAGTGATGTGGCTATCAGTCAATTACATTAAACATCATACAAAAATAAAATATCACTGATGTGATAACATCTATTTTCATTGATTTGATTCAATATAACAATAGATTGCAGTGGATTAACTTCCAGTTGCTTAAAAAATAAAGGAAAAAGTGCGAAAACAGGAGAGTTTAAGTGATGTGTAAATTTATGAATGATTTTGTTTATTTATTTTGAAGAACATAAACCATTGTATTTTGTATGAATATGGTTAACTTAATGTTTATTATGATAATTAAGAATCATACTTACAATAACATCAATTAATAAATGGTTAATCATTTTTGATATATCGTAAGAATAATGTAGTTTTTAACACCATCCCTGGTATCTCAACTATCTCTATAAAACAGCGTGACGCTGTCGTCCTCTGGCTCTATCCCAGATGCCGTAAAAACGCCCTGCATTGCTGGCGGTATACCAGACAGTATGACGAATATTGCGATGCCCCAGATAATCCTGGATAAGTCGCGTATCTATTCCCATATTCGCCAAAGCAAAACCACACGAATGGCGTAACATGTGCGGATGAATCTCCAGTGACAACCCGGCATTACCACCGGAAGTCGAGATAATATGGTAAAACTGTTGCCGAGAAAGCGGATTCCCCTTACGCGATAAAAATACCCACTCGCTCTCAGCATGCGGGTACGAAGTACGGATACTCAACCAGTTTTTTAAAGCCTGAACTTCTTTGTTCAATAGCGGGTGCGTTGTTGAAAAGCCTTTTTTTAATCGATGGATATATATACACTTTGCCTTAAGATCAATATCCGAAATCCTCAATCGACAAATTTCACTCGCCCGGAAACCATGAATAAAACAAAGCAAAGTCAGACAATAATTACGTGCTGCATGAGGCCCGGTATTTGCTGCTTTAAGGAGTGATTCGATTTCACTATGGGTCAGGAAGTTCCTTTTTTTGTTATCAGCCTTATTCTTCATCGTTTTTCCCTTATAATTACAGACGCGCACTAGCTGTGCTGGGTTAGCAATAATTCAACATTTTTATCCTGATTATGTTTATAAAAGCGAACGTTTGCTTAATAACTAACGTAAGTGGACCAGTTCTTCTGAGTGAACTTAAATGGAGTAGCAACAGTTAATTATAATAACGTTGCCATACAAACGCCATGCTCTTGCATGCTATGTACCTTTATATATTTATCAATCTGATACGAATCTAATAATAACCCTCATCATTAATGCAACTAATCTTATCTATATATCATGTGATATGTTCTGTAACAAGTAAAATCAACATAAAAAATTCAGCAAAATTTAATATTCGTTCAACTAGCCGTCTCACATATGACATTATTAGTCAACTCCATTTGCCACAAAATGGCTATTTCATGGAACACAGTAATTTCTTAGTGGCTATTATCAAGCTAATTCTTAGGTCCCTAGCGATTATTACTGGCTGGTTCGTCAGTTTAAGCCATGAGATTGTTACATTCCTTTTTATCCTGGAGATATGGGGGAACGCAGGAGACAATTTTTTCATCTACATTCGCTGGTAAATATGGCTTTGGTCACTGCGACTTAAACCTTCCTCAATCACAGCCATTCGCCGGGCGATACGGCAAACAAACTAAGTGAAACATCATCCTGAAAACACCAACATCAACAAGCCTCTCCAGATCGACTTCTGAAGTGACCAGTTACAAGCCACAAACCAGGAAACATATTTCATGATGAGAATTATGCTCAGCCTGATGGCGGGTAAACCCTTATTTTCACCACTCTCACTGAGTTAGCTTGCAAAGCTTTCTTTGTTTAGATTCTAAATAAATTATTTACAAAACAGATTGTTAAAAGAAAACCTTTAGTTTTTGAAGACCAATGCAAGTGTTCGTCTGGCTTCACATGGCATCTGCTTCTTAGGAAAAGATCGACATATTTTGTGACACGAATTGCAAATCTGGTTTTGTTGTATGGATTGCGTGATTTTTGATCTGGTATAACAGGTATAAAGGTGCACCGCGATAGTCAATGAGACTGGGCATCTCGTAATCTATGGCAAACATCACTTCAGTTCTTTCTCATCGGGTGATGAAAACGCACTTCAGTCTGAAAGGAATATGAAAATGAGATCAACAGACACTCTATTTTATGACTCTGGGTAAAATGGATTGAGTAAGCGATATAGCTTACGAAAATTCAAATCAATTAAACATCAGCAGAGATTTTATACTCAGGTATTTAATCTGGCCCTCTGTTTATTTAAATAATGTGGAAAGAGATTTTTCACAGGAGATATTATACAAAAAATATAAAATACAGCTACCGGTTGCCAAAGACACTATAAGCCTGGCAAAAAAATATTACACAACATAAATGCTAATTGTTTATGCGGGCTTTGTATTGCTTTCTGTATCCTACAAATGAGTGAAATTTATGAAAAAGGCTAAAATACTTTCTAGCGTATTATTACTGTGCTTTTCGTCCCCATTAATTTCTCAGGCTGCGACACTGGACGTACGTGGTGGATATCGTAGTGGAAGCCACGCCTATGAGACTCGACTCAAAGTCAGTGAGGGATGGCAAAATGGATGGTGGGCAAGCATGGAAAGTAATACCTGGAATACCATTCATGATAATAAAAAGGAAAATGCCGCACTCAATGATGTTCAGGTTGAAGTTAATTACGCGATTAAACTTGATGATCAATGGACGGTGCGCCCGGGAATGTTAACGCATTTTAGCAGCAATGGCACACGCTACGGACCCTACGTAAAACTGTCCTGGGACGCGACAAAAGATCTTAATTTTGGCATTCGCTATCGTTACGACTGGAAAGCTTACCGACAACAAGACTTATCTGGTGATATGTCTCGTGATAACGTTCATCGTTGGGATGGATATGTCACTTACCATATTAATAGTGATTTCACCTTCGCATGGCAAACGACGCTATACAGTAAACAGAACGATTATCGCTATGCAAACCATAAGAAATGGGCGACGGAAAATGCATTTGTTCTACAATACCATATGACGCCCGATATTACGCCATACATAGAATATGACTACCTTGACCGTCAGGGTGTTTACAACGGCAGAGATAATTTATCGGAAAACAGTTATCGCATTGGTGTGTCATTTAAACTGTAGTAGACAGGAGACAGTCACAATGAATAAAACAATAACGGCGCTTACTATCATAATGGCTTCATTTGCCGCAAACGCGTCTGTATTACCGGAAACTCCTGTGCCATTTAAAAGTGGTACCGGAGCAATTGATAACGACACTGTCTACATTGGTTTAGGTAGCGCAGGTACGGCATGGTACAAGCTGGATACACAGGCCAAAGATAAAAGATGGACAGCGTTAGCTGCATTCCCTGGCGGACCGAGAGATCAAGCAACCTCTGCATTTATTGATGGCAATCTGTATGTGTTTGGCGGCATTGGCAAAAACAGCGAGGGCTTGACTCAGGTATTTAATGACGTACACAAATACAACCCCAAAACCAATAGCTGGGTTAAATTGATGTCGCACGCGCCGATGGGCATGGCGGGCCATGTGACTTTTGTACACAACGGCAAGGCTTATGTTACTGGCGGTGTTAACCAGAATATCTTCAATGGCTATTTTGAAGATCTCAACGAAGCTGGAAAAGATTCAACCGCTATAGATAAAATCAACGCCTACTATTTTGACAAAAAAGCAGAAGATTATTTCTTCAATAAGTTTCTGTTGTCTTTTGATCCCTCAACACAGCAATGGAGTTACGCTGGCGAATCTCCCTGGTACGGAACGGCTGGTGCGGCGGTTGTGAATAAAGGTGATAAAACCTGGCTTATTAATGGCGAAGCCAAACCAGGATTGCGAACGGATGCCGTATTTGAACTTGACTTCACCGGTGATAATTTAAAATGGAATAAGCTTGATCCCGTCTCATCACCAGATGGCGTCGCTGGCGGTTTTGCGGGGATAAGCAATGATTCTCTTATATTTGCTGGAGGGGCCGGATTCAAAGGTTCACGAGAAAATTACCAGAACGGTAAGAACTATGCGCATGAAGGCCTGAAAAAATCATATAGCGCTGATATTCATCTTTGGTATAACGGGAAATGGGATAAATCGGGTGAATTATCGCAAGGTCGGGCCTACGGAGTATCATTGCCCTGGAATAATAGTTTATTAATTATTGGCGGTGAAACTGCAGGCGGCAAAGCAGTGATGGATTCAGTTTTAATTTCTGTGAAGGATAATAAAGTCACAGTACAAAACTAACGCTTCAGGGCCCCGGTAAAGGGGCCCTGCTATCAATTTGTCATTTCAATTACGCGAAATTTATATGAACGCAATAATATCGCCTGATTATTACTATATTCTTACCGTTGCTGGTCAGTCTAATGCCATGGCGTATGGCGAAGGACTGCCATTACCGGACAGGGAAGATGCGCCTCATCCCAGAATTAAACAATTAGCGAGATTTGCGCATACGCATCCCGGAGGCCCGTCATGTCACTTTAACGACATTATTCCACTGACTCACTGCCCACACGATGTTCAGGATATGCAGGGTTATCACCATCCTCTGGCAACGAATCATCAAACACAGTACGGCACCGTTGGCCAGGCACTGCATATAGCACGGAAATTACTGCCCTTTATTCCTGATAATGCAGGGGTTCTCATCGTTCCGTGTTGCCGTGGCGGATCGGCTTTTACCGCGGGCAGCGAAGGGACATATTCAGAACGGCACGGAGCCAGCCATGATGCTTGTCGTTGGGGAACGGATACTCCGCTATACCAGGATTTAGTCAGCAGAACGCGAGCCGCACTGGCAAAAAATCCGCATAACAAATTCCTCGGCGTATGCTGGATGCAAGGCGAATTTGACTTAATGACCAGTGACTACGCGTCACACCCTCAACACTTTAATCATATGGTTGAAGCCTTTCGTAGGGATCTAAAACAATACCATTCTCAGCTTAATAATATTACTGACGCACCGTGGTTTTGCGGCGATACCACCTGGTACTGGAAAGAAAATTTCCCTCATGCGTATGAAGTTATTTATGGCAATTATCAAAATAATGTTTTAGCCAATATTATTTTCGTCGACTTCCAGCAACAAGGTGAAAGAGGACTGACGAACGCGCCTGATGAAGACCCGGACGATTTAAGCACGGGATATTACGGTTCAGCGTACCGGTCACCGGAGAACTGGACGACGGCACTGCGAAGCAGTCATTTCAGCACGGCAGCCCGTCGGGGGATTATTTCTGACAAGTTTGTAGAAGCAATTTTGCAGTTTTGGCGCGAAAGGTGAGCGTTCATTAATTTGATTTATTCGCATCCATCAGCGCTTTTAACTGCTCCGGCGTAAACGGTGGTTTGCGTCGGTGCAACATCGCATGGCAATTAGGGTACACAGGCAGCAAATCATTAACTGGATCCAGCTGGTAATCCTCTTTAATGGCTGACAGCGGCACCAGGTGATGCACATGGATAAAGCCTTCAGCGATATCACCATAGATCTTCACCAGATCAACACCGCATACGTTGCACTGGCATCCATGATGTTCGACCGCTTTATCTCGGGCCTTTTTATCGCGTTCATAGCGGTTTACTGTCACCTTTATCGCCGCACCTTCAAGGTATGTCTCCTGCGACGGCAACTCATCCGGGAACAGAACGTCGGCTATGGGAGCCGCAGCGGCTTTATCCAGATGAATATGAAATCCCTGCTCTATGAGTAGCTTGACACATTTAGATTTTATTCCGCCGGTGAAATCCGCAGGGGTAAATTGCGTCCCCGTCATCAATGTCGCTGCGATGCCAGCAATCGCCTTCGAGGGGTAACGTCGGCCATGATATTCAATCTCATACAACCGCGCAGGCTGGAACTGATGAGTTTCTCCCGCATCCCATAAATGGATAGCTTCGATGATATACCGCCGCGGAAGATGATCAGGGAGTTTATTCATGGAGAATGTCCTTATACGTTCTCAGAACAGGCAGCAAAAAAACAAATGAGATCAAGGTAATATATCTTCACTTGCAGGCTTGAACAGCAGAAAATTTGCGAGCATGATCGCAATTATTTCACTGCCAGGGATATCAATAGCTTCCAGTAAATCGCTACAGCAGGCAATTGCCAATATAAAAATCTGGCACAAGGGTGAACAGCGCGCGCCGCATAAGCCATTGTTATTGCTATACGTATTAGCGGGATACCTGAATGGACATCCGCGCCTTTTCGATTATTGTAGTGGAACAGTCTACGAGGATGCAGTTCGAAGTGAGTAAGTAAAGGTTGCTGGAAACGATCAATGCCGCCATACAATGATTTTTTAGGATCAACAATGAGTAATAAAAACTACGAAAGTCACCGCAAAGCGATTGTTAGTAAAGGTATACCACCCGCTCTATTAAATAGGCTCACCAATTCGGATGTTCGTAAGCGTCAACGGAGCACCGTATTGACGCTTATTTATTGGTGAGTACTACGTTCCATGGCAGGAGTTCATCAACTCGGTTGGAAGGCCATTCCGGCAGTACGCTCAAGATATGGCGCAGATACGCTTCCGGATCGATACCGTTCAGACGACAGGTGCCGATCAGCCCGTACAACAGTGCTCCACGCTCGCCGCCGTGATCGCTGCCAAAGAACATAAAGATGGTATGACCTTTATATACTCACTATAGCATTGGTGGGATATTCCAGAGGAGGTCATTATGCATTCGGAAAATATTGCAGCTTACATCGGGCTGGATGTACATAAAGAAACGTTGGCGGTTGCTATTGCTGCACCTGAACGGCTTGGCGAAGTTCGTTATTATGGTACGATTAACAACGAAGCCCAGGCTGTACGTCGATTATTTCAGAAATTGCAGGGACTTTACGGAAACATTCTTTCCTGCTATGAGGCTGGCCCCTGTGGTTTTGGGCTATATCATCAACTCACAGCGATGAATATAAAATGCCAGGTTATTGCCCCTTCCCGGATACCAAAATCACCGACAGACAGAATCAAAAATGATCATCGGGACGCAATTTCTCTTGCCAGGTTACTGCGGGCTGGTGAACTTACCCCTGTCTGGATCCCTGACCTGACTCATGAAGCTATGCGGGATCTAATCAGAGCCCGTGCAGCAGCTAAACGAGACAGCAGAGTTGCCCGACAGCGAATTCTGAGCATGCTATTGCGAACAGACAAACGTTATGCAGGGAAGCACTGGACCGGCAAACATCGAACCTGGTTAGCTAATCAATCATTTAGTCAGCCATCTCAGCAGATTGCTTTTCAACACTATTGTCAAAGTCTGGAGCAGATTGAAGATCGCATACTTCAACTCGACCAGGAAATATCTCGCCTGTTACCTGAGTGGTCTCTGTGCAATCTGGTCTGCCAGTTGCAGGCTCTAAAAGGTGTTGGTCAGCTAATTGCAATAACCCTGGTTGCTGAACTGGGTGATTTTTCGCGATTTTCCAATCCCAAACAGCTCATGGCTTTTCTGGGACTGGTGCCAGGTGAATATTCCAGTGGAAACAGTATTCGTCCCAGAGGAATAACAAAAGTTGGAAACAGCGAACTGAGACGTCTGCTTTACGAAGCCGCCTGGTCTTATCGTACACCTGCAAAAGTTGGTGCATGGCTTATATATTACCGACCGGACTCTGTAACACAATATTCCAAAGATATTGCATGGAAAGCTCAACAACGATTGTGTTCTCGTTACCGAACTCTGACAGCAAAAGGGAAAAAATCACAAGTAGCCATTACGGCGGTGGCTCGTGAGTTGACTGGATTTATGTGGGATATTGCACTTGCTGCCCAATCATCATTCAGTCAGCAGAAGCAAAATTAAACCCTGAAGCAGTCAGACACGGAATGAGTGATCCTCGAAAAAGAATTCAGGGAAGCCAGAATGCGCTAATACCTGCACGTAGAAAGAGGCCAGCTCACTGCGTAAATCGTCATGGGGCTAAAATCCCCGAATAAGAGTTTGTAAAATCCAAGATACAGTCTGACTGTTTCAGGTTCTTTAATCCGCGATATAACGAAGCTCCCGGAGCTGCGTAGGTCTTTTTGGGCTTAATATTTGACAAAGGTCATAAGAGTTTTTCTTTCCGAGACAGACTGCACGAAGCGCTCTTTCCGCAGCATTATTATCCGCCTCCGCCAGACCGTCATCACTGTAATAACAGAGGGCATCCCACTGATTCAGTACATAGCTGAACGCTTCGCCCAGTCTGGATTTTTTCGACAGCGTACCATTCTTCTCCACCATCCATTCATGCAGCGACGTCAGTAACACTTTGCTTCGCTGCTGCCTGACGGCAAGACGCTCTGACTCCGGTAATCCCCGTATTTCATCCTCGATGGCGTACAGTTCACTGATTCGCTTCAGGGCTTCTTCTGCCGTCGCACTTTTGCTGCTGATGTATACATCGTGGATTTTTCGCCGGGCATGGGCCCAGCACGCAACTTCTGTCAGTGCACCACCTTCACGTTCTGCACTGAACAACCTGTCGTAACCTGTGAACGCATCCGCCTGCAGGATACCCCGGAAGGGGCGGAGGTGTTGCTCCGGGTGTTTCCCCTGCCGGTTCGGCGAGTACGCGAACCAGACCGCTGGAGGAGATGACGAACCCACATTGCGATCATCCCGGACATACGTCCAGATACGCCCTGTTTTCGCCTTTTTCTGACCCGGTGCCAGTACCTTTACCGGTGTGTCATCAGTGTGAACCTTGCGGGTGTTCATTACATAACGGTACAGGGCATCATTCACCGGTGTCATTAACTGGCAGCACGCGTCAACCCAGTTGGAGAGTAAGGCCCGGCTCAGTTCGACACCCTGGCGGGCAAAGATTTCACTCTGACGATACAGTGGCAGATGTTCGCAGTATTTTCCCGTTAACACGCGGGCAAGTAATCCGGGGCCCGCGATACCACGCTCTATCGGGCGGGACGGCGCCGGTGCTTCAACAATACAGTCACATTTTGTACAGGCTTTTTTTACCCGTTCTGTGCGGATCACTTTCAGGGCACTGCTCACCAGTTCCAGCTGTTCAGCGCTGACTTCCCCCAGATAATCCAGCTCACCGCCACACTCCGGGCAACAGCTTTCTTCTGGCTCCAGGCGGTGTATTTCACGGGGAAGGTGTGCCGGTAACGGACGACGATGGCGCGACTGTCGCAACTGGCGGGGAACCTGAGGATCGTCTTCCCGCCCACTGTAACGATCGCTGTCCTGTTCACGTTGTTTCAGCAGAGCCTCAGCCAGTTCAACTTCACGACGCAGTTTTTCAGAACGGGTACCGAACAGCATCCGGCGCAGTTTTTCTATCTGAGCCCGCAGATGTTCTATTTCCCGTTCATCTTCTTCGATCTTTTCTTCGGCACGTGTCAGTGCAGAGCGCAGGAAGGCTTCCGTCTCTTCAACCAGACTCAGTTGCTGGTCTTTCTGACGGAGGGCTTCAGCCTGCTCAGAGAGCAACCTTTCCAGCTCTGCGATGCGAATGAGGTATTTCTGACTCATGACCGTTTTTATAATGCGGTCAGGAGTTTTTTACAACATTGTCAGTGAGTTACGGCTGGATGTTTTTGGCTGACGCCAGTCCAGCTTATCGAGGAGCATTGCCAGTTGCGAGCGGGTAATGGATACCTTGCCGTCACGTACCGCAGGCCAGATAAACTGGCCTTCCTCCAGGCGTTTGGTGAACAGGCACAGACCATCAGCATCAGCCCAAAGAATTTTGACGGTGTCACCCCGTCGGCCACGGAAGATAAACAGGTGACCGGAGAAGGGATTATCATTCAGCACATGTTGTACCTGTTCTCCCAGTCCGTTGAAGGATTTACGCATATCGGTAACGCCGGCAACGAGCCAGATACGGGTACCTGATGGGAGTGAGATCATCTTCCCCTCCCGGTCAGTTCACGGATCAACACTGTGAGCAGCTCTGGCGATGGATTTTCCAGCGTCATGTTACCGTGACGGAATTCCACCTTGCAGGAACTGGCACTGACTCTGGTCTGAGTGGAAGTGGATAAAGACGGCGCAATGGCCGCCACAGGTTCTTTCTGCTCATCCGGCGTTATTTCTACAGGTAATAATTCAACGCCAGTGTCAGAAGAGGTCGTTACCGGAAGACGCCGCGAAACACGCCCTTCGTTCTGCCAGAGCCTGAGCCATTTGAAAATAACATTATCATTGACGCCATTTTCACGTGCAATCTGTGCAACACAAGCTCCAGGTTGTGATGCCAGTTCCACCATACGAAGTTTGAATTCATTCGAATAGTTTTTACGAGGTTCTTTTCGCCAGTCCTGTAATTCCATACTTAGATGTCCGTCTATATCAGATGGGCGTCTAAGTTACCAATTCTCGTCTGATGGCTACATACGGCGGTCAGTTTACGCTTACGGATGTTCAGGTGATCAATACCTTCTTAACACGAGTGAGCAAACTGGAACTATCTCAACAAGAGAAAGACTGGATCATAAAAATCATCTCTATGGTTTAGACAATTTCAGCCTTGAACCGCCCCGGGTTTCCTGGAGAGTGTTTTATCTGTGAACTCAGGCTGCCAGATCATCGTTTCCGATGGAAGCATAATAAGCTTTTTCTGCTTCTGCCGGAGGAGTATGGCCCAGCCTTTCCAG
>OJIZ01000112.1_pt1 | contig 23569 bp, 20 predicted proteins | sample 1596071 | NCBI WGS metagenome assembly OJIZ01 (sample SAMEA4350127, study PRJEB24818) | metagenome | biome: human; feature: gut; material: faeces | place: Denmark | collected 2013-09
ATTACATCATAATATTCCGCTCTTTAAGATTTCATCTGGTGATACGGCACGTAAAGAATACAAAGCCTTTAAATCTGGTCTGAATTTCTTAGAAGGCATTGCTAATTGGATAGGCATTAAAAATCCGAAGCTCACATTAGAAGAAGATTTATTCTCTGAACAAGCTGACAAAGATGATTATGGTCTGAAAAAACTGATTGAAGAAAAATATCGTAAAGATGCAGACCCTGCCATCGATATTCGTCCAAAGAAATAGAAAATCTCAAATTTCAGACAACAAAAAAGCCGATATTCAATATCGGCTTTTTATATCTCAATGGAGAAAATTAAGCGTTACCGCCAGTGATTTTTGCAACTTCAGCTGCGAAATCTTCTTCTTTTTTCTCGATACCTTCACCCACTTCTAAACGGATGAAGTTAGACACTGAAGTGTTTACTGATTTTAAGAAGTCACCTACAGATACTGAAGGATCCATGACGAATGGTTGACCTGTTAATGAAACTTCACCAGTGAATTTCTTCATACGGCCTTCAACCATTTTCTCTGCGATTTCTTTTGGTTTGCCAGAGTTAACTGCAATATCAATTTGGATTTGACGCTCGTGTTCAACTACTTCTGCAGGTACATCTTCTGGGTTCACGAATTCTGGTTTAGATGCCGCTACATGCATTGCCACTTTTTTAAGTTCATCAGCTGAACCTTCACCCGCAACTAACACACCGATTTTCGCACCGTGTAAGTATTGAGCAATAACTTGACCATCTAAGTAAGCAACACGACGGATGTTCATGTTCTCACCGATTTTAGCCACTAATGCAGCACGTTTTTCTTCAAATTGTGCTTGTAACGCTTCGATAGTGGTACCTTTGTGTGCTGCTGCGAAATCAGCTACTTCGTTTGCTAAACCTAAGAAGCCAGCATCTTTTGCTACGAAGTCAGTTTCACAGTTCATTTCAACTAATACACCGAAACCATTTTCTACACGAGCAAGGATAACACCTTCAGCTGCAACACGGCCTGCTTTTTTAGCTGCTTTAGCTTGACCAGATTTACGCATGTTGTCGATTGCTAACTCGATATCACCGTTTGCTTCAACTAATGCTTTTTTACATTCCATCATACCGGCACCGGTACGTTCACGAAGTTCTTTTACTAATGATGCTGTGATTTCAGCCATTTTAAAAATCCTCTGTCGAAAGTACGATTCATTTTAACCGTACTTTTAGATAAAAATATAGGGGCTAAATTTTAGCCCCTATGCCAATTAATCGTTTGATTATTAAGGGCTTCGCCTTATTGCAAAACTTAAATTATTCTGCGTCAGCTGCTAATTCTTCAGCAACTTGAGCTTCGTTACCACGACCTTCTTTAACCGCTGCTGCAGCTGCAGAAACGTAAAGTTGGATAGCACGAGTCGCATCATCGTTACCTGGGATAACGAAATCTACGCCAGCTGGAGTTGAGTTAGTATCAACGATAGCAAATACAGGAATACCTAGGTTGTTTGCTTCTTTAACCGCGATATGTTCGTGGTCTGCACCGATAACGAATAACGCATCTGGTAAGCCACCCATATCTTTGATACCGCCAAGGCTTAATTCAAGTTTTTCCATCTCACGGGTACGCATTAACGCTTCTTTTTTGGTTAATTTGTCAAAAGTACCGTCTTGAGATTGAGTTTCTAAATCTTTTAAACGTTTAATTGATTGACGAACGGTTTTCCAGTTAGTCAACATACCACCTAACCAACGGTGGTTTACATAATATTGTTGACAGTCTAATGCTGCAGCTTGTACTGCTTCTTGAGCCGCGCGTTTAGTACCAACGAATAATACTTTACCGTTGTTGCTAGCAATACGGGTTAATTCCGCTAAAGCTTCGTTGAATAAAGGTAAAGTTTTTTCTAAGTTGATGATATGAACACCGTTACGAGCACCAAAAATGAAAGGTTTCATTTGTGGGTTCCAGTAACGAGTTTGGTGTCCGAAGTGTACGCCCGCGTTGATCATGTCGCGCATTGAAACTTGTGCCATAATATTTTCCTTTTGTTGGGGTTGAGCCTCCACATATCAGCTAATCGACCGTTTGGCACCCCGATTAAGCCTTAATGATATGTGTGTGTTGTTAATAATTAAAAACGCTGCTTTTGAAACCCAAAAACAGCGGTGCGATTTATACCATAAAGTGCGGTCAAAAACCAGTTTATTTTGTTAAATTCATCACTTTTCTTGCTTTAATAAACAATAAAGGGGGACGATGCCGCAAATCTTTAAATTCATCATGCCATTGTGGCTGCTCGGCTAACATGGGTTCAGCCATTTGTTCAATTTGAAAACCTGCAGCAATTAAATCATTAATAATCGTTGCCGTCGTGCGGTGATAGGTTTTAAAAGGTTGTTGAAACCAATTTCGCTCTCTCAGTCCTTCATCACGGTAATGATTTAAACGATAAGCGACTTGCTGTTTTTTCTCATTTTTTTCCCAGCGTTCCCCTTCTTTATGGCAAGTGGTAATCGGATGCTCTTGGGAAAAAACTAATGTGCCGTTAGGCTTAAGCTTGTTGGCAATAGACGCTAATAAAGCAGGAAAATCTTCAATATAATGAAAAGCAAAAGAGCTGGTAATGACATCAAAATCACTTTCTGGCAATTCTGACAATTTTTCCATCGGTAGCTGATATAACGAGAAACGACCTGAAAACTGACCGCACTTTTGTAGATCTTTTTCGGCTTGTTCGAGCATTTTAACTGAAAGATCGGTTCCCACGACACTCTCCACATCGCGTTCTAGATAGCGTTGCAAATGTCCGCCCGTTCCACAACCTAGATCGAGCAATTTTTTTCCTTGTAAATCAGGTAACAGGGAAAGCATCGTCGGCTTTTCCACTATTTCATTGAGACTGATTGGGTTAGATCGAAGTTTTTGATAAAGCGCAAAGAAGTTTTCTTTATCGTAAACGCTCGTTTTGTTACTCATCTCGTTTCCTATGTAAAATTAAAAAGGGCGTATTCAATACGCCCCTACAATATTAACGCGAAAACTTATCCTGCGAAACTTGCAAACCATCCTAAGTTTGCGCCTACTTGTGCCACAATATTTAACACACCGAATAAGATCACAAAGCCAATCATAAAATTACCGCCATACACTTTATAAGTTGCATTTGGGAATTTTTGACGACTGGCTTTAGCAAGTAGTGCTGGCACGATTGCTGCCCAAATGGTTGCGGCTAATCCGGCATAACCAATAGCGATCACAAAGCCATAAGGGAATTGTAAACTTAACAATAGTGGCGGTAAGAATGTCACCAATGTGGTTTTTGTTCTGCCTAATAAGCTGTCATCAAATTTAAATAAGTCGGCAATATAATCAAATAACCCTAAAGTCACCCCTAAGAATGAAGTCGCAATAGCCATATAAGCAAAGAAATTCAACACAACGGCAATGTATTCTACTTCAATATATTTGTGTAACGCTTCTAATAATGCTGATACATCGCCACCTTTTGCAATCACCGGAGCAAACTCGGTACGCGGTAAATTACCTTGCACCGCAAGCTGCCATAAGATGTAAATCACTAAGGCTAAGCCTGTACCAATAAAGATCGATTTCATTACACGACTACCATCACGATCGTAATATTTGACGAGACTCGGTACATTTCCATGGAAACCAAAAGACACTAAGCAAACAGGAAGTGCGGTTAATAAATAAGGTAAATAGGTTTGCTCGCCTTCTGCAATACTATTGAATAACACTTCTGTTTTTACAGAGCTCAATAAACCTGCAGTAGAAAGGAAGAAAGCAACTACCATTCCAACAATCAATACCGTCGTGAAACGATCCACAGCTTTAGTGGAAAGCCACACGAAAGCCGCAAGAATAAAACAGAAAATTAAGGATCCAGAAGTACGTCCAATATCGACCGCACTTTCAGCAGAACCAAAGGCTTGATTGAGCAAGTTTTGTGTAATACCGCCGCCAGAGGTGATATAGGCATAGGTTAAAATGTACAACACGAAAGCAACGGAAAGACCATTGATAATATTCCAACCTTTTCCTAACAAATCTTTCACGATGGTGTCAAAGCTTGAGCCGGTAGGATAATGTAAGTTAGCTTCTAAAATCATCAAACCTGATGTGGTCATACAAAACCAGGTATAAACCAACGCCAGAATAGAGCCGATAAACCATACACCAGCCGTTGAGGTTGGGTTAGCAAGCATACCTGCACCAATCGCGGTACCCGCAATAATCATGGCGCCGCCTAATAAAGAAGGAGATTTTTTTATTGTCATAGTAAAGTCCTAGAATGAAATTTGCACTATTATAATAGTACAAAATTGAAAAACAATCTTTTTGTATCGACAAAACGCAATAAATTCATATAATCAGCCATCTCAACAAAAGGATAATTTATGAAAAAACAACTCAAAAGTTTTGCTTTTGCTGTATTAGCAGGGGCGGTTATCACGTCTTGTGCGGATTCTGCCTCAATCAATCAAGAAGCAGCAAGCAGCTACACACAAGAAATGGGGAAAATTCGCTCACAAGGTGCGATTGATACCACATCAAATACCGCAAAACGCATTCATAATGTGTTCAATAAAATGGTGCCTTATGCTAACCAAGAGAATGAGACTGGATTGGAGTTTAATTGGCAAATTAATGTCATTAAATCTAAAGAACTCAATGCTTGGGCTATGCCTGGTGGAAAAATGGCTTTCTATACAGGTTTAGTGGATACATTACAACTAAACGATAATGAAATCGCCGTCGTTATGGGGCATGAAATGGCACACGCCTTAAAAGAGCACGGTAAAGCTAAAGCTAACTTCGGTACGATAAGCGCTATTGCAGGTGCAGTTGGTGGAACAGCATTATCTGCCGTAGTCGGGGCAGATATGACAGATTTAGTCACACTGACGAAAGACTTTGCGTTAGATAAACCTTACTCTCGTAGTGCAGAAACTGAAGCGGATGAAGTGGGGCTGATGTTAATGGCTCGCTCAGGTTATAACCCTCAAGTTGCGCCTGGCTTATGGCAAAAAATGGCAAAAGCCTCGGGTGGCTCTCAAGGCGTTCTCGACGTATTAGCTTCAACTCACCCAAGCGATTCTTCTCGTGAAGAAAACTTGAAACGCTTATTACCCGAAGCGATGGAACTTTATAAAGCGGCAAAAAATAAAAATGGTTAAATAAAAACGGTTAAAAATTTGACCGCACTTTCATAAATAAAAAGCGAACATCATGTTCGCTTTTTTAATCTCTAAAAGAAAACCGCACTTGAAAAATCAAAGTGCGGTTTGTTTTTATAGTATTTTCAATTAATGTTGTTCGTTAATGTGACCTTCAATTGGTTTTACATTTTCATCAAACACTGGTAACGGTTTGTGTTCGCTTGCAATGTAAGAATAAATCACTGGCAACACGAACAAGGTAAACAATGTACCGATTGCCAAACCTGCCACGATAACGATACCAATACTGAAACGAGATACCGCACCCGCACCTGTTGCATAAAGCAACGGTACAAGACCTGCAATCATCGCTGCGGTTGTCATCAGAATTGGACGTAAACGTACTTTAGCCGCTTCGGTAATCGCTTCAACACGCGTTTTACCATGATTTAACTGCTCTTCTTTTGCCACTTCACACATCAAAATACCGTGTTTCGTGATAAGGCCAACCAAGGTAATCAAACCAACTTGTGAATAGATATTGAGTGTCGTTCCTGCAATCCCTACAAATCCGAAGGCATTTAAGGCTAATAACGCACCACTCACCGCTAACGGTACAGAAATCATAATCACGATTGGATCGCGAATTGATTCAAACTGAATCGCCAAGACTAAGAAAATAATCACTACCGCAAGTAAGAACGTTATTGCAAGTGAGCTACCTTCTTGTACTAACTGACGCGCTTCACCTTTGAAGTCATAGTTGTAACCCTGTGGCAAGGTATTTTTCGCATTGTCTTGTAACCATTGGACTGCATCACCAATTGAAGTACCTGGCATTGGTACTGCACTGATTACCGCAGAGTTTAACTGGCTGAAACGAGGCAATGTACTTGGTTGCGGTTCCAATGTAGCCGTCACCAAGCTGCTTAATGGAACAGAGGTACCATTTGCTGCGGTGATGTAATACTTATTAAAACTTTCCGGAGATAAACGATTGTCACGTTTTACTTGGGAAATAATTTTGTAAGCTCGACCATCAATATCCACACGTTCAATGGTTGCGGCAGATAAGAAACTCCCTAACGTACGGCTGATTTGTTGCATTGTAATGCCATAAGTTCCTGCTTTTTCACGATCGATCTTAATACGCATTTGAGCAGTATCAAATTTAAGATCGAGATTGGTATAAACGAACTTACTGGATTTTTGCATATCCTCTAAGAATTTACCCGCCACATTTGCTAAATCAGCGTAATCTTGTGATGTGCTGATCACAAAACCAATTGGAGGACCTTGCTCCCCTGTATCAATTTCTGGGAACGCAAAGCCTTGCACAGACACTTCAGGAATAGATTTCGCTTTTTCATTCAACTCATTCATGATAGCTGTTTGGCTTTTTGAGCGTTCTTTCCAATCTTTTAAAGTCACAACGTTTAAAGATTGGTTAGAGCTTGGTGCCCCTGCAATCGTCATCGCAAACTGTACTTCTGGCGTATTGGTTAAAATCTCTTGATAAGGTGCCATCGCATTTTGCACATAATCTATGTTTACGTTAGAAGGTGCAGAACCGACCGCTATAAATGCGCCTTTATCTTCTGTAGGTGTTAATTCACTTGAAAGTGATTTAAACAACACGGGTAAGGTTGCAAAAATGATTGCCGCAAACATCAACATACATTTACGGTTGACCATCACCAAATCAAGTACATACGCATAAGCTGCATTCACTTTACTAAGGGTATGCTCTACTCGTTGTTCCAATTTACTTGGAGCCTCATTGGATTTTAGCAATTTACTGGTCATCATTGGTGAAAGCGTTAATGCTACGATACCGGAAATAAATACTGCTCCAGCAAGGGTTAAAGCAAACTCTTTAAACAACGTACCCGTAATACCGCCCATTAACGCCATTGGAGAATATACTGCAATCAAGGCAATGGTCATGGAAATAACCGGAACGGCAATTTCACGCGTACCAATAATTGCCGCACGGAATGGTGTTTCACCTAACTTAATGTGGCGGTCTACGTTTTCCAATACCACAATCGCATCATCCACTACCAAACCGATAGCCAGAATCAATGCTAACAAAGTCATCAAGTTAATGGAGAAATCAAATGATTGAAGCAACATAATTACCCCGATTAATGAAATCGGAATGGTGATAACCGGGATTAAAATCGCACGGAATGAACCAATAAACATGGTAATCACCACCAACACGATCAGCGTTGCCTCAACAATCGTTTTGATTACTTCATTAATTGAGTTATTAATTGCAATTGTACTATCATATAAGATGTCAGATTCAATAGCATCCGGTAGATTATTTTTAATACTGTCATATAGCGGACGTACTTTCGCCGCTACCGTTAATGGGTTTGCTGACGAGGTTGGGTTAATCGCTAATACAACAGAATCTGCGCCATTGGCTACCGCACGTGAGTTATCGCTTGATTTATTTAACTCAATATCAGCGATATCGCGTAAACGTACTAACTTATCACCGTTAGACGTCACAATTAAGTTACCTAATTCTTCAACCGATTTTGTCGTGGTTTCTACTTTGTTTTTATAGGTTACAAAATAGCCATTATCATTACCTGCTGCTGTTTGAACGTTATTCGCTGATAATGCGGACATCACTTGTGTGGCAGAAAGGTTTTGAGCCGCCATTTTTTCTGGGTCTAACCAAACACGAAGAGCGTACTCTGATGCACCAAAAATATCTACACTTGCCACCCCTTCTACGGTAAAGAATTGTGGTTTCACTACGCGTTGAATGTAGTCAGTTACTTGGCTTGCATCAAGCTTATTAGAACGGAAACTAATATACATAATCCCCGAACCACCGGTTGATGAAGAAATCGTTGGATCTTCAATACCACTTGGCAATTCAGAACGAACCGAGTTAACTTTAGCTAAAACATCTGCCAAGGCCGCATTCGGATCCGTATTTAATTTCATTTTTACGGTGACCGTTGACGTACTTGGGCTAGAGCTTGAAGACATGTAGTCCACATTATCCGCTTGCGCTACCGCCTCTTCAATTTTGGAAGTAACAAACGCTTGAATTAAGTTCGCATCCGCCCCTGGATATACTGTGGTCACCGTAATCACCGTCGTGGTCATTTTCGGATATTCGCGCACAGCTAATTTCGAGATTGCTTGTAATCCTAAAATGATGATTAACAAGCTAATCGAAACCGCCAAAACAGGACGACGAATAAATATATCGGTAAATTTCATTCGCTTTTCCTAATTAAAGATTCGTTTTATTCGCAGGTTGTTCAGTACCTACGCCCGCTTTATCTGCAACAGACACTAATGAGCCGTTACTTAAGTTTTGCTGACCACCGGTCACAATTTTATTGCCTACTTTGACTTCATCGCCTTTTAATTGCGCATAAATACCTTGACGATCTTTCGTAAATACAGTGATTGATTTTGCACGGTACATATTCGCGGCTTTTTCTACGCCGCCTAATTTCTCAATATCTTCATCGGAAAGTGCGGTCAAAATATAAAGTGATTCGCCATACATGTTGTAGCTCACTGCCACTTGTGGCACAACGATTTGATTATGCTCAGTTGGTAAAGCAACATTTAAGCGAGTAAACATACCGGATAATAATTTTGCGCCATCTTCTGGTTCAAACGTTGCTTGAACATCGACTAAACCCGTTGAAGAATTAATTGCTGGCTCAATTGCAGTAACCTTCGCTGCAAAAGTTTCACCTTTACGCGCATCTGCCGTAGCCGTTACTTTTTGACCAATATGCAATTTATCTAATAGGTTTTGAGCAATCGCAAAATCCACTTTCATAGAAGAACGATCTTCCACACGCACAATTTCAGTACCGTTTGAAACGTACTGACCAACATTCACTTTCACGATACCGGCTTTACCATCAAATGGTGCCACGATTTGGCGACGTTCAATCGCCGCTTTTAATGACTCAATATTTGCCGCTTGTGCTTCATAAGCTGCTTTTGCATTATCTAATTCTTGACGAGAAACAGCCCCGCTGCCCGCAAGGTTTGCATAACGTTGATAAGTTTGACGTAATGACACCACCTGAGCTTGTGCGGCTTGTAAGCTTGCACGCTCAACTGAGCTATCTAACTCAACTAACAAATCACCTTTTTTCACGCTCTGACCATTTTGTACGAGCACTTTAGACACCGTTCCTGCACTTTGAGCGCTTAACATCGCCCCTTGATTCGGACGAACAAGACCTGTCGTTTCAATGATAGGCGTCCATTCTGAAGCCTTAACTGTCATTGCAGTCACAGGAGAGGCTGTTTCTGGTTTATTTGCCAAGAAATCAGCAATGCCTTTTGCCTTCATTTGATTAAGAAAAATCATTGCTGCAAAAATTAACACAAATACGCCTAACGCTAATTTCAAAAAGAAAACGTGTGAACGCTTTGGTCTATTAGTTTGAGTTATACTCATTTGGAAAACTCCATTAAGACAATAAAATTACTACTTCTGAATTGCACGCCAAGAGCGTTCAATGACAGATTCTAACATCGCATCGGTTACTGCTGTACCGAGAAACTTGATATCTGAGGCTAAAACTATTGCCGTTTTAAGACTCAGCAAAAATAACATGTGAGGATCTAAATCAGCTAACACATTTGCGGCTTGTCCCTTGAGACAAAACTGATCCCAACACGAATGCTCCATTTCTTTGCAGGTTTCAATAAACTCTGGTAAAGATCGATATTGGTTCATGTTTAACAGAATCGTTGGATTTTCTTGAAGAAAATGCCAAATATTCCACCACATTTTTCTGTATTGCTCGAAAAAAGATTGGCTTTCATCAAAACCTTCTTCAATCGCCACAACAAACTTATTGAACACTCGACGAGCAAATTGTGCTAATAACTCGTCTTTACTCTTAAAATAAAGATAAATCGTACCCGCTGCGATGCCGGCTTCCTTGGCTAACTTATGCATAGAAAGATGATGTAATCCTTCTTTTGCCATAAGACGATCTGTGGCATCAAAGATCTGCTCGCTGACATCAAGCTTCGTTTTAGAGGCTTTTACTTGTCGCATAATAAAAAATTAAATTCTTAGGGTTATATATGAGAAAGGTCATTTAAGATGAACATCAAAAATGAATGAACGTTCATTTTATTGATTTTTCGTTTTTTGGCAAGTGAAAATATAAAAAAAGTGCGGTTATTTTTAACCGCACTTTTAAATTCTGAATTACATTCCAATCACAACGCAACTCGCCACTGATTTTGCTTTATCTTGTGCTGCTGTTGCTGCATCTCGACTACCAAATGGTCCTACACGTACGCGGTTCCATTCTTCACTTGTCGCAATTTGTGCATTTACGCCAGCCATCGCTAGACGACCTTGTAAGCTTTCTGCTTGCGCACGATTTTTAAATGCACCACATTGTAAACCAAATTTTTTGCCGCCAGCCTGTACTTGCTGTTCAGCAGGTTTCGGTTCTGCTTTTTTCGGTTGCTCAGTTTTAGCAGGTTCCGTTTTAGCTGGTTCCGCCTTTACTACTTCTACTTTTTTCGGAGGTTCAGGCTTTTTAACTGGCTCTGTTTTTTTAACTGGCTCAGGCTTTTTCACTTCCGTTTTTGCTGTTTGCTGGGGCTGTGTTGGCTGAGCTTGCACTGTCTGTGCTGGTTGAGCTTGCTGTGCTTGAGCCGCGGCTTTTTCCGAATTCGCCGCTTCTTGCTCTTTACGTTGAGCTTCTAATTTTTTCGCTTCTTCTGCCGCTTTTTGTTCTTTTTCCATTTGAATAAGCACTTGACGCTGTTCTTCCGTCAAACGCATATTTTTTTCAACTGAAGAAGGATTATTATCTACCGGCACCGTACGAGTTTCTAATTCTTTAATATAGTGCCACACCTCTTCTGGGCGATTTGGTAACACACTTTTCGGTTGCGGTTTTTCCGGCTGAACATTTGTCGTCACTACTGGTGCTGGTGTTTTACTTTTTAAGAAGTAAAGCCCTAACCCAAAACCTAATACCGCCACCAACGCAAGAACAATTAAGGTATTGCGATTAAAACTTTTCTTTGCTTTCTTTTTATTATTTTTTGAGCCGCTTCGACCGGCAAAATCTCGATGAGCCACGATAAAATCCTAAAATATTCGATAAATTAAACTTAGAGTATAAAAAACGCCTAATTCTACTGAAAAACTGTGCATTTTTCTAGGGAATTTTTGTTAACTCAAATCCAATGGATCCACGTCTAAAATCAACCGCACTTGAGAAGACTTTATCAGCTCTGGCGAATATCGACTTAATGCCGCCTGTAATTGTTTCCGAGACGCGTGCTGTAATAGCAACTGCCAACGATATTGCCCCGCTTTTTTGCTGAACGGTGCGGGAATCGGTCCCAACACTTGCAAGCCTTCTATTTTTTGTTCATAGAAGAAAGAGGCTAATTGCGACAATGCATTTTCCGCCTCTTCAGAATGACGACATTGTGCTTTAAACAACGCTTGGAAACTAAACGGAGGCAAGCCCATATTATGGCGTAGCTTCAAGGTTTCTTCTGCAAAGGCTTGATAGCCCTTTTCAAGCAAGGTAGTTAATAATGGATGATCCGGATAATGTGTCTGCAAAACCACTTCACCCTGTTTTTCGGCTCTGCCTGAGCGCCCTGCAACTTGTACATAAAGCTGCGCTAAACGTTCTTCGGCTCTGAAATCAAGGGAAAATAAGGCATTATCTACATTCACTAAAGCAACCAAAGTGACATTCGGAAAATGGTGTCCTTTGGCTAACATTTGGGTGCCAATTAAAATCTGACTTTTACCTTGCTGAATATCCTCTAAATAACCTTCAAGCTTGCCTTTTCGTGCTGTGCTATCACGATCGATACGAGCAATATTATATTGTGGGAAACGTGCTTTTAAGGTTTCCTCCAGTTGTTCAGTGCCTAACCCCGTTGTGACTAAATGCGTTGAACCACAATGACCACATTGCATCGGCACTGTTTTTTGTGCACCACAATGATGGCAGCGTAAAACGCGCTGATGTTGGTGATAGGTATAAGGTTTTTCGCAATGATGACATTCATCAATCCAGCCACATTCATGACATAACAACACAGGCGCAAATCCACGTCGATTAAGGAATAACAACACTTGATTACCTTTTTCTAAGTGTTCTTGCATACGTTGCAATAGCGGTTCGGATAAGCCGTTTTGAATTCGTTGATGTTTTAAATCAATCACAAATTGACGAAGTGCGGTCGCATTTCCAGCCCTTTTTGATAGCACCAAATGATGGTATTTGCCATTTTGTACGTTATTCACACTTTCCAAACTTGGGGTCGCAGAACCTAACAAAATAGGAATATTGAGTTTTTGAGCAAGCACAATGCCTAAATCTCTCGCATGATAACGCCAACCATCTTGCTGTTTAAACGAGCCGTCATGTTCTTCATCTAAAATGATTAAGCCAAGATCTGAAAACTGGGTGAAAAGCGCCGATCTCGTGCCAATTACGATTGCACTCTGTCCTGTTCTTGCTCGCTCCCAAACATTTAAGCGCTGTGTATCATTCAAGTTGGAATGCAATACATCAATTTCTACATTAAAGCGAGCTTGGAACCGTCTCACGGTCTGAGGGGTAAGCCCAATTTCAGGTACAAGAACCAAAACCTGCTTGCCTTTCTTTAAGACTTCTTCAATGTATTGCAGATAGATTTCAGTTTTGCCCGAACCGGTCACGCCCTCTAACAACCACACATTAAAGCCTTCTTGGAAAAGTAACTGGCTAAATGCAAGGGCTTGTTGCTTGTTTAAGGTCAATCGGTTATCAAGATTAACTACAGGATTATCCCCTAGAGCTTGCTGCCAACTTTTTTGTTCAGTAGGCACAATAATCTCTTCCACATAATCTTTGCCTTTAAGGGCTGACCAAATTACGGAACTGATCTCATTGTTACCTTTTTCTAGATCTTGCGTTAGCAATAAATTTAAGGCTTCAATTTGTTTTTTAGCGCGTTTTAATTCACCCGATTCTAATGCTTGTTTTCCAAGGTCCGTAATACGCCAAAAAGTGCGGTCATTTTTAACCGCACTTTCTCCATTACGAAGTTTGACTGGCAACGCTTGAAACAACACATCGCCTAATGCTGCACGATAATAATTAGCCGACCAAGCTAACCAATCCCAAGTTGTGGAATTAAAAAGTGAGTCAGCATCAAGCACATCAATAATCGGTTTTAACTTCTCTTTTGCTACATCCGAAGAAGCGGGCAAATCCACCACTATCCCTACTCGCTTTTGCGAACCAAAAGGCACCAACACTCGTCCACCAACGATTGGCGTCAAGTCGGGCGAATAGAGATAATCAAAAAATCGGGGAAGCGGTACGGCTAATGCAACTCGGACAATATTCATAACAAAAAACAATTAAAAATTTTCGCTATTATACGGGAATTAGGTGGAAAAATCCCACAACCTTGCCTTTTAGTGTATAATCGCCGGCAATTTTAATTGAGCGAATAAATACCATGACAGAAGAGCAAAAAACCTTTGCTGATCAAAAACGTAAAACCGTTGAAACGGCTGAATTTACCGAAGATGGTCGTTATAAACGTAAAGTTCGTAGCTTTGTGTTGCGGACAGGTCGCTTAAGTGATTTTCAAAAAAATATGATGAACGCTCACTGGGCTGATCTTGGATTAGATTATCAAAACGCCCCTTTTGATTTTGCCGTGATTTATGGCAACACGAATCCCGTTATCTTAGAAATTGGCTTCGGGATGGGGAAATCTTTAGTGGATATGGCTGAAGCAAATCCTGATAAAAATTATCTCGGTATTGAAGTGCATACACCTGGTGTGGGTGCCTGTATTGCTTATGCGGTAGAAAAAGGCGTGAAAAACCTTCGCGTAATTTGCCATGATGCCACTGAAATTTTACGTGATTGTGTAAAAGACGGCGAATTAGGCGGTTTGCAGCTTTTCTTCCCTGATCCGTGGCATAAAGCGAAACATCATAAACGCCGCATTGTTCAACCGCACTTTGTGGAGCAAGTCGTGCAAAAATTACAACCAAATGGCTTTATTCATATGGCAACAGACTGGGAAAACTATGCGGAACAAATGCTCGAAGTGCTTTCAGCCAATGAAAATTTAGTCAATACTGCTGAAAAAGATTATATTCCACGTCCTGATTTCCGCCCTCTTACAAAATTTGAGGTGCGCGGCCATCGTTTAGGTCACGGTGTGTGGGATTTATACTTTAAGAAAAAATAATCATCGAGATGATGACTATACCCCATTACCTTAACATAGGAGAACATTGAAAATGAAAACTCGTAATCAACGTCAACGTAAAAAACTTCACTTAGCTGAATTCCAAGAATTAGGCTTTTTAGTGAATTGGCAATTTGCTGAAGGAACCAGCATCGAAACTATCGATGAAACCGTTGATCGTTTTATTGCTGAAGTGATTCAACCAAACGGCTTAGCTTATGAAGGTAGCGGCTATTTACATTGGGAAGGCTTAGTTTGCTTAGAGAAAATCGGCAAATGTGATGAAAGCCATCGCCAATTAGTACAAAAATGGTTAGAAGAGAATAAATTGCAACAAATCGAAATCAGTGAATTATTCGATATTTGGTGGGATTACCCAACAAAAAACGCATAATATTTTAAGTACACTTCAGGGCGGATTACCCGCCCTATTTAATAATCATTTTCACTTATATTTTAACAATTTATTTACACTTCTAATTTTCTTTCAAAATATCCTTGATCTACCTCAAGAAAAGTGTATATTTCTTAAAAATTACTCCTTTTAGGTAGTTACTATTTTGTTATCGGAGCTCGATAATGCTCCCCTTGAAAATACCGAACTTTAAAGAAAAATATGGCGATTGAGAACCCTTCTCGCAGACAGTTATTACGTGGGCAGTTTTTGCAATCGTTACATTCTGAAAGCGCTAAAATTCAAGGTATTAATGCTATACGTCCACCTTGGTCAATTAACGAAGTAGACTTTACGGATAAATGTACCCGCTGTGGTGATTGCATACTGGTATGTGAAACCCAAATTATTGTAAAAGGTGATGGTGGCTTTCCTGAAATACAATTTGACAAGGGCGAATGCACGTTCTGCCAAAAATGTGTTTTAGTATGCGAACAACCGATTTTTCGTTCATTAGAAGAAGAACCTTGGACACATAAAGTTGAGATTACAACGCAATGTCTCACAGAAAATCGGGTGGAATGTCGAAGTTGCCAAGACAGTTGCCCGATGAACGCCATCCGTTTTCGATTACAACTTGGTGGTGTAGCAAAACCAATGTTAGATTTAGCAAGCTGTAATGGGTGTGGCGCTTGTTTAAGTGTTTGCCCGACAAAAGCAATAAAAATTATTAATTTTGAAACAAATACAGATGAATCAATTTAGCGAAAATGAAAACTGGTATGTATGCAGTATTGTTGTGCAAGCCAGACCAGAAAAACTTAACCAAGTCAAAGAAGCCATTTTAGCGATTCCAACGGCTGAAATTCATGGCGAGAAGTCTGATGAAGGTAAATTGGTGGTCACTCTTGAAAGTAATCGTCAATTAGCGTTAGCAGATCTTATGGATGAAATTAAAGATATTCCTGGGGTTATTGTCGTTTCTTTAATTTCTAATTACTTAGATGAAAAATAAATAACTTAGGAATACATATTATTTGTATATTCTAAAAATTCAACAATGAGTGGGGAAAACTATGGAACTTAATCGTAGAGATTTTATGAAAGCCAATGCTGCACTTGCAGCAGCAGCGGCTGCCGGTATGACCATCCCTGTTAAACAGGTAAATGCGACCGAAGATATGGGCATCAAATGGGATAAAGCCCCATGCCGTTTCTGTGGTACAGGATGTAGCGTATTGGTAGGAACCAAAGATGGTCGAGTTGTCGCAACTCAAGGTGACCCGGATGCAGAGGTAAACCGCGGTTTAAACTGTATCAAAGGTTACTTCCTTTCTAAAATCATGTACGGTGCAGACCGTGTACAAACTCCGTTATTACGTATGAAAGATGGTAAATTCCATAAAGAAGGTGACTTTACACCGGTTTCTTGGGATCAAGCTTTCACTATCATGGCGGAAAAAATCAAAGACATCTTGAAGAAAAAAGAACCAAATGCTGTTGGGATGTTCTCTTCCGGTCAAACAACCATCTACGAAGGTTACGCAAAAGTAAAACTTTGGAAAGCTGGTTTCCGTTCTAATACTATCGACCCGAATGCTCGTCACTGTATGGCGTCTGCAGCGGTTGCGTTTATGCGTACATTCGGTATGGATGAACCAATGGGTTGCTATAACGATATCGAGAAAACCGATGCATTTGTGCTTTGGGGTTCAAACATGGCGGAAATGCACCCAATTTTATGGTCTCGTATTTCTGACCGTCGTCTTTCTTCTGATAATGTGAAAGTGGTGGTTATGTCAACATTCGAACACCGTTCGTTTGAATTAGCTGATGTGCCTATCGTGTTTAATCCACATTCAGACCTTGCAATCCTTAACTACATTGCAAACTACATTATCCAAAACGATAAAGTAAACTGGGACTTCGTTAATAAACACACTAAATTCAAACGTGGTGAAACTGATATCGGTTATGGTTTACGTCCAGAACACCCACTTGAAGTTGCAGCGAAAAACCGTAAAACTGCAGGTAAAATGCACGATTCTGACTTTGAAGAATTCAAGAAAATCGTTGCACCTTATACATTAGATGAAGCACACCGTATTTCTGGTGTACCAAAAGATCAGCTTGAAACCCTCGCGAAAATGTACGCCGATCCAGAACAGAATTTAGTATCTTACTGGACAATGGGCTTTAACCAACACACTCGTGGTGTATGGGTTAACCACATGATCTATAACGTACACTTATTAACCGGTAAAATTTCTAAACCAGGTTGTGGTCCATTCTCATTAACTGGTCAACCTTCAGCTTGTGGTACCGCACGTGAAGTAGGTACTTTCGTTCACCGTTTACCAGCAGACATGGTGGTAACCAATCCGAAACACGTTGAAATCGCTGAGAAAAAATGGAAATTACCAAAAGGCACCATCCCAACTGTACCTGGCTATCCAGCAGTACAACAAAGCCGTGCTTTAAAAGACGGTAAACTGAATTTCTTATGGCAAATGTCCACCAACAACATGCAAGGCGGTCCAAACATTAATGAAGAAGTTTTCCCTGGTTGGCGCAACCCTGAAAACTTCATTGTTGTTTCAGACCCTTATCCATCTGTTTCTGCAGTAGCTGCTGACTTAATTCTTCCAACTTGTATGTGGGTAGAAAAAGAAGGGGGCTATGGTAATGCAGAACGTCGTACCCAATTATGGCGCCAACAAGTAAAAGGTCCAGGTGAGTCTCGTTCTGACTTATGGCAAATTGTTGAATTCTCTAAATACTTCAAAACGGATGAAGTGTGGGGTGAAGAATTATTAGCTCAAATGCCAGAATATCGTGGTAAGACTTTATATGAAGTGCTTTACGAAAATGGTGAAGTAAACAAATATAAAGTACCAACAGATGTTCCGGGATACATCAATGATGAAGCAGATCACTTTGGTTACTACTTACAAAAAGGTTTATTCGAAGAATACGCTGACTTCGGTCGTGGACATGGTCATGACTTAGCACCATTCGATACTTATCACCAAGTACGTGGTTTACGTTGGCCGGTTGTTGATGGTAAAGAAACCTTATGGCGTTACCGTGAAGGCTTTGACCCGTATGTCAAACCAGGTGAAGATATCGCATTCTATGGCTATCCAGATAAAAAAGCGATTATTCTAGGTGTTCCTTATGAAGCACCTGCAGAATCACCAGATGAAGAATATCCATTATGGTTATGTACTGGTCGTGTACTTGAACACTGGCATACTGGTACCATGACTCGTCGTGTACCTGAATTACACCGTGCATTCCCAAACAACTTAGTTTGGATGCACCCAGCAGATGCGAAAAAATATGGACTACGTCATGGGGATAAAGTGAAGTTAATCACTCGTCGTGGTGAAATGATCACTTACTTAGATACCCGTGGTCGTAACAAATGTCCTCAGGGCTTAATTTACACCACCTTCTTTGATGCGGGTCAGCTTGCTAACAAATTAACATTGGATGCAACCGACCCAATCTCTGGCGAAACCGACTTCAAAAAATGTGCGGTTAAAGTGGTGAAAGCGTAAGTTTTCCCTTTCGTTTCTAGTCGCTCCTCTCTTCATATAAAGAGAGGAATTTAAAATAAGAGCGGTCGAATTTTGCAAAGTTTTGACAAAACTAGACCGTTATAAAAGGAAACGCAGATGAAACTTGATCCTAACCGTCGTCAGTTTTTAAAAAATGTGACAAGAACAGCCGTCGGAGTATGTGGAGCTGGTGTGATTCTTGGCTTACAGCAACAACAAGCTAAAGCTAAAGATGGGGTTGCTTTACGTCCACCTGGTGCTTTACCAGAAAAGGATTTCTTGGCAGCTTGTACCCGCTGCGGGCAATGTGTCCAAGCCTGTCCATATGATATGTTGTACCTAGCCTCGCTAATTTCTCCAATGGAAGCAGGTACACCTTATTTTATCGCGCGGGATAAACCTTGCGAAATGTGTCCTGATATTCCTTGTATGAATGCTTGTCCAAGTGGCGCATTAAGTGAAGAACTCAAAGATATCAATGATGCAAGAATGGGATTAGCGGTATTGCTAGACCATGAAACTTGTCTTAACTGGCAAGGTTTGCGGTGTGATGTTTGTTATCGCGTTTGCCCATTAGTGGATAAAGCGATTACACTTGAACGTATTCATAATGATCGTACAGGGATTCATGCAAAACTTATTCCAACTGTTCACTCCGATGCTTGCACTGGATGCGGTAAATGCGAACAAGCCTGTGTATTAGAAGAAGCAGCAATTAAAGTCTTACCGATGGATATTGCCAAAGGCTTACTCGGTCGTCACTATCGCTTAGGTTGGAAAGAAAAACAAAATGCCGGAAAGTCCTTAATTGAGGAACAACATCCGGATGGCTTACGTCCAGCAATGGATGCTCGTATGCCGGAAGGTTTACATGAGCCAGTTTATCAACCAATGCAGGTTCAACCAAACCAAAAAGTGGCAACACCGAATCGTGCAACAATGGATTATGTACCGAATCCAACGACAGTTCCAGAAGCTGAGCAATTCCCTAATCTGGACTTAAACATTAAGGGGGTAAAATAATGGCTGAAAAATATACCCCGAATAAGCCAAAAGATGCTGGCTTAGAAGCTCGCCAAAAACTTGGTTGGTGGCATGCTTACCGCTTTTTAATTCTACGTCGAATCAGTCAATTAAGTATTATTTTGATGTTCTTAAGTGGCCCGATTTGGCAAGTTTGGATTCTAAAAGGCAATTACAGCTCAAGCATGCTTTTGGATACCGTGCCATTAACGGATCCATTGATTACCGCGGAAAGTTTAGCGACAGGTTACTTACCTGAAATCACGACGATTATTGGTGCCTTAATTATTGCGATATTCTACGCTGTCATTGCAAGCAAAGCCTTCTGTAGTTGGGTCTGCCCAATGAATATGGTAACGGATGCTGCAGCTTGGTTACGTAGAAAATTAGGTATTAGACAATCATTGAAAATTTCGCGCCAACTTCGCTATGTGATTTTATCGGTGATTTTAGTCGGTAGTGCAATGACTGGTACACTCTTATGGGAGTGGATAAATCCTGTTGCAGCACTTGGACGCATCTTTGTCTTTGGAACAGGTGCAACCCTTTGGTTAGTTGCTGTCATCTTTTTGTTTGACTTACTTGTTGCCGAACATGGTTGGTGTGGTCACCTTTGTCCGATTGGTGCAATTTATGGTGTCATTGGTAGTAAAAGTTTAATAAAAGTTAATGTAATCGATCGTGATCGCTGTGACCGTTGTATGGACTGTTATAATGTTTGCCCAGAACCGCAAGTATTAAGACTTCCTTTACACGGTGGACCTGAAGATAGTCAAATTATATTGGCAAAAGATTGTATTACTTGTGGACGCTGTATTGACGTCTGCGCAGAAAATGTATTTACATTTGGATCTCGCTTTGAGAAACAAATAAAAATTAAAAATATTTAATTATTTAATGGAGTGGATTTCATGAAAAAATCATTTATTTTCATGCTGGCTTTATGTAGTGGATTGGCATTTGCCGATGCACCGCAAGTTGCAAACAGCATTGATAAAACAGCAGAAAGTGTTGCACCAGCATTTACGAATCCTTATAAAGATGTTGGTAATATTCCTGTAACCTTCCCTCACCAACCACCACTTGTTCCACACAGCATTCGTGGTTTACAAGTGACTAAAAATGTGAACCAATGTTTAGGCTGTCACTCTCCAGATGTTGCCCCAACAACGGGCGCACCTCGCGTACCTGAAAGCCATTTCTTAACACGTGACGGACAAAAAACAGAAGGCACTTCGCCACGTCGTTATTTCTGTTTACAATGCCACGTTCAACAAACTGACGTGAACCCAATTATTCAAAATAAATTTGAAACTATTCGTCAAATGCAAGGTAAATAAGGAGCAAAACCATGATTAAATCAAGCATTCAGAAAGTTTGCCGTTGGTTACGCTCTCCGAGCAAAATGGCAATTGGTGGGGTTATTTTATTAACTATCATTGGTACTATCGTTGGAACTAACCTGTTTAACGCAGGAATGGCGACAACCAATACAGAGCAATTCTGTTCAGACTGTCATACTAATGACGTTGTACCTGAGTACCAAGCGTCAATCCACTTTAGTAACCGTTCAGGTGTGAAAGCAATTTGTTCAGACTGTCACGTTCCACACGAATTCGTACCAAAAATGATTCGTAAAATGCAGGCATCAACTGAAGTTTATGCTCACTTTACGGGCAAAGTCGATACTAAAGAAAAATTCGAAAAACATCGTTTAGAAATGGCAGAACGCGAATGGGCGCGCATGAAAGCGAATAACTCACAAGAGTGCCGTAACTGCCATAACTTCAATGATATGGACTTTACTCAACAAAAAACTGTGGCACAACAAATGCACGCACTTGCACAGGAACAAAACAAAACCTGTATCGATTGTCACAAAGGTATTGCGCATAACCTTCCACACATGGAAAAAGTACAACAAAGCTTTATTCCTGCGGATATGTTAAAAGCAAATGAAAAACCTGCAGATAACAAAGATGCAAAATAATCTTATAGCAAAATAATAAATCGGCACTCATTGAGTGCCGATTTTGTTTTTATTTTTTAAGGAAATCTTTATCAGATAATACCCTTAACGGTTGCATATCACTATTTCCCATAATGACCAAACTCGGGTCTGAGCGTAAACAGCTACCACCATAATGCCCACCTACAGTAAAAGTACAGACCTGAACATATTGGTCTTCCACTTTTGGTAAACACCAAAGTTGTTGATAGATACTCTCCTGCTTACCAAAACGACCATCTTTGCTATCAAGCACTGATTTACACTCACCAATCAATTTCACATTATCACCACGGCGACCTGCAATTGGTTTTTGTGCGTAACCATTTTTAATCAGCTCAGGCGTCAATTCAAATCCAGCCTCCAGTAGATAACGATGATTTGGAAATAATGACCACAACACTGGTAAAATCGCTTTATTACTTGGAATTGCCGTCCACAGTGGCTCATAAACTAGAACTTCTGGACGAAGTAACACATCAATCAACCGTACTTTATCTTCCGGATAGCCTGTACGAATTGGTGGCGCCACTTCCATGCCTGTTGCATCTTCACGAAGTTGCTCCAACATAGTTTCCCAGGCCCACGTTTTCCATACTGTTTTTACTTGGTTATCTTCATCATCAATCAAACGACCTCGACTATCCCAATGTAACCCCTCGGTCCCATGAATAATTTTGGCTTTAAATCCTGCTTGAACCAGTGCATTGCGCATAAATAATGCGTGATAATCTTCCTCATCATCGTGATCTTGCATAATATGAACAAGCGGCGTAGCTTCACTGTGTTTCCAACAATCCGCTAATGCATTACGTAAGCCATCAGCTGGATTATCACCAATCTTCAATCCGCCCTGAATTGCCCATCGATTCATAAACTCACCAGCTTCAGCGTGACAAGAGGCTGAGTCAGCATTGTATTCATACACTTTCAATCCACGACTATCCATGCAGAAATCTAAACGCCCCGTAATGGTTTGATAACGGCGATTTTGCCAAGATAACCGTAAGCGAGGCCAAAGCAATTTAGGAATATTAAAATATTGTAATAACTTATCGTCTTTTAAGACTTTATCTGTGGCATGCAAATACATTAAATGCAATTCATTGGTTGCACGAATTAACTCATGTTGTGCTGTTTCAGATATCGTAAAATAGCGATATTGATCCGAATGGCTGACTTTATGCCCGCCCATTGCTTTCACATATGCAGCTTCAAATTCATTTTGCTCATTCAGCCATTTATGCTCAAACTGACCATTGTTTTCTATATGTTCAGCATGAATCTCAAGTTTCTCTTTTTCTGGTGTTGGCCGCGGCAGACTGTATTCGGTATCTTCTGTTTGGATCATCCAACCTAAAATTTCTGTATCATCAAAGGTATCATGCAGAAAATAACCACTTTCGGAAACCGTCATCGGTAATTCACGAGTCCATTGCTGCCCACTTGGTAAGCGAGAGTGAATCACGTTTTGCTCGGCAATGCGAATTTTATCTTCTAATACCTCGGTAATTATTGCCACATGCCCCGTATGTTTAAATTCACCGCCCTCCTGCCAAATTAACAATGCACCTGCTTCAGGCTTACGTTTACAACCATTTGCAAAGGCTTGTAAAGGTAATAAGGCATCATTCACCACTTGACGTAAAAATCGTAAAGAAAAGATCTCGTAAGCCATTCCTACATCAGTAAATACCATGCCATGGTTGAGATAGAGATAGCGACGTGCAAACTCCACACACTGCCATTTATATCCCATATACTCTCGCCCTAAATAACTGCGAAAGGCGGCATCATCGGGATACTCTTTCTCATCTGCTGTATGATAATCGGATGAATAAATTGCAATGCCACCCGGCGCATAGCCTAATAAGCTCCCGAAAGGATCGTGTGTACTGATGTTTGCTGAACGTTCAGGCATAAAAACTCCCCGTTAAATAACAACTAGAAACAGTATAGATCTTTTGTCTGATTCCCCCAAAGGCTTTTAAAAGAAATATCAAAATTTGAATCTCATACAATTTTGAAAAAGAAAAAGGGCTGACAGATGTCAGCCCCAAAACAAAGCTAAAAATAACCGCACTTAAGGTTATTTCACATACCAATGTGCTAATAAAATCCCTGTATTTACTGCAATAT
>OJIZ01000115.1_pt1 | contig 23131 bp, 22 predicted proteins | sample 1596071 | NCBI WGS metagenome assembly OJIZ01 (sample SAMEA4350127, study PRJEB24818) | metagenome | biome: human; feature: gut; material: faeces | place: Denmark | collected 2013-09
ATTGTTCAGCGATCACGAACTTGTCCAGCGAGTGGGATTACTACCACCGCGGATTATGGACATAGCGGAGTCGATGGGTGATTCACAGACATATTTATCGGTTGATGATTATTGCCAGAAAAATCGAGATGTATAGAAAAAGTCACCTCTGCGGGTTTTCCAGGTTGAAGGATTAACTTCAGCTTCTGGCAAGAACTCACATGGGTGACTTTTGTGTTTAATAACGTTTCATGATCATCGGGTGCTTCCTCAGATGACTCGGTTTGATTTTACTTTGTTTCATGGTCATAATCATATACCATTTCTTCGGTTCTTTATATATATTCCTCGAATGGTCTCCATCCCCTTAATCGTGGATGAGGCAGTCCGGAGACTTCGATAAAATTTATTCCGTCGCTTAATTGGCCTATGATCTTGTTCTATTAAATTGTTCAGATACTTCATAGTTCGATGTTCTGTTTTGGTGTATAATCCGTTTCTCTGTAACTTTCTAAATGCAGATCCTATAGAGGGTGCTTTATCTGTTACGATGACTCTAGGTTGTCCAAATTGTTTATGGAGTCGCTTTAAGAAAGCATACGCCGCCTGAGTATCTCGTTTCTTTCGTAACCAGATATCCAATGTTAAACCGTCCGCATCAATCGCTCGATAGAGATAATGCCAACGCCCCTTAATTTTGATATAGAATTTCATCCATTTTCCACGAATAGAAGGACTGTTTATTTTTCTTTTTCCAGAGATGATAGAGGATTTTACTGTATTCTTGAACCCACCGATAAATCGTAGTGTGACAACATTTATTCCACGGTCATAAAGCAATTCCTGAACTTCACGATAGCTCAGATTGTAACGTAGGTAATAACCAACAGCGACAATGATGACGTCTTGTTGGAATTGTTTGTCTTTAAAATGATTCATCTCTCAAGCCTTACTAACCTTTTTTCTGTTCTTTGAGAAGCTGAAGGTCGTGCCAGTAACTATCTCTTTGGTTTGATTAATTCCGTCATTTATTTGGTGCTTGCCCTACAAAAAGGCTTTTACGGTGAGGTCTTGACAACTCTTTACTTCACAGCCATGCAGCCGATTGGTCTTTTGGTATGGATTTATCAAGCCCAGTTCAAAAAAGAACAACAAGAATTTGTTGCCCGTAAGTTGGATACGGTTGGATGGACCAAGTACCTATCAATTAGTGTGCTTTGGTGGCTAGCTTTTGGTCTTATTTACCAATCAATTGGAGCTAATCGCCCTTATCGTGATTCTATTACTGACGCGACAAACGGTGTCGGTCAGTTCTTGATGACAGCTGTTTATCGTGAGCAATGGATTTTCTGGGCAGCTACTAATGTTTTCTCTATCTACCTCTGGTGGGGAGAAAGCCTTCAAATTCAAGGAAAATACTTCATTTACCTCATCAACAGTCTGGTTGGTTGGTATCAATGGAGCAAGGCAGCTAAGAAAGCTTAGTACTTATGTTTATCAATTAATAAAAGGATCCACTAGGGGTCCTTTTTTGGATATTATTTCCCTTATGTAGAAGCTATTGACAATGCTTATAACATATGGATTAAAGATAAGAACGTTTATTTTCTAAATAATAAAAAAGGGCTAGATTTCACCTCTAGGCCTTTTTGAATAATATTTGTAGCAATGAGTATCACGACATCTTACCATATGGATAGACCAAAAAATATAAAAATAGTAATAAAAAAGTAAATGAAAAACCATATTTGGTGGTGTGATTTGTTGAAATTCTTATTATTTCTAGCATTCATGACAGAGCCGTAGCAAATCAGAGAGTTACCGAATAGCCAGAGATAAACTGATAAGGGCCATTCAAAGAGGATGAGAATGTATGAGAAACCAACTAAGGCACCAGCTAGAATAAATCCATTTCCTGCCATATTTTTGCCATCAAAAATAGCTGATAATGCAACAAAAAAATGAACAAGGACAAAAGCAAATGCTAAGTAGTATGAAATAAGGGTATATAGTAGCATATTTGTTTCCTTTCTAGGAAAAATAAAGTAAATGTCCGTGATAGTGTTTATACCTTTACGCTACCTTAGTTTGAGACTCTTTTTATGAAGAACCATAAATGAAAATATAAGATTTACAAGGATAAGTGATAAGGTAATGAAAGAGTACCAATAAAGATTGATGGGTACGTTATTTTTGAGACAGAATAGAGAAAATAAACTCGTTAGAATTCCCGTTAACAATCCAGGCACATATTTTCGAATAACGACTGTCTGAATCAGATGTCCGAAAACATGGTAGATATAAGCAATCACAATGGTTGCGTAAATGGTATAGTTGCTAAACTGGTAACTAAGGAAAAGCGATAGAAGTAGGATCAGAAATTGCTCCAAGACAATAGCATTGAAAGCAAAAGGAGTGTAATAAAAAAGGATTCGATTATCTGGAAAATGTGTTGTTAGTTTTCTGACAAAGGATGGCATCCAAATGATTTCTTCGAGTTCGTGAAGCATGAAGAGTGCTGGAAATAGAAAGTAAAATTGCACGCTGGTCATTGAAAATACTCCTTTCTAGTTCGAGCCCACTTTTAAAATCTCCAAATAAAACTGAATCACTTCTTGTTCCGTGTAGGACTTACCTTTCTTCAACCACCAGCTCAGGGTTTCGATGAAATGGCTAACGACCAGATGCTTGAGATAAGACTGAGGGATGGTTGGATGGGACTTGATAAGTTCGTCGGCTATCATTGGGTAGACATCGTGTTCTAGTTCTTTTTGTAGCTGACGGATAAAATAATCGTTTTTAGAGAGCAAAAGACTGGTTACGTGGTCTTGATTTTTTTTGAAATGCTGAAAGATATGGGCCAGATAGTCTTGTGGAGAGAGGTTTTCAGCGCGCTCAAAGAGATGATGAAAGAGCTTTTGGCAGAGTTCATCCAGTAGTAACTCCTTACTCTCGTAATGGCTGTAAAAAGTTGAGCGCCCTACATCAGCAAGGTCAATGATTTCCTGAACGGTAATGGCCTCGTAGTCTTTTTGATTGAGTAAGTGTAAAAAAGCATTATAGATGGCTTTTCGAGTTTTGGTGATGCGACGATCCTGAGCAGTCATATGGACACTTTGAACAAACTGTTCAGAAACGTACACCCTAAACGGTTTGCCCCTACCCTTTCTGTTGATAGTATTGGATAATAGATAATAAGGAGAAGAGATAATGGTCTCATTCTTCTGAATATCAATTGTAGTAAATTTATGACGCAGTAGCTGATTGGCCTCTTCTATCGCTATTTGGCTCAGAAGAGCACTTAATCAGCCTTGCGGGGGTGAGACTAGGAACAAATTTAAAAAAATTTACTCAGTCTCACTCCCATTATAACAAAGGAAATAGGATTATGAAGACAAAACATGCGGTCTGGGTAGCTTTTTTCTTGAATTTGAGTTATGCCATTGTTGAGTTTATTGCAGGAGGAATTTTTGGGTCCAGTGCGGTCCTTGCGGATTCGGTCCATGACTTGGGTGATGCGATTGCTATTGGGATCTCCGCCTTTTTGGAGAGTATTTCCAATCGTGAAGAAGACAGCCACTATACCTTGGGCTACAAGCGCTTTAGCCTTTTAGGGGCCATGGTAACGGCTGTGATTCTCATGACAGGCTCCGTTTTAGTTATTTTGGAAAATATAACGAAACTCTTTCATCCACAACCTGTCAACGATGAGGGCATTCTCTGGCTTGGAATCATTGCAGTCAGCATCAATGTGCTAGCGAGCCTCGTCATTCGCAAAGGGCAAACCAAGAATGAATCTATTCTCAGCCTGCATTTTCTAGAAGATACCTTGGGTTGGTTGGCTGTCATCCTAATGGCCATTGTTCTTCGATTTACCGACTGGTATATCCTGGATCCGCTCTTATCTCTTGCCATTTCCATCTTTATTCTGTCCAAAGCCATTCCACGTTTTTGGAGCACGCTCAGGATTTTCCTGGATGCCGTGCCAGAAGGAGTAGATATCCAGCAAGTGAAGAGTGATTTGGAGCAGTTGGACCATGTGGCTAGTATCAATCAGCTTAATCTCTGGACCATGGATGGTTTGGAAAAGAACGCCATTGTCCATGTTTGTCTAGAGCATGTCAACCACATGGAAGTCTGTAAAGAGTCTATCCGCACCTTGCTTAAAGACTGTGGCTTTCAAAACGTTACCATTGAGGTTGATGAAGACCTAGCGACCCACCGTGCCCACAAGCGCAATATAGAGGAGTGGGAAGTGGGTCAAAATCATAGACATGGTCACCATCATTAAGAAACGTTATTTAAACTCTTAGAGTTTGTCTCTAGGGTTTTTTTGATACTTAGTTAACTAAAGTAAGCCTTTTCATGATAAAATAGAACAAACGTGGAACAAGGAGTAATTATGAGTAAAAGAGCTGTATTGATGATGACTTTTGGGTCCCCAGAAGAGATTACCTATGAAGGAGTAGCAGAATTTTTCACAAATATACGACGTGGAGTTCGTCCCGAACCACATGAAATTCAGACCTTATATGACCATTACCTACGAATCGGTGGAACGCCGCTCCAAAGGATAACAAAGAAAGAAGTTGACTTGGTTGCTTCCGCTCTTGGAGAACAAGTGTCGGTCTACTTTGCAAATAAATTTTCCCGACCTTTCATCATAGATGCGATTAAAGAGATGGAGAATGACGGAATTGAAGAGTGTTTGTGTTTGATCCTAGAGCCCCATTATTCCTACTATTCTGTTATGGGCTATGAAAAATTTTTAGAAAGTAATCAAATTAAGTTCCAAATTATCAAGGATTGGTACCGGGAACCTTCTCTACTTCACTATTGGGCTGATGAGATCCAAAAGATTTTAGATCAGATTGGAGACGATAGCTATAAGGTGATTTTTTCAGCTCACAGTGTCCCAGTTTTGGCACTGGATTTTGGTGACCCCTATATCGACCAGATTTATGACAATAGTCGCTTGATTGCGGAGATTTTAGGGCTTGAAGAGGAGCAGTACACCAATACTTGGCAGAGTGAGAGTGATATTGGTATTCCTTGGATTAAGCCGGATGTCTTAGAATACCTTCGTAATGAGAAGGAGCATCCTGACCACTATATTTTTGTTCCGATTGCCTTTATTAGTGAGCATATTGAGGTTCTTTTTGACAATGATGTGGAATGTAAGGAGCTTTGCCAAGAGCTAGGTGTAGCCTATCACAGACCTCCTATGCCAAATAGCGATCCTCGTTTAATCAAGGCACTTCTTTCGACAATTCAGTCTCATATAGACGGTGACTATAGTGACTATCAACCTCAGCTGGAGACCTTTGATGAGTTAGAAGCTCCATCAAGTACGAGTCAGATTTTGGAAGAAGAGAATGATATCCAAATGCCAGATTTTGTGAAGAAGTTAATTGCCAAGAAAGGCCGCGAAAATGTCAAAATGCCCTATTTGATTAAGAAAATGCTAGAAAAGAAGTATGGGAAAAAATATGATTAGTTGCTATTGTTTGAAAGTGATTTGGATGGCTTGATTTGAGCCAGAGCTTAATTAAAAGTGTATACTAACAGTAACTAAAGAAATAGAGGTAGATATATGAAATCAGCAATTTATACAAAAGCTGGTCAGGTTGGTCTGGCAGAAATTGACCGTCCACAAATTGAGGCTCAAGATGATGCTATTATCCGCATTGTCCGTACCTGCGTTTGTGGTTCCGACCTTTGGAGTTACCGTAATCCCGAAATCGAAGAAGGGCATAGTAATAGTGGTCATGAGGCTATCGGAATCGTCGAAGAAGTTGGTGAGGCTGTCACTACTGTAAAACCATGTGACTTTGTCATCGCGCCTTTCACTCATGGTTGTGGAGAGTGTGATGCCTGTCGTGCCGGTTATGATGGGACTTGTGACCGCCATATCGGCAACAATTGGTCTGGTGGCGTACAGGCTGAGTATATCCGTTTCCATTTTGCCAATTGGGCACTTGTGAAAATTCCAGGTCAACCTTCAGATTACAGCGAAGGCATGCTTAAGTCACTTTTGACTCTTGCTGATGTTATGCCGACCGGTTACCATGCAGCGCGTGTAGCTAATGTGCAAAAGGGTGACAAGGTAGTCGTTATTGGTGACGGTGCTGTAGGTCAATGTGCGGTTATCGCAGCCAAAATGCGTGGTGCCTCACAAATTGTCCTTATGAGCCGTCACGAAGACCGTCAACAAATGGCCTTAGAGTCAGGCGCGACAGCAGTCGTAGCTGAACGTGGTGAAGAAGGAATTGTCAAGGTGCGAGAAATTCTCGGTGGTGGAGCAGATGCTGCTCTTGAATGTGTGGGGACTGAAGCAGCCGTCGACCAAGCTCTCGGTGTTCTCCATAATGGCGGGCGTTTAGGTTTTGTCGGCGTTCCTCATTACAATAACCGTGCTCTTGGTTCAACCTTTGCCCAAAATATCTCAGTGGCAGGTGGAGCAGCCTCAGTTACTACTTATGATAAACAAGTTTTGTTAAAAGCAGTTCTTGACGGTGATATCAATCCGGGTCGTGTATTTACTAATAGCTACAGCTTGGAAGATATTAATCAAGCTTATAAAGATATGGATGAACGTAAGTCTATTAAGTCTATTATTGTGTTTGACTAACGACAAAATTCTAGTAGATGATTTCTACTAGAATTTTTTTAATATAAATCCCAATTCGGAGTTGAAAATTTCTTGGTTCGGGTCAGATAAGAATGCGTAAATAGAACTTCCATTAAAGAACTCATGACCTGGTCGACAGATGGCTTTTATAGGGAGACACCAGACAAGATTTCCTATCGTATTGAAGAGGGCTGTAGCGTTGTAGAGATGGAATGTTCTGCACTTGCATCAGTTGCTCAATTTCGTGGAGCTATTTGGGGCTTACTTCTCTTTACGGCAGATTCCCTTGCGGATATTGACAATTACGATCAACGAGATTGGGGCTCAGAGGCTTTTGATAAGGCTTTGGAGCTTTGTCTGGATATCATTGTCCAGATGTAATCCTAATTCAATAGAAAAAAGAGCATGATTAAAGAATCTTGCTCTATTCGTTTTATAAGCTTTATTTCAAAATATCACGAAGTTCTTGGGTGGTATCAGCTATAAAATCAGGATTTTCTGCCAAAAGAGTTTCGTTTTTCCCAAATCCCCAGGTCACTGCTATTGTTTTGATGCCAACCGTTTTTCCACCGATCAAGTCAAACTTGGTATCACCAACAATGACAGACTGGTCTTTAGGTGCCTGATTTTCAGTAATGGCACGCTGCAAGACATCAGCCTTATGAAAGGCAGTAGGAGTAGATCCATAAATGCCATCAAAATATTCAGTAATTCCAAGGTGTTTGCACATTTCTAGGGCTATAGGCTCATTTTTTGAAGTTGTGATAAAGATTTTCTTGCTAGGATCTTGACTAAGTTGTTGAAGGATTTCTTTTATGCCATCATAGAGGTGAGCCTCCAATTGTCCTTTAGTCTCATAATAGTCACGATAAATTTTTACGGCTTGGGCAGCACCTTCTTCACTAATCTCTTCTTTAAAGGTTACCTCGAGAGGTGGTCCCATAAAGGTGCGAATTTTCTGATCACTAGGAACAGGAAGGCCTAGTCTTTCAAAGGTTTGAACAAAACCATTGTGGATCCCCTCAGAACTATCAACGAGAGTACCATCAAGGTCGAAAAAAATGTATGTGAGTGTCATAGAGTTCTCCAATATAGTGTCGTTGGTTTATTATATCATGATAGGTGGGAAATAATCAGATTAAAATAGCTAGGCGTATAAAATATCATCCTACCATTCCAAAAACACCCCAAAATTAAGCTTTTGGGGTGCAAATCACGGGGTACAATAATTAAGTGTTTAACTCAAACGAGGAGTTAGTTACGTTTTGGTTTGACTGCCATGCCTAGGCCAAGTGCCGCACTGATAAGACCAAGTGAAACTAGAGCAGCAGATTGGCTAGAACCTGTTTCTGGAAGTTCTTTATGTGTTGGTTGCAATGGTGTTGGTGCCTCGTAGACCGTACCCTCAAAGTAGTATACATTTCCTGGTACAGTTGGAGTTGCTGGTTGCGCAGTTTTAGGCTGGCTAGTTGCTTTAGTAACCAAGTGAGTCGTAGCAATCACTTCGTAAGTATCTGTTTGAATACGATAAACACGTCCTTCTTGAACAGTTTCAATAACGTAGTTTGAGAATTGTTTGTTCAAAAGATCGGCGAAATCTTTATCGATATCGAGGTAGAGACCATTCGTACCTTTTACCAATGGGTCAAAGTCTTTTTCATCATATTTCTTACCAACTACGGTCAAAGAAATCCCAGCATCTTGGAGGGCTTTTAGTGTAGCATCTTTAGTTGGCGTTTTTGGAGTAAGGTCGATATCTTCGTCAGTGACCAAGAAGGCGAAGCGACGATTGTTCTTACCAGTTCCCCAAGTATAATCAGGTGAAGTTGCAATATGTGATAATGCTGTTGTTGCTTCCTCGTCTGAACCAGTAGTACGGATTGCTTTTAATTTACCAATAAAAGCGTTCGTATCCGTGGTGAATTTAGAACCTCCGAAATCATGATAAGTTGTATTTTTACTTGATTCATAGTCAACCAAACCAAGACGTGCTTGCACATTTTTAGATTCCAAATCACGCACAAATTTTTCAATGTTATTAGCTACGTCAGTGATATGGCTATCCATTGAACCAGATTTATCGACAATAAAGACGATGTCAGTAGTTCCCTTGACTTCTTGGCGATTCACCACATCAGCCTCTTTAACAACCTCAACAACAGTCGTTTTATTGACCGTTTCAGTCGTTGTTGCGACATATTCATTTGTTTCTTCAGTTGATGTTGCTGTCTCACTTGATTTGACAGGCTCTGACTTACCAACAGGTGTGTTCTTGTCAGCAAGCGTTGTTGTTTTAACGGTTGCTGTCGCAGATGCTGTTGCGATAGCCTCAGATCCATCAGTGCTTTCTTTTGCTGTTACCGTTGGCTCTGTAGCATTAACATCGATGCCTACAACATCTCCCACTTTTGCATTTTCTACTGGGATTACCGGCGTATTGGCCTTAGCTTTAATCTCTTCAGTTGCTTTGGCAATAGGTGTTTGAGCTGTTGTTGATTGAGGTGCTGCCTCAGTCGTCGTGGCAGGAGTTGCTGGCGTTGTTGTTGCTGTTTCATCGGCTGATACAGCAGTCCCTGCAAAGATAGTAGCTAGAGCTACAGAAGACAAGATAAGCGATTGCTTACGAAAACGAATCTGTTTTTCCATAATAATTCCCCTTTTTATGAATATAAAAATGATATACTAGCTTCTTTTGAAAAGGTTGTCAATCTTATTTAAGGCTTTTTTAAGTTATTTTTAAATGAGTTTTCAGTGTATTTTAACACATATCTCACCGAAAAAGTACTAATTAGGGAGGTTTAGATTCGTATCGTTTATCTAGTAAATACCATTTCAGACGAGAGAAAATCATTTGTCAGTCACTAACCCTTGAAATACCCGATAAAATATGTTGTAACTTACAAAAAGTAAGACTTCAAAAAGAGACTTTCTACTTAGATTTTAAACATTCAAAGATGATGATATAATCTGACTTTTTTGAGGGTTTACATGATGCCTTCTTAAAAAATAATAGATGTTTTTTTGCTCAAAGGTTATAGTTATTTTCCGTTAATACATTTTAGGAATCAAAAACACTCAATTCCTTCCAAAAAATCTTAGTCATAGATTGACATTAAAGAAGTTTTAAGATAACTTTAAAGTAACGATTTAATCCGATCTTATCGAGGAGTTGCCATGAAAAAAATAAATCTTCTTTATTTATTAGCTATTCTGGCCATCATTTCTGGTCTTTTACTGTATTACTTGCCAGACATGACGTCTGGACATAATGCAGAGTCAAATAAAACAAGTCAGACTTTTAAGGAGAAGACAATTGTCCATGATTTTGGTACGACAGAGTTGAAAAAAGCTCCAAAACGTATCGTTATCCTCGACAACCTCTATGGTGAAATCTTGGATCCTCTAGATATCACTCCAGTAGGGGCGACAACTGGTCAAGCTGATAGTCAAGAATTTTCAACCCTCTTTAAGAAACAATACAAGGATGCCAAAGTGGTTTCAGTTGGTTGGCAGGGTAATCCAGATTTGGATAAGATTGCTGAGTTAAAACCTGATTTAATCCTTATGACAGGCGAGCAGGAAGACCTCTATGATGAGCTGTCTGAAATTGCACCGACTGTTGGCTACCAAATCAACACCGATGAAAATTGGGACTATCATGAAACCTCTCTTAAGGTGGCAGAAATCTTTGATAAACGTGATGAGATGAAGAAGGATCTCGATAGATTGGATGCTAGGGAGGCCGTTTTCGCGGAGAATGTCAAAGCCAAGTTTGGCAACCAGAAACTGATGTATCTGCGCGTGACTGACAATGACATCCGTTATTATGCTTACGGGCATTTTGGTTATCTCTATGATACTTATCATTTCAATCGAGCGGAAACCTTCAATCCAGATGATATGTTACAAGTTATCGATCCAGATAAACTAAAAGACATTAATCCGGATCTCCTGATTGTTCAAGCAGATTCTCAAGAACTCCTAGATAATAAACTTAAGAATACCCCTGTCTGGACTAGCTTAAAGGCTGTTCAAAATAACAAGGTCATCTATGCTGACTACTCAACCTACATGCTGGGCTTTGGGATTGTCTCCCAAGAAGCTATTATGAAACAGATTTCTGATGAATGGGGATTAAATTAAACTAAAAACGACCGGTAGGGTCGTTTTTCTATGTTCAAAGTAAGTTTAAGTGACAAACAAACGTTTAATATGTTTTCTCAAGGCAAAATAGAGCTGAATGGTCATGGGAATCCAAATCAAGGGCTCGCATAGGATAACGCCAAGGTAGCGCATAGAAGGAATAACCAAAAGAACAAAGAGAATTTTTCCAAAAAGCTCAATAAAACTTGAGGTTAAAGGTGTCAGTTTCTTACCAAGACCTTGCAGGCTATTTCTAAAGATGAAGAGCATTCCTAAAATAGGATAAAAGAGAGAACTGATACGGAGGTAGCGACTAGCATTATCAATAATCACAGCATTATTTGAACCAGAGATAAAACCAGCTAAGAAGGCGCTAGCTACATAGAGGAGGACACAAGCAATGACAGACCAAGTTATAGAAACGAGACAAGATTGCTTTAACCCAGCTACTATGCGTTTAAACTGTTTGGCCCCGAAGTTCTGAGAGGTGAAGGTCGTCACCCCAGCAGCAAGTGAAGTCAAAGGGAGAACGGCGAAGGACATAATCCGTCTTGCCGCCACTTGAGCGCTAATGATGAGAGGGCCAAAGCCGTTAATGGCATACTGTAAGGTTACAGTCCCAATAGAAACAATGGAATTCATGAGTCCCATGGCCATGCCTTGTCCAAAAAGATCCAAATAAAGACTTGAATCAAGGACAAAGTCTGACTTACTTGGTAGAAGGAAGGTCACTTTTTTCTTAATATAGTAAAGACAGAGAATTGCCGAAAGTCCTTGAGAAATAATAGTTGCTAAGCCTGCTGATTGAACACCAAGATGGAGTTGGGTAATAAAGAAAAGGTCTAAAACGATATTGACTATAGCTGAAAAAATCAGAAAATAGAGGGCTGTCAGACTATCACCAACCGCTCTGAGGAGACCTGCACAAAGATTATAACCCAAAGTAACCCCAACACAGGAGACAATCATAGAAATATACTGGTAGGACTGCCCGATGATAGAAGCAGGTGTTCCTAAAAATTTTAGCAAAGGATAAAGCCCAAAATGTCCTAGAATCATAACCAAGGCACTTAAGACCAGACCGATGACAACTGTGGCCGCAACGGACTGACGAAGTTTCCTAAAGTCTTGGGCACCATAATAACGTGCGATAACAACTCCCATACCATTTCCAACACCTAAGGCAAAGCCGATAACCAAGTCAAAAATAGCAGAAGAAGCCCCTACAGCAGCCAAGGCATCTGGACCTAAAAAGCGTCCCACAATCATGACATCCGCAGTATTATAGAGTTGCTGGAAAATATTGGATATCAGAATTGGTAGAGCAAAGATTAAAAGAGACCGCAAAATGGGGCCTCGTAAAAGATCAACTGACGAATTTTTCATAGACTTATTATAGCAAGATTGTAATTGTGAAACAATGACAAAAAGCCATCCTAAGATGACTTTCGCCTATTTTTAAGATAGCGGCTAAGTATTTGTGTCATATGGTTGTAGCCCGCCGCAATCATTGGAATTTGTAAGTAAATATAAGGTAAAGTGTACTGACTTTTAGTCTCAGATATGAGGTGGAAGAGGATACCCCCAAAGAGATAGAGAAAGGCATAAAGTCCCAACGTTGCCCCGTTTCCCATTCGTTTATAAGTGAAAGCGTAGTAGAACACACCACCAAGATATAGGACTAGGAGATAGCCTTGCATATAGGTTACGAAAAAGAGATGCAAGGTCCCGTCGTGATAGATGGAAGTCGCAAACCTATTCCACAAAGGCTGAAACTTGTCTTTACTTGGGCCATTCCATATGGACTGGAAGCTTCCCTCTGTCCAAGAACTGATAAACTTGGTGCTGAAAAACCAACTGGCTTCATCGGGATGTGCTAGGAGATATTGAACACGCTTATCAAAAAGGTGATTGGCACTTTTTTCAATCTTTTCGATATTGCCCTTTTTCTTGGCGTAAATGTCACGGACATAGCCGGTATACCATCCTGGCATGCGTTTAGAATCGGGTTTGTCCTGTAAGCCCATGGCCAGCCAAGCAATCTGTGGCGTTCCAGGAATTTTTTGATGGGTGGTAATCTCGTAGTAACTGGTCGTCGCCTTATGCAAACTCATAGGAAAGGCAAAGAAAGCCAAAACTAAAAGCAAATAGAGGTAACGTTTTTCTCTCAGAGCCATGAGTATTAGAATACCAGATAGCGCAATAATGAGAATGATATTATTGCTCCTTACCCAGTAGGCCAAAGATAGTATGACCACAGAAAGAATCGCATTCCTAGCCTTACCACGTCTTAAGTAACGTAGAAAGAAGAGAATAGCAAAACTAGAAAAGAACAAGCCATACATAAGCCCATAGGCAAACATAATGTTAAAGACTAGAGGTAAGAAACCGAAACTCATGATGACAGCCAAACGACTAACTAAAGGCCTAGTAAACAGTTCATCTGTGATTTTCCAAGTAGCATAGTTCATACCAATGACCATGCCAAGATTCAATACATAGAAAACTGAGATGACTGGTAAAGGAATCAGATAGAGAACCAAGCGTTCAAAACTAAGCAATCCCAACTGATGAGGATAGCGGAAGAAGTAGGCTCCTGGTTTTATTAAGGAGAAGTCGCCAGCATTGAACTGAACCGCCCCCTTAAAGACAGTACCTGCATCGTCTCGACCAGCAAAACTGGTCAGAAAAATCAACAGTAGGCCAAAACTCACAAAACAAATGGAAAAAAAGATGAAAATCTGCTTTGTTGTCAGTTCCTTTAAAATCTTGGGCCAGAGAAGGGTCAAAAGCAGGATGACCCCACCTGAAACATAAACGTACCAAGGAACGCTACTAATCTCTGCCCACTCAAAGTACCCCGTCATCATGGTCGTGCGAATGAACAAAGCAGTCACAAATAATAGTCCAAAGACTAAGAGCCCCACATAGCGCCCTAACCATTCTAAAACAGAACTCGTATATGACATAAGAGCCTTCATGCTGAAAGTCTCCTTTAATATAGGTAATTACCCTTATAGTTTAGCACAGTCGTCGGAAAAATGTAATGAAAATCAGAAGAAAATCTCATTCATCAACGAAAGAAATTGCTCTAATGAAGACATAGAAAAACTCTCTCGTTTTTTAAACAAGAGAGTTTGATTTTATAAAGTAGATTACTTCATCCGCATACTATCAATTTTTTCTTCAGTCGGTGTGACACGTAAGGTCTTTTGTCCCGTATAAGTTACAAATCCAGGCTTACCGGCTGTTGGTTTGTTGAGTTTCTTAACATCAATCATATCGACTTGAACCAAGTTTGACAGACGTGCCTTAGAGTAGTAGGCTGCCAATTCAGCTGCATCTGTTTTGACCTCATCAGTAGGGTTAAGATTGTCCTTGATAACCACGTGACTCCCTGGAATATCCTTGGCGTGGAACCATAGCTCACCCTTTTTAGCCATCTTGAAGGTCAACTCCTCATTTTGCAGGTTGTTACGACCAACCATGATAATGGTCTTACCATCAGAAGCTAGATACTGTTCAGGTTTCTTACGTTTGTGGCGCTTGTCAGTTGAACGACGCTTCATAAAGCCAGCCTGAACAAGCTCCTCACGAATATCCTCGATTTCATCCATGTTGGCTTGAGAAAGACTGAACTCGACACTCTCCAAATAGTCAATGGTTTGCTTGGTTTCCTCAATCAAACCAGTTAAGTGCTTAACAGCTTCCTTGAGTTTCTGGTATTTCTTGAAGTAACGCTGAGCATTTTGGTTAGGCGTTAGAGCCACATTTAGAGGAATCGTAATCTTTTCACCAGTGTAGTAGTTGTCTAGCTCGACACTATCCTTGTCATTTGGTACCATGCTAAGATAGGTGGTCAAAAGTTCCCCTTTTTGACGGAACTCCTCAGCATTTTCGGTCGCCGCAAGCTCTTTTTCCTGTTTAACAAGCTTTTTCTTGTTTTTTTCCAGTTCATTTTGCACGCGGTGAATCAAATCACTAGCCTGTTGAGCCACACGGTCACGCGCCGCCTTGTCCAAGTAGTAGTAGTCTAAAAGGGCTGACAAGGTTTCAAACTCAGGTTGGTCCTGACTATCAGAGAATCTTACAGCTGAAAATGCCTTAGCCGTTAAGTTTGGCTCTACTTCACGATTGAAGAAGGCACGGAAATTCTTGAGCTTATCAGTCTCAAGTAAGGCTGATAATTCATTGGCCGTGTCACGCCCCAAACCTTGGAAAAGTTTTTGAAGGTTTCTAGCTGACAAATCCTCAGTCTGTAGGATCTCAAAGAGTTTTTCGTCTGGAATGTCGAAAGGATTCTTGGCGTCCGTCTTAGGAGGAGCAATATAGGTAGACCCAGGCAGAATAGTACGGTAACTATTTTGTGAGAAACCAACATGCTTGATAGACTCAATGATTTTGCTCTCGTTCTTGTCAATCAGGATAATGTTGGAGTGTTTCCCCATGATTTCCATAACAAGAGTAACCTTAACGCTATCACCGATTTCATTTTTATTAGAGACGGAAATCACAAGGACACGGTCATTTTCCAGTTGCTGGATATCCTCGATAACCGCTCCCTGAAGGTATTTCCGCATAATCATGGTATAGGTGTTTGGATTCTGTGGATTTGGCAAGTCAGCCTTGGTCGTTTGAATACGTCCAAAAACAGGGTGAGCTGAAAGCAGAAGCTTGTAATTCTGACGATTGTTACGAATGGTCAAGACCAACTCACGCTCAAAAGGCTGATTAACCTTCTGAATACGTCCGTAGAGAACCTGCTCACGCAACTCAGCCGTCATATGATGAAGAAAAAAGCCGTCAAAAGACATGATGTACTTCCTTTCTTGTTAGTGATAATAATTGTTTTATTTAAAAAATAAAATTTTCTGTGAAACTTTCCTTAGGTGTTGGCGGACGTCAGCGAACTTTTACAAAGTTCCATGACTAATAAAGATACAAAGGGCGTCTGCGGATATAGTCAAAAAAGAAAGTTTGACGCAGAATCTTTAGATTCTAGGAGAACTTGTCTTTTTGACACAATCCGCAGCCCGTGTTCAATTGTTTTTGAGCCCCTTCGCTTTTTCATTTTTAGGCTCAGGCTAAAACAGTTCCCCGAACTGTTTTACTCTCAAAAATTCCGAGCGCCTGAAACCTTTTAGTTTCAGGCGCTTTTAACACGGCGGAAAGTCTCGGTTAATTGCTCGCTCTGCTCGCAAAAAAGTTATTTCAAAAACTTGAAGAGTTTATGAACTTTGTTAGTTATTTTTAAATAATTTGCATACGTTATGAACGTAAATATTGCCTAACTATTATAGCACAAAGAGAGTAAAAATGCTTTGGATGGGTAGTCGGAATTGAGTTTGTTATTATTATGGACCATTCTTTATTACAAAAATTGTTACGCTAAAACAGTTAAAAGTTATGTCTTAGATTATCATGAATACCTTTGAATTTATATCTGACTTGTGGTATCATTTAATATGCTGAAAATTAAAGGAGCATTAAATGAACGATATTAAAAAGATATGCAATGCGACTAATTTGAAATACCTGGCTGTTGCACTTATGTTTTTGGACCAAATCTATCAGATGTTCGGGAGTATGGGGGCACCTATATGGTTGACGATGTTGGGACGTCTGTCTTTCCCAATTTTCCTCTTTCTTGCTGCTGATAGTTTTCACTACACACACGATCGTATGGCTTTTCTCAGGCGTCTGCTTTACATGAGTTGGTTTATGATCATTGGCAACGCCATCATTGGTAGTATTTTTCATAATGGTAGTATCGGTTTAACCAACAATGCCTTTTCAACCTTCTTTATCACCGGGATTTTTATTTACTCTTGGGATTTGTTGTTTAAGGGACTTCGTGACAAGTCTTATAGGGAATTGATTCAGGGGATGGGTGTCTTTCTCTTGCCAATCCTTTCAGCAATTCCAGTTGCTGTACTAGGGGGGATTTTTGAAACGCCTAACGGAAATCCATTTGTGGCTCATAGTGTGGCTTTTCTCTTGTCTCTGGTACCAAGTGTTATCATGGTTGAGGGTGGCTTTGTGATGGTTATTCTTGGTTTACTATTCTATATTTTCCGTACCAATCGCATGGCTCAAATCATTGTCTTAGCTGTTATTTCAGTGATTGCCCATCTCTTTGATCCGACGGGTGTGCAATGGATGATGATTTTTGCTGCGATTCCTATGTATTTTTATAATGGTAAGCGTGGTAGTGGTAACAAGAATTTCTTCTATATTTTCTACCCAGCTCATATTTATCTCTTGTGGATCCTAGCAAGTTTGTTTAGATAAGATGACAAAGACAGTCCTTGTGCTGTCTTTTTTTCATGCTCAAGAGCCATTTTTATGGTTTGTTTCCTGCTTCTAAAACTGCTATAATTTAAGGCGTAATAGAATCTTGTGATAAGTCAATTGGAGGTATATCATGACAAAAGTAGCAGTAGTATTTGCGGAAGGTTTTGAAGAAATCGAGGCCTTGAGCCCAGTGGATGTCTTCCGCCGAGCAGGATTTGACTGTAACATGCTAGGACTTGAAAGTGCGTCAGTAACTGGCTCACATGGGATTCAAGTCGCTATGGATGGTGTATTTGATGGTAATTTTGCGGATTACGACTTGGTGGTTCTTCCTGGAGGTATGCCTGGCTCAACTAATCTACGCGACAATCAGGACTTGATTGCCTCTCTTCAAGAGGCTGCAAAAGCTGGAAAATATGTTGTTGCCATTTGTGCAGCACCAATTGTTCTCGAACGTGCTGGCTTGCTCGAAGGGCGTAAATTCACATGTTTCCCAGGTGTTGAGGACCAAATTGCATCTGGCGAGCATCAAACTGACTTGGTGGTTGTTGATGGCAATATTGTCACTAGCCGTGGTGCCGGAACAGCCCTAGCCTTTGCCTACGCCTTGGTTGATTTGTTGGGTGGCGATGGTCAACAGTTGGCTCATACTATGGTTTACGACAGATTGTTCCAATAATCTTATTTTAAGACTGTTATCCAATATTCTTAACACCTATTGTTAGGAATATTGACAATTTATGTTACTCTATGAGATGATTGAGAACGTATCAAACAGAGGGCCTAGTTATAGGCTGGAGAGACCTTAGCTTAGTTTTTTAAGCTTTGGTTTTTTCTTTTCTCCTTTGACATCCGTCTTGAAAACGGTTATAATAATCACAAAATAACCTTTAAATGAGTCCAGAGAGGCTTGAAAGGTCGGACAGGTGAAAAAACAGGGTTCTCCTGTGATTTTTTGTGCGACCTTGCCATGTGGCGAGGTTTTTTTGATGACATTTTGCAGTTTAGAAAGGGTTGTCATGATATTAGTTGAAGATTTAACCATTGTGAGTCAGCGTGAGATTGCACCTCGTATTTTCGAGATGGTGCTTAAGGGAGAGATGGTTGCGGATATGCAGGTTGGACAGTTCGTTCATCTCAAGGTACCAGACCCAAGTAAGCTCCTTCGTCGTCCGATTTCCATTTCAGAGATTGACTACGACAAGAAAGAGGCAACCATTGTCTATCGAGTGGAACGCGAGGGAACAGCTATTCTGTCTAAGATGGTAGCTGGGCAAGCCATCGATACCATGGGCCCTCAGGGAAATGGTTTTGATATTTCCGTCATTGAGGCTGGGCAGAAAGCCCTCCTAGTTGGTGGTGGTATCGGTGTGCCGCCTTTGGTTGAGACAGCTAAGCAGTTGAAGGCTAAAGGTGTGGAAGTTGTATCGGTGATTGGTTTTGCCAATAAGGATGCCGTCATCTTGGAGGACAAGCTCAGAGCTTGTGGAGATGTCTATGTGACGACCGATGACGGTTCATATGGTATCAAGGGTTACGTTTCAACAGTTATTGATGATTTCGACTGGACTCCAGATGCCGTTTACAGTTGCGGAGCTCCAGGCATGCTTAAATATGTCGATAGCAAGTTTGAAAATCATCCTCATGCCTATGTTTCTATGGAAGCCCGCATGGCTTGTGGTATGGGTGCTTGCTATGCCTGTGTGGTTCACGTTAAAGGGGAGTCGGATGCTAAAAATCTTCGTGTTTGCGAGGAAGGGCCAGTCTTCCCTACCGGGAAAGTCATCGTCTAGGAGGTTACCATGTCAGAGACTAAATCAGAAAATCGTTTAGCTATTAGCCTTCCAGGGCTCGACTTGAAAAATCCTATTATCCCAGCCTCAGGTTGCTTTGGCTTCGGTCAAGAGTATGCCAAATATTATGATTTGGATAAACTAGGGTCAATCATGATTAAGGCAACGACTGCCAACCCTCGCTTCGGTAATCCAACACCCCGTGTGGCTGAGACGCCATCAGGCATGCTCAATGCTATTGGCTTGCAAAACCCTGGTGTTGATGCTGTTTTGACTGAAAAACTCCCTTGGTTGCAGGAGCATTATCCTGAGCTTCCAATCATTGCCAATGTGGCTGGATTTTCAAACGAAGAATATGCGGAAGTCTCTCACAAGATTTCCAAAGCTAGCAACGTCAAGGCTATCGAGCTTAATATCTCATGTCCAAACGTAGACCATGGCAATAACGGCCTTCTCATCGGACAAGTCCCAGAGCTTGCCTACGCAGCCGTAAAAGCCAGTGTCTCTCACTCTGATGTGCCAGTCTATGTCAAACTGACACCGAGTGTGGCTGACATCACGAGTGTCGCTAAAGCAGTCGAAGATGCCGGTGCGACTGGTTTTACCTTGATTAACACCTTGGTCGGTACACGTTATGATTTGGCGACACGCAAACCAATTATTGCCAATGGACAAGGTGGTATGTCAGGGCCAGCTGTCTTCCCAGTAGCCCTTAAACTCATCCGCCAAGTTGCTCTAGCGTCAGACCTTCCAATCATCGGTATGGGTGGCGTCGACAGTGCCGAAGCGGCTATCGAAATGTTCATCGCTGGTGCCTCAGCCATCGGTGTCGGAACAGCCAACTTCGCAGATCCTTATGCCTGCCCTAAAATTATTGACCGTCTCCCTGAGGTCATGGAGAAGTACGGTATCACAACACTTGAAGACTTGCGCAAAGAAGTTAGAACAGACTTGTTGGGGAAATAGAATAAAAATAGCTTCTTTAAGGAATTTAACAAAGGTATAATTACTTTCATCCCCCTTTGACATTTCCTTATAAAAGCGCTATAATAGAACAAATTGAACTGAACCTTTAATCGAGTCCAGAGAGGCGAGAAAGGTGTACTGAGATGCTACGGCATCACTAAAGGGTAGGGACTACCCTATTTTCGTGCAACCTTCGCTGACTGGCGGAGGTTTTTTGTGTGAAAGGATATAAGAAATGAGAGAAAATCGTCCTGTTATTGCCCTTGATTTCCCGACTTTTGAGGATGTGAAGGCTTTCCTTGCTAAGTTTCCTGCTGATGAAAAGCTCTATGTGAAGATTGGTATGGAGCTCTACTATGCTGCTGGGCCTGAGATTGTGCGCTACGTTAAAGAGCTTGGCCATAGTGTTTTCCTTGACCTAAAGCTTCACGATATTCCAAATACTGTGAAATCAGCTATGCGTGTCTTGTCTAACCTTGGTGTTGATATGACTAATGTGCATGCGGCTGGTGGTGTGGAAATGATGAAGGCTGCGCGTGAGGGCTTGGGAGATGGTCCTATTTTGATTGCTGTAACACAGTTGACCTCTACCTCTGAAGAGCAGATGCGTGATTTCCAAAATATCCAAACCACACTTCAAGAATCAGTGGTTCATTATGCTAAGAAGACTGCTGAAGCAGGTCTTGATGGTGTTGTTTGCTCAGCGCATGAAGTCGCAAAAATCAAAGAAGCAACGAATGAAGATTTCGTTTGTTTGACACCTGGTATTCGTCCAGCAGGTGCAGCAGTTGGTGATCAAAAACGTGTCATGACACCTGCCGATGCCCGTCAAATTGGTTCAGATTACATTGTTGTTGGTCGTCCAATTACACAAGCTGATGATCCAGTAGCAGCTTATCACGACATTAAGGCCCAATGGAACGGTCAATAAATTTTCAAAAAGACCTTATTTCATAGGAAAATAGATTGAATTAGGTTATAATAAAGAATAGAAAACGCTTTACGGAGGATAATAATTATGACATTAGCATCACAAATCGCATCTGACTTGCTTGATATCAAGGCTGTTTACCTTAAACCCGAAGAGCCATTTACATGGGCATCAGGAATCAAATCACCAATCTACACAGACAACCGTATTACTTTGTCTTATCCAGAAACTCGTACGCTTATTGAAAATGGTTTTGTGGAAAAAATTAAGGAAGAATTCCCTGAAGTAGAAGTGATTGCAGGTACTGCAACTGCTGGTATTCCTCACGGTGCGATTATCGCTGACAAGATGAACCTTCCATTTGCCTACATCCGTAGCAAACCAAAAGATCACGGTGCTGGTAACCAAATCGAAGGTCGTGTGGTTAAAGGCGAAAAAATGGTTGTTGTTGAAGACTTGATTTCAACTGGTGGTTCAGTACTTGATGCTGTAGCAGCTGCAGAGCGTGAAGGGGCTGATGTTATCGGTGTTGTGGCTATCTTTACTTACGAATTGCCAAAAGCTGAGAAAAACTTTGCGGATGCTGGTGTGAAATTGGTTACTCTTTCAAACTACACTGAGTTGATTAAAGTCGCTAAAGTACAAGGCTACATCACAGCAGATGGACTTCAACTTTTGAAGAAATTCAAAGAAAATCAAGAGACTTGGCAAGACTAATTATCAAGATTTAAGGCGGAACGTTTTAGGCGTTTCGCTTTTTTTAGTATAATTTAGGAAAAGATAAGCAGGGAGAGTATAAGATGTCAATTAATGAGTGGTCAGATGCAACGGCAATGACAGAAGCCGTGCAAAATAAGACGGTCAGTCCCCGAGAACTAGTGGAGGCTACCATTCGTGAAGCGGAGAGAACGAATCCTAAGATAAATGCTATCGTTAGTCAACGCTACGAGAAAGCTATAGAAGAAGCAGAAACTAGAGACTTTTCAGAGAAACCTTTTGCTGGAATCCCGATTTTCCTAAAGGATTTGGGTCAAGAGCAAGCTGGTGAGCCGTCAACCGCGGGTTCTCGCCTATTTACAAGTTATCGTGCAACGGAAACGGATAATTATGTAAAGAAACTTGAGGAACTGGGCTTTATTATTTTAGGGCGTTCTAGCACTCCTGAGTTTGGCTTCAAAAATATCAGTGATGCTCAGATTCATGGTCCTGTTAACCTGCCTGATGATGTCACGCGTAATGCTGGTGGCTCAAGTGGTGGTGCGGCAGCTCTTGTGAGTTCTGGCATTTCTCCCTTGGCCCCAGCTAGTGACGGTGGAGGCTCTATCCGTATTCCAGCCTCCTTTAACGGACTTATCGGGCTTAAGCCTACAAGAGGACGGATTCCTGTTGGTCCTAGTTCTTTCCGTGGCTGGCAGGGAGCCTCTGTTCAGTTTGCTTTGACTAAGACTGTGCGCGATACAAAACGCTTGCTCTATCACATGCAGACGTGTCAGATGGAAAGTCCTTTTATCTTACCGAAGCTTAGCAAAGTGTCTTTAGAAGAAGCAGTTAGACCTTTGAAGATTGCTTTTTCGACTGTTTCTCCTATTGGTGGTAAGGTGTCAAAATCTGCTATTGCAGCGACAAAAAAGGCTGCTAGAGCATTAGAGAGTCTCGGACATCATGTGCATGAAATGAGCGACCAGCCCTTAAATGGGATTGAAGCCATGCAGTCTTACTACATTATGAATAGTGTCGAGACGGCTGCCATGTTTGATGGTATAGAGGCTGGTTTGGGACGTCAGATGACGCTTGAAGATATGGAGTTGATGACTTGGGCTATTTTCCAATCTGGGCAAAAGATTCCTGCAAAAATTTACTCTAAAATTCTAGCCCAGTGGGATCAGTATAGCCATCAGATGGCGAATTTTCATGAGTCTTACGATATTCTTCTGACACCAACAGTTGCGGATGTGGCGCCTAAGCATGGACAGTTTGCCCTCTCTGAAAACTTACAAAATCAACTCAAACATATGGCTGATTTTGACTGGCCAAAGCAACAGGAACTTATTTGGGAAATGTTTGCGGACAGCTTAGACTGGACACCTTTTACTCAACAAGCTAACCTGACGGGACAACCATCGATTTCTTTACCTGTCTATCGTGATGAGCAGGGGCTCTCACTCGGTGTTCAACTGACAGCTGCCAAGGGAAGGGAGGACCTCTTGTTACACTTGGCCCAACAAATGGAAGAACGTTCGTTTTTTAGCTAGACATTCTCATTTCCGGTTCAATATTTTGTGAAACCCTTTCAAATAGTGTAGGCTAAGATTATAAGTTTTTAACTTAACTTCATTTTTTAAGGAGACACACATAGATGAAAAAGAGATTTTTCGCCGTATTTAGCCTAATTTT
>OJIZ01000129.1_pt1 | contig 21311 bp, 13 predicted proteins | sample 1596071 | NCBI WGS metagenome assembly OJIZ01 (sample SAMEA4350127, study PRJEB24818) | metagenome | biome: human; feature: gut; material: faeces | place: Denmark | collected 2013-09
CAGCTAAATTTACAAAATCTACAAATGCTTTAAACTGATCTAAGCCTTCACTATTAGTCTTATAAACACCTGCATCTTCTAGTACACGAGCAAAGATATCTGCAACAGATTGTCGAACAACTTCTGTTACTTCCTCGGCCGTAACATTTGTATTTTGAGCTTTGAGTTCATCTGCCCATTCTTGGTGAATTGGAGCAACTTGGTTGCCTTGACCCAATAGATAATCTTCAACATCTTTAAGTTCTGTTTTCAAACGAGGTGGAAGAATGGCTAATCCCATAACCTCAATCAAACCGATGTTTTCTTTCTTAATGTGTTGAACATCTTTATGTGGGTGGTAGATACCGTCTGGATGTTCTTCAGAAGTTTGATTGTCACGAAGAACCAAATCCAATTCAAATTTGCCGTCTTTTCTACGAGCAATTGGGGTAATTGTGTGGTGAGGTTGCCCATCAGACTCAGCCAAGACTCCAGCTTTTTCGTCTGAATAGCCACGCCAGCAATTTAGAATTTTGGTTGCAAGAGCAATAAGTCTTTCCTTGTCTTCACTTCTTAGACGAAGAACAGACATAGGCCAATTAACGATACCAGTCTCAATATCAGAGTATCCATCAAAGCTAACTTTTTCTTTAATGCCTGCTACTTCCATTGGGAAAGTGTGGCGACCACCTTGATAGTGTTCGTGTGTAAGAATTGAACCACCTACAATTGGAAGATCGGCATTTGAACCTGCGAAGTAACCAGGAAATGCTTCAACAATTGATAGGAGACGACCAAACGTCAATGGACTGATGTGCATTGGTTCGTGCTTACCATAAAAGAAGATAGAATGTTCATTAAAGTAGGCATATGGTGAATATTGGAAGCCCCAATCATTTTCTTCCATTTGGAAACGAATAACACGGTGGTTACTACGAGCTGGGTGATTGATGCGACCTAGATAACCTTCATTTTCCATACAAAGTTGGCATTTAGGATAATCAGAAGTTACCGCATTTTTAGCTGCAGCGATGGCTTTTGGATCTTTTTCAGGTTTTGAAAGGTTAATCGTAATTTCCAAGTCACCGTATTTAGTTGGAGCTTTATAAGCGATATTTTGAGCAATTGCCTTTACCTTAACATAATCATTGCGTTTACTAAGGTCATAAAAATCAGCAATTGCCTGCTCTGGGTTTGATTTATAGGTATCCCAGAAGTTACGATTGACAGCACTAGGGCTTGGTGTAATCAAGTCCATGAGTTGAGCACCGATGATATCTTGTTCTTCATTAAGTTCACCTACAGAACCAGCTTTAACACCTGCTTGAAGCAACTGGTCTTTAAGGTCAATCAATTCAGAGCTTTCAGTTTCGACATCAGCAACCCCCTCTCCAACCAAAGCAAAAACTTTGTTTGTCAAATAGATACGGTCTAATTCCTCATAGTCACTGTTTTCAATAACCAAAGTTACAAAAGCGTTTACTAAATTTTCAGCCATAATCTCTACTTCTTTCTCATTAATCAAGTACTCGTGAACCACCAGCTACTTCAGCGATATAGAAGCTTGGTGCATAACCAACGACTTCTTCATAACGTTGACCAACTGCTTTTTTAAAGTCTTCAACTTTATCTTTGTTTACAAGTGCAATGGCACATCCACCGAAACCAGCTCCTGTCATGCGGGCTCCTAATACTCCTTCTTGTTCCCATGCTGTATGAGCCAAAGTATCAAGCTCAAGACCTGTCACTTCGTAATCATGTTCCAATGACACGTGAGAAGCATTCATAAGACGACCAAAGCCTTCCAAATCACCTGATTCAAGTGCTTTACGAGCTTGAAGTGTACGTTGATTTTCAAGAACCGCATGACGGGCACGTTTGATACGGTTTTCATCTTTAATCAAGTAGCTGTATGCATCAAATGTCCAAAGGTCCAATTCACCAAGTGTTTGGATATCAAGTTTTTCTTGAAGTTCAGATACAGCTGTTTCACATTCAGCACGACGTTCATTGTATTTAGAATCTGCCAATTCACGACGTTTGTTAGTGTTCATGATAACAACAACATTATCTTTAAGGTCAAGCGGCACCAAGTCATACTCTAAAGTATTTGTATCCAAGTAAATCGCACGTTGATCAGCTCCCATACCAATAGCGAATTGGTCCATGATACCAGAGTTAACGCCGATAAAGTCGTTTTCAGTTTGCTTACCGATTTTAACCAAGTCAAGGCGTTCCAATTTAAGGTCATAAAGTTTTTCAGCAATAACACCAATCAATAATTCCAAAGAAGATGATGATGACAAACCTGATCCATTTGGAATGTTACCATAAATGTAAATATCCATACCTGAGTCAATCGTATGACCAGCTTCTTGCAAGAAATGAAGAACACCTTTTGGATAGTTTGTCCAGTTGTGTTCTTTTTCAAAACGAAGATTTTCAAGTGGTACTTCGATGATGCCCTTATCTTCAAAGTTACCTGAGAAGAAACGCAAAACTTTGTCATCACGTTTACGGGCTGCTCCGTAAGTACCTAGAGTAATAGCTGCTGGGAACACATGTCCACCGTTGTAGTCCGTATGCTCACCAATCAAATTAATACGACCAGGTGAAAAGAAAGTATGATCTGCTTCTACTCCAAAGACTTCTTTAAAAGCTTCTCTTAGTTGTGTTGTTTTCATAGAATTTTCCTCGCTTATTCTTTTTTACACTAACAGTGTAACCCCTTTCACAAGGAAAATCAATATTTTTACTGTTTTTTTAGTAAAAAATAGGTAAAATTTTAGAATTTATGATATACTTTGGATGAAAGGAGAACAATATGGCTACATTAAAAGACATTGCTTCATTAGCAGAGGTCTCAATCGCGACTGTTTCACGTGTTCTCAACCAAGATGAAAGCCTTTCCGTTACTGAAGAAACCAGGCACCGTATTTTAACTGCGGCAGATGAATTGGGATACACTAGACACCAAAAAAGCGGTAATTTTAAGAAAGAGAAACACCAGATTGCCATTATCCAATGGGTCAGTGAAGAAGACGAATTAGATGACATCTACTATTATAATATTCGACTCGGCATTGAAAAAAGGGCTCAGGAACTCGACTACGAGATTCTACGTTATTTCAATGACATTCCTTTTAGTCTCGCTGAAGAAGTCATAGGTATACTTTGTATCGGAAAGTTTAGTCGTGAACAGATTACTGAATTGGAATCATTGGGTAAATCACTGGTCTTTGTAGATAGTGATACCCTACTTCAGGGACATCCTTGTGTGACAACTGACTTTGAAAATGCTGTTCAGACTGCCCTCCAATATTTAAAAAAACAAGGGTGTCAATCAATCGGACTTTTAACAGGTGAGGAGAAGACAACCGACTTGCAAGAAATTATTCCTGATTCACGTCGGCGTGCCTATCGCAATTTTTGTATTGAAGAGGGAATTTACGACGCTAATCTCATTTTGACAGGAAACTTTAGTGCGCTATCTGGTTATGAACTTATCAAAGCTAAACTGGAGACAGAGGAGAAACTTCCAGATGCCTTTTTTGCCGCAAGTGATAGCTTAGCTATTGGAGCACTAAAAGCTTTTCAAGAAGCTGGCCTCATTGTTCCAGATCAGATTCAAATCATTTCTTTTAACGATACAATCATGGCAAAACAGGTATTTCCTCCCCTATCTTGTGTCACTGTCTACACTGAAGAAATGGGGCGAACTGCCATGGACGTCCTCAATAAGCAAGTCTTGTCCCCACGAGAAATTCCAACTCTTACCATGTTGGGTACGAAGTTAACCTTAAGGGGTAGTACGAAGGAAAAGACAATCCAACTGCCAACTAACCCATGATTACTCAATAGACTAAAAAGTGGTCGTCAACTGTAGGTTGACAACCACTTTTTATTTCATCTTCACACAAATGGCATCCCAGGCTTGGAGTTTGCCTTGGTCTGTAATTGGCTCTAATTCGGTATTTGCAATGACAACTTCTGCTCTTTCGAAATCATAACAGAAGTCTTGTTCTTGGTCTGATAAATTGACTACAACCAGATAGCTACTATCTTTAGTCTTACGAATATAAGCAAATACTTTTGAAGCTGTCTCCAAGAGTTCAAAGTCAGCATCTACCAACCAATCTTGAGTTTTACGAAGCGCAACGAGCTTCTGATAGGTATAGAAAATCGATTCTGGATTGGCAAGGGCTGATTCAACATTTATGTCCTTATAGTTTGGATTAACAGGTAACCAAGTCTTATCCGATATGCTAAATCCAGCATTTTTAGAAGTATCCCATTGCATTGGTGTTCGAGCATTGTCACGACCCACCTGACGGATTTGGTCCATGATAACTTCTATCGATGCCCCTTTTTCGAGAGCTTCTTTGGCATAGTTGAGAGATTCAATGTCATTCAATTCTTCCAAAGTTCTAAATGGATAATTGGTCATGCCGATTTCTTCGCCCTGATAAATGTAAGGTGTTCCCCTCATCAGATGAAGGAGGATAGCCAAGGCCTTAGCTGACTTCTCACGATAGACACCAGTATCTCCCCACATTGAGAGAATACGAGGCAGATCATGATTATTCCAAAAAAGTGAGTTCCACCCTTGTCCCAACTCTAACTCGGTTTGCCATTTATTAAAAATAGCCTTAAGCGCTGTAACATCCAACTCCTTCTCATACTCCCATTTAGGACTATCTGGCTTATGCTGAAGTCCAATATGTTCAAACTGGAAAACCATGGAAAGTTCTTGATTATCTGGATTTGAATACTGTTTAGCAATTTCAGGTGTTGCTCCCCAGGTTTCACCAACGGTTAGAAGGTCGTGCTTTCCAAAGCTTGCCTGGTTCATCTCCTTGATGTAATCGTGAAGTTTTGGACCGTTTGTATCAATCAGTTGATCTGGGATCTTACCAATCATATCAATCACATCCATGCGGAAACCACCGATTCCCTTATCAATCCAGAAATTCATCATGTCATAAACTTTCTGGCGCAACTGTGGATTTTCCCAATTGAGGTCTGGCTGTTTCTTACTAAAGAAATGCAGATAATATTGCCCTGAGGTCTCATCATATTCCCAAGCGGAGCCACTAAAGATAGATACTAACTCATTAGGTTTGTCTCGCCAGATGTAGAAATCTCGTTCAGGACTTTCTGGATTTTCACGCGCTTCGATGAACCATGCATGTTCATCAGAGGTATGGTTAACCACCAAGTCCATAACAATTTGAATATCACGCTTCTTGGCTTCCGCCAAAAGCTCATCCATGTCACTCATGTCTCCAAAAATATCTGCAATAGCCTCATAGTTAGCGATATCATAGCCATTGTCATCCATTGGACTGTCATAGACAGGCGAAAGCCATAGGGCTGTTATTCCGAGTCTTTGAAGATAATCTAGTTTACTTGTAATCCCCTTGAGATCACCGATACCATCACCATTGGAATCCATGAATGATTTAGGGTAAATTTGATAAATTGTAGCCTTATGCCACCAGTGTTTTTGCATACTTGTCTTCCTTTCGAAAATCATTCTTTAGTTATTTTTACTGCTCACTATTCAGATTAACTTTCTTGAGTTAAGGTAAGCATTTTTCATTACTAGTTATATTTTACGCTTCTTATCTATTTGTGCAAGCGTTTTCGTTTTTGATTTTGAAAAAGTTCTCCTGGAGATAGGGGAGAACTTTCATATATCTGTCATCAATAATCGATAACAAGGATAACATAATTAAATTGTGAAGACTTTTTCCTGACCATCTTCCGTGTAAGCCACACGTCCAGTTTTAGCTTTCAAATCAATGGTCAAACTTGCACGTTCAGCACCATTTTCCCAAGAGAGAACCAATTCGGTCGGACTTGAAGCTTGAGCAGTGAAATCACCTTCGAAGGCTGGGTGTTGATTTCGGAAGCGGATGAGGTTAACTAAACGTTTAACCACTTCAGTTTCTGCCGCTGCTGCGATTTCTTTTTCATCAAAATTATGACGGTTGATTTCACGACCATCACCTCGTGCTTCGACTGCTTCAACATCGTTCTTACCTGCAAGTAAACCAACGTAGTAGATTTGTGGAATACCTGGTGTGAAGACTTGTAAAGCGCGTGCAGCGAGATAAGTATCATCATCTTCATCAAAGAGAGAATAAATCGTTGAGCGAATTTGATGGACATCAAAACCATCCTCATCCTTATGCTCATCCGATACGATAAGACTGAGGTTAGCACCTCGATCCAAAGCCAAGTCAACCAACTTACGAGCATCTTTGCTATCGATAAGTCCATCTAAGTCTGGTTTGACCGGAAGGCCATCATGGCAATCAAGCATCGTAAATTGACCATGTGGACGTGTTTGAAGATAATCAACAAGGAACTTAGATTCTTCATTACTAAGAGCCTCAAAAATACGGTACGGCAAGATAAAGTCATAAATCCAGCAACCATGCTCTGCCAATTTGTATTGAATAGAATAATGGGCATGCACCTCTGGTAAGAGGGCAATATCGTAAGATTTCGCCACACCAAGAATCCAGTCAAGGAAATCATAGATATCAGGCTCTACAAAGAAACATGATGTTCCAAGTTTTTTCAAAACATAGCCGACAGCATCTAGTCGAATAATCTTAACCCCATTGTCATGGAAATGTTTGAAAATATCAACAAATAGTTGTTTTACTTGCTCTGAGTGTACATCCAAGTCAATTTGTTCAGATGGGGTTGTTTTACCAAAAGTTGTCCAAACTTTTTCTACTTCACCAGTCTTTTCAATAATGAACTCTGAATACGGTACTTTGCGACGCAAGAACATTTGATCAATATCAGATTGAACTGGCACACCATCTTCCCAGATTTTTTCAAGCGTCAAGAAATAATCAGCATATTGAGAATCACGGCCATTCTTCAAGAAATCTTGGAAATATGGAGATTTTTGAGAAATGTGGTTAACCATGATATCAAGAAGAATATCGTAATCCTCTGCAAGTTTTCTCATATCCTCCCAGTCACCAAACTGAGGATCAATTTCAAAATAGGTTAGTGGTGCAAAACCACGGTCCCCTGAAGAAGGGTAAGGAGGCAGAATGTGGATTCCACCTTCAAAAAGATTTGGGAAGTAAGTATCTAGATTTGATTTAAGTGCTTTTAAATTTCCACCAAGTGAGTCTGGATAGGTAATGAGTTGTACCTTATTTTTAACCATTGAATTCATCCTCCAGTTCTTCCAATGTTGGCAATTCAACGACTGCTCCAACATACTGTAATTTATAAGCTGAGGTACGACTGCCATCGTCTACAGCTTCTAGAATTGTTTTTCCTTTACAAAGCCCTGTGTAGAAGCCTGACCAGAAAGCATCACCTGCACCTGTCGCATCGACAACCTTGGTAGCTTTGGTTTTTCTATGAACCGTTTGCTCTCCATTAGCAACAACTAGACCATCTTTTCCAAGTGTCATGACGACCAGTTTAGCACCCAAATCCTGGAATTTCTTGATTTGATTGTCAACAGTGTCGGGTCCAAAAATGCGTTCGGCATCATCTTCAGAAGGTTTGATAATATCTACATATTTAATCAACTCTTTTATGTAGTCAATACCGTCATGTCCTTCTTGCCAGAGGGCAGGATGATAGTTAGGGTCAAAGGAAATCAAGGTTCCTTCTGCTTTGGCTTGTTCAATCAAGCTCTCAATGGTTTGGCGAGAGTGCTCTTGAGAAATTGGCCAAGATGAGAAATGAAGAATCTTGCTTTCAGAAGCCAGTTCTTTCAATTCGTTAGTGTAATCTAGCTGGTAATCAGCACCACGATAAAAGATAGGAATCGGTGTGCCAGTCGTTTTATTGACCAAAACCATACTGGTAGATGCTTTATTTTCCTGAATAATGCCATCTGTTAGGCCACGCTGTTTGATAGTCTCTTTCAAAAACTCGCCCATACGGTCTTTACCCACAGCAGCTACCAAAGCTGAGCGTCCACCTAAGGCTTTGACGTTCATGGCGATATTAGCAGGGGAGCCTCCAAAGAAAGGATGGTAACTCCCTTCAAGATCAATCATGTCCACTAAAACCTCGCCCACTGTAAGCACATCAATTGCTTTTTCTTCCAAAGGTAAAGGCTTTTCTAAATCATACATACTTGTCTCCTTATATCAGTTTTCAAAGAAAATTGCCACCTGATAGTTTGCCTTGGACAATCGTCAGGACATTTTTGCTCTATCAGAGGACAATTTTCAAATAGTTTTAACGAATAGCTTTTTCAGTAGTCACATCGAAGAAGTGTCCTTTAGCAACATTGAATGTCAAGGTAACTTTTTCGCCTGGATTGTGGAAGTCACGGGCATCAACACGGGCTGCAAACTCATCGTGACCAATTTTGACGTAAAGCATCGTTTCAGCTCCGAGGAGTTCAGCGACATTTACTTCTGCTTCTACAGTAGCATTTGGATAAGCTTCACGAGCAACAAGTTCACTTGTAACATCCTCTGGACGGATACCAAAGATGACTTTCTTACCAAGGTAACCTTTGTCTTTCAAAATTTTAAGTTGACCAAGTGGTACTTCAAGCTCAACCCCACTAGCACTAACAATCTTGTCGTCGTGAACAGTAACTTCAAAGAAGTTCATAGCAGGGCTACCGATGAAGCCAGCTACAAATTTATTGGCTGGAGTGTTATAAAGTTCTTGAGGAGTACCGATTTGTTCCACACGTCCGATTGTTCCTGAACCATCAGGATTTTTTGTTGAACTCATGATGACGATACGATCAGCCAAGGTCATAGCTTCAGTTTGGTCGTGAGTAACATAGATTGTTGTTGAACCGATACGTTGGTGGATTTTAGCGATTTCAGCACGCATTGACACACGAAGCTTAGCATCCAAGTTTGAGAGAGGTTCGTCCATGAGGAAGACTTTGGCGTCACGAACGATGGCACGTCCCATAGCTACACGTTGGCGTTGCCCACCTGAAAGGTCAGCTGGTTTACGTTCCAAAAATTCTTTCAGTCCAAGAATATCTGCTGCTTCACGAACACGTTTATCAATTTCTTCCTTGCTGTATTTACGTAATTTAAGACCAAACGCCATGTTATCGTAAACCGTCATATGAGGGTAAAGAGCGTAGTTTTGGAAAACCATAGCGATGTCACGATCTTTAGGTGATTTGTCGTTAACGACTTCTCCATCGATTTTCAATTGACCTTCAGTGATGTCTTCAAGTCCTGCTACCATGCGAAGTGTTGTTGATTTACCACACCCTGATGGTCCGACAAAGACTATGAACTCTTTATCTTTGATATTGAGGTTAAAATCTTCAACTGCATAATGTGTAGCATTTGGGTATTTTTTGTGAATGTGGTTAAGGTTTAATTCGACCATTGTTTTCTCCCTTTATCTGAGTGATTCTTTCTTTGATTGTTACCGTAATATTTTATTGAGTTTGGCTAGTGTCTAAATAGCTTATTTTACTGCACCGTTACTCATTCCTGAAATGATATTCTTTTGGAAAATGAGGTAAACGATTGTGATGGTAATGATTCCTACGATGTATGATGCGAAACTTGGTCCATAATCGTTGAAGTATTGCCCTTGATAGTTGTATTGGAAGAGTGGAAGTGTCCACATTTTTGAATCTTTGTTCAATACCAACAATGGAAGCATGAAGTCATTCCAGAACCAAAGGGCATTGATGATTAGGGTTGTCGCATGCATTGGTTTAAGCATTGGGAAGATGATTTGACGATAGGTTGTGAACTTATCTGCACCATCAATTTCTGCTGCTTCATCTAAACTATCTGGCACACTAATTTTGATGTAACCTACATAAAGGAAGAGGGTTTGTGGAATGGCATATGTTAGGTAAAGGATTACCAAGCCGTACATATTAGCAAGACCAAGTTTACTCATCATGACTGTAATTGGGATCATGATAACTTGGAAAGGTACAAAGATTCCCAAAATCAACAGTGAATACATGATGTTGAAAGCTTTACGTTTTGACATATTACGAGCAATTGAATAGGCTGCTGCTGGGATGAATATTGCTACCACAATAAGTGAGAGGATTGTAATAACTGCTGAGTTCCAGAAGTAACCACCGATACCGTCCGCAATCAAACGCTGGTAGTTGCTTAGTGTAAATGGGTTAGGCAGGCTAAAGAAATGATTCATGATGTCCTTGGTAGTCTTAAAGGAACTAAAGACTGTTACCAAGAGTGGTACGAGAATGAGGATACCACCGACAACGAGGAGGGCGTATTTCCAAAAATTCGTTACTTTTTCTTCTTTTTTCATTTATGATACTCCTCCATTAAATTTCAAATTTCTTAGATAGTTTGATTTGTAGGACTGATACGACGCCGATAATCAAGAAGAGGATAATGGCAATCGCATTGGCATAACCGTATTGGTTGCTCTTGAAGGCATAGTTATAAACTAAGAGTCCCAGAGATGTTGTGGCGTTGTTTGGTCCACCACCTGTAAGTGCAAAGATTTGGTCAAAGGCTGTTAACCCTGATTTAAGTGCTAGGATGAAGACCATTGAAACTGTAGGAAGTAAGTATGGTAACTCAATCTTCCAGAAGGTTTGTTTAGCGGTAGCCCCGTCAATAGCTGCAGCTTCAAGAATATCATCTGGGATACTTTGAAGACCCGCAAGAAATAGGATGATTGGCATTGCCACCCCTTGCCAAAGGAGTACAAAGATTGTTGCAATGACTGCTCCAAAGCTAGTTCCGAGTAAGCTTTCTTGCAAGAAACCGATACCCAAAACCTTACCGATTGTTGGAAGACCATAGTTAAAGAACTGTTTGAAAATCAAGGAAACGGTCAAACCTGAAAGTACAGCTGGGAAGAAGAACCAAGCACGGAAGAAGGTTTGTCCCTTAATTTTTGAATTGAGCGCACGCGCCACAACCATTCCGATAAAGATTTCTCCAATAATCAAAGCCAAGGTTAAGACGATGGTAAAGATGATAGCTTGGAAGAATTTTCCATCGATCATGAGGAGTTTGTAGTTATTGAGGCCGACAAACTTATAATTGTAAGTCAAACCAGTCCAGTTTGTGAGACTATAGAAGGCTCCTTGTACCATAGGGAAGTAAAAGAAGACAGCTTGTAAGATGATTGGTACGATGAGGAAGGTCCATCCCCAATATTTATTCAAAAATTTTCGCATTTTGTTATTACTCCTCCTAGTCAAGATCGGCCTTCATAGGGTTGAAGAAGGCATTGAGGTTATTTGCCATGTTATCGATATTTTGATCCATCAAGTAACTTGCACTCAAGTTAAAGAAATCTTCTTCAGAGTTCCAGTGTTGTCCCAACCAAACGTAGTGTTTATCTGTGAAGGCAAGTTGTGAAATATTAGCAAGTGGTGACTTTGGATCCTGTTTCACCCCTTCTACAGCAACTGGTGAACCATCAACATCATAATACTTTTGCATTGCCTTAGCTGAGGTCATGTATTCGATGAACTTCTCAGTTTCCTTAGGATGTTTTGTTTTAGCTGATACTGAAAGGGCTAAGTCTCCTGCTCCCACTGTAGCCTCACGTCCTGCCTTATCTCCAGGAAAGGCGAACATACCAATTTCAAACTTTGGATCTTGTTGGTTAACTGCCGCTAAAGCCCATGATCCTTGAGGCATCATCAAGGCTTTACCATTAGCAAAGGCAACAACAGCATCGTTATAGGAAGCACCACGCCAACCATTTTGTGCATTTTCAGCTAGAAGATTCATTTTCTTAGCATCCTCTTTTAGAGTTGGGTCAGTTGCCTTGATAGCATTTGGTTTTGAGAAACGAAGGTAATCATTTGCTTTATCTCCACTACCAGTTGTTGTAATCAATGACAATTGGTGATATCCGTTAAGTGTCCAACCTTCTGTTCCTGCAACTGCAAATGGTGATGTACCGCTATCCTTAATTTTCTTGGTAATCTCTTGGAATTCTTCGAAAGTTTTTGGTTCTTCAAGGCCAAGTTCCTTGAACTTAGTCTTGTTATAGTAGATACCAGAAACATTGGCATTCAATGGGACATTGTAAATTTTGCCATTTATGGCATACTTTTCGGCATAATTATTTTTGATTCTTTTCAAATAATCCTTACCAGTCATATCTTGGAAATAACCAGCTTTTGCCCATTCTTGAAAGTCCATATTTTGTGGGTAAATGTGGATGATATCAGGCACATCCCCAGACAGGATACGTGTCTTCAAGACGATACCAGCTGATGGAACTGTTGTTAATTTGACATGGATATTTGGGTTCTCTTTTTCAAAATCCTTTACCATTTCTTGAAGAGTATCCGTCATTTCTGTCTTTTGGTTAAAGTATTCAATTGTTACTTTACCATCAGCTGACTGATCCTTCTTTTGACAGGCCGCAAGCCCCACAACAGCTAATGTTGCAAGTCCAGCCAGAGCAAGTTTTTTGTACCACTTCATTGCTTAGTCTCCTTATTAATCTTCTTTGACAAAATAAAATTGTTTACTGAGGAAGTCTCCCTGTGGAAGAACGACTGTGATTCCAGCATACATCAGTTCAGCACCAGAATAAACTTGGCCTGTTCCTTGTAAAATGTAGTTGGCATCTTGTTCGAGATTTTTCAGTTTGAGTGTCGTTTCAACCGTCTCAACTGTTGAAAGAACTCGGATATAGGTTGCTAGAACCTTATTTTCATAGTTAAATTGAACAGCTGCTTCATTGCTTCCAGCTTCAGGATTTATGAGGCGGTATTGCTGACCAAATTGAACCACTGGACGAATATCCTTATAATGCGCGATTTGTGCAGCAATGACATCTTTTTCTTCCTGAGTCAAGCTCGTCAAATCCAATTCGTAGCCTAAATTACCCATCATAGCTACATCTCCACGCGTTTCCAGAGGTGTTATGCGTCCCATTTGGTGGTTAGGGACAGCTGACACATGAGCTCCCATAGAAATGGTTGGGTAGAGATAGCTTGAACCATATTGAATCGGTAATCGTGCAATGGCATCCGTATTATCACTCGCCCAAACTTGTGGGAAATAACGCATCATACCGAGGTCGTTTCGACCACCTCCTCCAGAACAAGATTCAAAAAGAATATTCTCATGCTTACTTGTCAGGAATTCTACTAAGTCATATAGTCCCAACATGTATTGATGACTCTGCATCTGGCTTTCAAGGTAATTTGCTCCATTTCCGATGTTAGTCATGTTACGGTTATAATCCCATTTAACATAATCAATAGCATTATCTGTAAGAATCTTGTCCAAGACATCTTTCAAGTAAGCCACCACATCTGGGTTAGCCAAGTTCAACATAAGTTGGTTGCGTGAGTAAGTATGACCATAATTAGGTACTTGGATGGCCCAGTCTGGATGTTTACGATAAAGATCGCTATCCACCGAAATCATTTCAGGCTCAAACCAAAGACCAAACTTAAGCCCCTTGGCATGAACTTTTTCGATCAAGTCTTGAAGCGGTCCACCAAGTTTTTCTTCATTGACAAACCAATCTCCTAGAGCACGGTTGTCGTCGAAACGATTTCCAAACCAACCATCATCTAGCACAAAGAGTTCAACACCTACTTGTTTGGCATCTTCTGCTAACTCAAGCAGTTTTTCTTTCTCAAAATCAAAGTAGGTTGCCTCCCAGTTATTTAGGAGAATCGGACGTTCCTCATGGGCAAACTGCTTAGGAATGATGTAGTCTGTAACAAAGGCTTGACTTTCTTGACTAAGTCCAGTCAAACCTTGGTGGGAGTAAGTAATGAGAGCAACTGGTGTTTCAAAACTTTCGTTTGAAGCAAGTTCCCAGGTAAAGTTCTCATCCTCAATTCCAATAGCTACACGCACCTCATTGATTTGACTCTTTTGAACAAATGTTTGGAAATTACCGCTATACATGAGTTGGAAGCCCAAGGCCTCGCCTGCTCCCTCACTGGCTTCGTGATCACAAAGAATTAAAGCTGGTGTCTGAGCATGACCTGAGGCACCACGGTTAGAAGCGACTTTAAAGATACCTTGTTCAACTCTTTGGCGACGAACCGTTTTCTCACGAGCGTAAGCACCTTGGAGAGTGACCACATCATAGTCACGATCAGGTACATCAGCCATAGCGCTGAGTGCTCGGTGGATTACCACGGCTTGTTCAGAACGGTTGATGACTTCGCTATAAGTTACGATTGTGTTGTTATCTTCAACTACTGTATAGTAGAGTTTCAATTCCAAGTTAGCGACTTTATCGACTAAGGTGAAAATAAGTGTTTCTGCATTTTCCAAAGAATGAGGATATGGAAGTTTGCTTTCTAGTGAAATTCCTTTGACCACTTCTGCTTTTGAAAATTCAAAGCGTGTCACATCTGAGACCCCATGCTGGATTTTCAAAGACGGTTGACGAAAATCTCCCAAACCATGCAAGCCTACCACTTGACGTTGTGTATCGTAACTATAGGTTCTGACGTCTGGATTGAGCTGACCTGAAAAAGCATGATCTCTTTCATTTACAGCATTTGAGCCATGATAATTTGTAATCTTACGCCCGAGGTGTCTCAGTAAAAGGTCTCCTTCCTTTTCTTCAATGATAAGTGATAACTCTTTACTGTTGATGTAATAATAGTTCTTGTTAATAGTAATACTCATGATATTCTCCTTTTTTACAGTCTTAATTATAAACAATGTATACGCTTTCTAAAATGGAATTTTGTTGCTAGTATATGGTAAAATGTTAGGTGAGGAGGTTGTGCTATGCTTATTTTTTCAGAACTTGAAACAGGGACCTTAGATTTACGTCTTGATTTTTACGGCTATGAGGATTGTTTACCTGACCAGTTCTTTGGTCCTGCCATTCGAGAAAATTATGTTCTCCATTACATCACTGAAGGCAAGGGATGTCTTGAATACAAGGATCAAAAAATCCCCCTTCAAAAGGGAGACATTTTTTTACTCATACCGGGTGAAGTCACCTATTATTTTGCGGATAATCAGACTCCTTGGTCCTACTATTGGCTGGGGATTAGTGGTATCAAAGCTCAGGAGTACTTTCACCTCTCACAAATCCATGAAACAGCCTACCTTAGGTCGTTCCCTCATACCGAAGCATTAGGCGACTTCATAAGTACTATTGTCAAAGATGCAGAAAGGCTAGATGAAAGTAAGGCATCTCAATTGCACGTTATCAGCCAACTCTTTGAGCTCATGCATCAATTGAATGCACTCTCACCTAACCTTGATCAAGAAACCATCTCGCCTAGTCAAAAACTCTATCGCGAGGCCAAACACCTAATCGATATTGGTTATAACTCACAGAACATTAGTATCCAAGATATAGCTGATAAACTAGGTGTGCACCGCTCCTACTTATCTTCTATCTTCAAAGATTTTCACAAGATTTCCCCAAAAGAATACCTACTCGAGGTACGTATGAAACGCGCCAAGGAACTTTTAGAAACAACCGATCAACCCATCAAAATTATAGCTTATTCTGTAGGATATCTGGACCCTTTGCATTTTTCAAAAGCCTTCAGACAGTATTATGATTGCTCGCCAAGTCAATATCGTACCTCAAAACAATAACAATTGTCTAAATATGGCTACATTAGCATTCTGTAATAACGAACATATAAAATTGCAATAGAACTTGTTATCCAAAAAAATAGTCTGACATAAAATTAAGTACAAATAGAGCTTTAAGATAGAACAAATCCAGCTACCACTCCTTCTTGATAACTGGATTTTATTCTTTCTATTTCACCTTCACACAAAGGGCATCCCAGGCTTGTAGTTTGCCTTGGTCTGAGATTGGTTTCAGTTCGGTATTTGAGATGACGACTTCTTCGACATCAAAATTATAATCAAAAATTTGTTTTTGGTCTGATAGATTGACTATAACTAGATAGCTGCTATCTTGGGTCTTACGGATATAGGCAAAGACCTTATCGGCAGTTTCCAAGAGTTCAAAGTCAGCATCAATCAACCAATCCTGTGTTTTGCGAAGCTCAACCAGTTTCTGATAAGTATAAAAAATCGAGTCTGGATTAGCTAGGGCTGAGGCAACATTGATATCCTTATAGTTAGGGTTAACAGCTAGCCATGTTTTTTCTGCTGAGCTAAAGCCAGCATTTTTAGACGCATCCCACTGCATTGGTGTTCGGGCATTATCACGTCCAACATGACGAATCTGGTCCATAATCACTTCCAGTGGTATTCCTTTTTCAAGGGCTTCTTTGGCATTGTTAAGCGATTCAATATCATTAACTTGATCTAGCGTTTGGAAAGGATAATTGGTCATGCCGATTTCTTCGCCTTGATAGATGTATGGTGTCCCACGCATAAGATGTAGGAGAATAGCCAAGGCCTTGGCTGACTTCTCACGATAGGCACCAGTATCTCCCCACATTGAGAGAACACGAGGTAAGTCGTGGTTGTTCCAGAAAAGTGAGTTCCAGCCCTGTCCCAATTCCAACTCAGTCTGCCATTTGTTGAAAATCGCTTTGAGAGCTGGCACATCAAGTTCCTCTGCGTACTCCCATCGCGAGCCGTCAGGTTTATGTTGAAGGCTAATATGTTCAAACTGGAAGACCATGGAAAGCTCTTTATTGTCAGGATTCGAGTATTGTTTGGCAATCTCAGGTGTCGCTCCCCAAGTCTCACCAACCGTTAAGAAATTAGGATCAGTCAGGCTTGCTTGATGCATTTCCTTGAGGTAGTCGTGGAGTTTTGGACCATTATTGACAATCTCTTGATCTGGAATCTTACCGATGATGTCAATCGCATCCATACGGAAACCACCAATTCCCTTGTCAATCCAGAAGTCCATCATGTCATAAATTTTCTGGCGGAGCTGCGGATTTTCCCAGTTGAGATCTGGCTGTCTCTTACTAAAGATATGAAGGTAATATTGGCCTGAAGGCTCATCATATTCCCAAGCTGATCCACTAAAAATCGAGGTTAGCTCATTGGGCTCATCTCGCCAGATGTAGAAATCACGTTCAGGACTTTCTGGATTCTCACGCGCTTCGATAAACCAAGCATGCTCATCAGACGTATGGTTGACCACCAAGTCCATGATAATTTGGATATCACGCTTCTTAGCCTCCGCCAAAAGCTCATCCATATCGTTCATATCCCCAAAAATGTCCGCAATAGCCTCATAGTTAGCAATATCATAACCATTATCATCCATTGGGCTATCATAAACAGGAGAAAGCCAAAGAGCTGTGATTCCAAGTTTTTGAAGATAGTCTAGCTTACTTGTAATCCCCTTGAGGTCACCGATGCCATCACCGTTGGAATCCATGAATGACTTGGGGTAAATTTGATAAATTGTAGCCTTGTGCCACCAGTATTTTTGCATGATTCTACTCCTTGTTTTTATTATCATCGTGAGTCTGATGGTTCTATTTTACGTTTTTCCAGAAGTTATGCAAGCGTTTTCTTTTACGTTTTGACACATTTTAATGTTCTGCTTTCACTTTTTCAAATTTGGAATAGAGGAAAAAAATAGAGTTTACAAGAAAAAATAAAGTATAAATGAGATAATTTTGCAGCAAAGATTATCAATTCTTTGAAATAAACTTTCATAAACAAAAGATTCTAACTAATCACGAGTGCTATCTGAATAGATTCTGATTCTAAACTTAGCTATTCTTTGTAACTAATCAACCTTAATAATATATACTGTCATATCTACATGGATATTCCCAGTTCTAAAAATGCTTTTCCTTGATACCGAAACCTTTCTATTACTTACATCATTTAAGTCTAATCATTCTCACAAGAAATCTATTAAATTTAAGGTGAGATGATGTTTACAACACTTATTTTTTACTTAAATGGTCAAATTAAGTGCCTATTTCTTCATAGAAGATTTCACAATGTGTTTTCTGGTTAAGACATTTTCGTGACCTATTATTAAGTTCATTCTCCCACAACTAAATTATCTGATTATCAACCAATGTTAGATTACTACCTTTCGGAAAACGATCTCTTAGTAGTCCATTCGTATTCTCATTAATCGCTCGTTGCTATGAAGCATGAGGTCAGGAAAATGGACTTCAATGTTCAATTAATCACTCAATTACTGATAATACATGAATTCTTTCCCTCTATCAGGAGTTACTGTATGCTTCGTCAAAGGTTCTAACATTTTTACCATAGCTTCTATTACCAACTTGCTTTTCTCTTGACAGATACCTTCTGTATTTTTAGAAAATGATAATAACGGTCAGTTATAGTCACTAAAAAAGCTTTTCTAGTTTTACCTGCAACAGTGTCTACTACCCAATATCTAGTTCGATAAATTAGAATACTTTCAGGCTCGTCTATGATAGTTGATGGTAGCTCATAAAATTCCATTTTATAACTGGTTCCTTCAATTATATTGTAATACCAAGAGTTTAAAAACGACCGAATAATCCCTACAGTGGTTTTCTTCGCTACGGTTGACAAAGATCAAAAAAACTTTACTAGAGTAAAATATTATTCTGATTCCAAAAAGTTAGACAAATATTTTTAGCGAAGTATTCAGTCCTATATTGTAAAATACTAGGTCCTTTTAGTTTTACTTTAATTCGTTTGTTGTAATAATCAATATAGTGTCTATAATAGCTTGTTCCAATTGGATAAGCGACTTAAATGTCCTCTCATAACCGTAAAACATTTCCGATTTTAAAATGCCAAAGAAGGATTCCATCATGCCATTATCTAGCCTATTCACTTTACGCAAAATGGATGATTAGTTTCCCTTATCCTCATAATTCAATTTCATAATAAAAATACCCCAAAAGTTAGATTATTTCTGCCTAACTTTTGGGGTTCAGTTAATATTTCGACGTTATAGAATTATCAAGTATTAAAACAAAATGACAAACATCAGAAACCAAGCGCTTATCTTTAGTCTGGACATAGTTTAAGAACTATTATTTCCTCTTATTGTTACCAAACTTTTCCTTAAAACTAAATATTTATATAATCATTTTATCAAAAGATAAACTAAGAAAATAAAAATATAAATCAGAAGATTCTTTATTATAAAACTTAGTCCAGTATTACCCAAAGATTGATTTTTTAAATAAATATTATTCTGATTAATCACAATTTCCTTTGACATATACAAAAGTAAAGTAGTAACGGCAACCAAATATATCTGAAAAATAATTTGTCTTACCTCAGAAAACAATATATTATTGGCAAAAATACTAAATAAGCCATGTTTCACATTTTCAATAATTTGTTGAACACATACAAATCGACTCACAAGTTTTTCTGTGAATAACAAAGAAATTACAGCAAATAAGAGAACAAAAATAAGCACTCCAAACATCCAAAAAGGGTACTTATTTTCTGTTTTGTTTTTTATTGCTTTGGACAAATTAAATGAAACATATAAAACTGCTGCATAAGATAAAAGACCTATAACAACTAGAATTAGAGTATTAAATAAATTTCTTACGAAAAAAAACAAAATTAAACTTAAAATAGGGTAAACAATCCACATCATCATAACTATATTCATAATCGTTCCTTTTAACGGATTATGTATTGTAGATTCTTGGCTATCCCCATAATTATGAATAGAATGATCAGAATTGTCTATAATCTGTGTACTATTATCAGTTTCATTTGTAGATACAGTATTATTATCACCAGAAACGTTAGTTTTTCCAACTTGAAAGGTATTTTTTCCTTTTGACAAAAAACCTTTCACAACATTAAAAAAGCTATTCATCATTTTCCTCCTAAAACTTTTTCGATATATAGAATAACACAAACACTTTTTCTTTCAGTTTCATTTTCATTTCATTTTCATTTCAAAGAACAATTTAAATTTTCAAAAAGCCAATAGCATTTACCCTCGGCATTTGATATAATTTTTCTCAGAGGTATTTTTATTTATGAAGAAACAAGCTTTTAGTTCTGAACAGTATTTGAATCTGCAACGCGACCATATTTTGGAGCGCATTAACCAGTTTGACGGCAAGCTCTACTTGGAGTTTGGTGGTAAGATGTTGGAAGATTTCCACGCTGCCCGCGTCCTTCCTGGTTATGAACCTGACAATAAAATCAAGCTCCTTCAAGAGCTCAAAGATCAGGTCGAAGTGGTTATTGCCATCAATGCCAGCAATATCGAGCACTCTAAGGCTCGCGGTGACCTTGGTATCTCCTACGACCAAGAGGTGCTTCGTCTGATTGATAAATTCAACGAGCTCAATATCTATGTGGGTTCTGTTGTTATTACGCAGTATTCTGGTCAACCTGCAGCTGATGCTTTCCGTAACCAATTGGAAAAAAATGGCATTACGTCTTACATCCACTACCCTATCAAGGGCTACCCAACGGATATGAACCATATCATTTCACCTGAGGGTATGGGGAAAAACGACTATATCAAGACTAGCCGTAACCTTATCGTCGTTACTGCTCCTGGTCCTGGTTCTGGTAAATTGGCGACATGTATGTCTAACATGTACCACGACCAAATCAATGGTATCAAGTCAGGTTATGCTAAATTTGAAACTTTCCCAGTTTGGAATTTGCCGCTTCATCACCCAGTTAACTTGGCCTATGAAGCTGCTACTGCAGACCTTGATGATGTCAATATGATTGACCCATTCCACTTGGAAACTTATGGCAAAACTACGGTAAACTACAACCGTGACATCGAGATTTTCCCAGTCCTCAAACGTATGCTTGAGCGCATCCTTGGTGAGTCACCTTACGCTTCACCTACAGATATGGGTGTTAACATGGTTGGTTTTGCCATTACGGATGATGAGGCAGCCAAAGAAGCTTCTAAACAAGAGATTATCCGTCGCTACTATCAAACCGTCCTTGATTTCAAAAATGAACGTGTTCCTGAGACTGCTGTCAAGAAGATTGAGTTGCTCATGAATGATCTTGGTATTACTCCTGAAGATCGCCAAGTAGTCGTTGAAGCACGCGCTAAGGCTGAAGAAACAGGTGGTTCTGCTCTTGCCCTCGAATTGCCAAATGGTCAAATCGTCACTGGTAAGAATTCAGAACTCTTTGGTCCAACTGCAGCTGCTTTGATTAATGCTATCAAGACTTCTGCAGGTATTGATAAGGATACTAAACTTATCGAGCCTGAAGTGGTTAAACCTATCCAAGGTCTGAAAATTAACCATCTGGGTAGCCGTAATCCTCGTCTCCACTCCAACGAAATCCTTATCGCCTTGGCCATTACTGCTGCCAACAATGCGGATGCGGCGCGTGCCATGGAGGAACTTGGTAACCTCAAAGGTTCTGAAGCTCACTCAACAATCATTCTTACCGATGAAGACAAAAATGTTCTTCGTAAGCTCGGTATCAATGTGACTTTCGATCCTTACTATCAATACGACA
>OJIZ01000133.1_pt1 | contig 20752 bp, 20 predicted proteins | sample 1596071 | NCBI WGS metagenome assembly OJIZ01 (sample SAMEA4350127, study PRJEB24818) | metagenome | biome: human; feature: gut; material: faeces | place: Denmark | collected 2013-09
CTTATGGAGTTGTTGCGGCTCAAGATGCTATGGATGCACAAACTAAAGTTTCTGGCCCTCTAGAAATGTCTGTTGAAGCAGCTGTTCCTGGCGTTGTTATGCCAAGTCCTGTACATGTATTTACCACTGTAGAAGCAGCGTCTGAATATATAGGGTTTAGACCTCAAATGCCAAAGCTGTTGCCAGTAGGATTTAATATTCAATCTGTCATTACTATTGAGAAAGACATTTTGCAGGTTGTGTACGTGTATGAACCCGGTATAGATCCGTACGTAAATAAGGCCGGTGGTGCTCTTATTTTTTATCGTACATCTACTACATTAAAAGGTGATATCAGCGATGACCGTAAGATTCATAAGGTTATAGAAACTGAAAGTGTAGATGGTACAAAGGTTACTTTCAAAGGTGGTAAGAAAATGGTTTATCTTGCATCGTGGATGAAAGATGGACAAAATCACTCTTTAGAATTTCAGCGTCCCGTTACACGAGATATGGCGAAGGCTATTATCCGTAATATTGTTGAGGAAAAATCACATACAAAATAAATGTGTTTTTAATAATTTTTATGTTACGCGAAGGGAGATTATACCCATGGTCAAAAAATTTGTATTACTAGCAGTTGCGTGTGCTTGTGTAGGTTCTTACACTGTTGCTGGTGCACAAGGTACTTTAGATGTAAAACCAGATCCAGCTAAACCTGTAGTTGCAGAACAGGCAGCTCCAATGGTTGGTATGCCAAGCCCAATTCATGAATTTGCTACTATTGATGAAGCTGCTAAATACATGAATATTATGCCTCATCTACCTAAAGTATTACCTGTAGGCTATAATATTGAGTCTGTAAGCACAATCAATAAAGATGTATTACAAGTAGTATATGTATACCAAGCTGGCGAAGATTCTACTCGCAATCAAGCAGCCGGCAAACGTATCGTGTATCGCGTAGGTACTACAAAAGGTGATATCAGTGGTAATCATAAGGATTATCGCGTTACAGCTACAGAAAAGGTAAACGGTACAAAGGTTACTTTCAAAGGTGGCGAAAAAATGGTATATCTCGCTGGTTGGACAAAAGATGGTCAAAACCATGCGATGTACTTTGAACGCCCTGTAAATCGCGACATGGCAAAAGCGATCATTGCTAACACTGTAGCACCTACAGCACATACAGCATATACAAAATAATATAACAGTCCAGCCTAGTGGGATAGGCATGCGAGCTGTGGTGAAGCACTCGCATGGACACTGTAAGGGTTATATAAGAAGCGGCTCCTCTCATGAGGGGCCGTTTTTGTTGCTATGCAAAACTTTCATAATGATAACGATTCTAAATACCCACGTGGGTATATCTATCTAAGTATTACATTGATAGAATATAAATATAGCTATTTTGTGATAAAGAAGGCAGGTGATGTATTGTATCGATTAATACTACAGCGTTTGGCGAGTATTGTAGGTATTTTATTGGTAGTTACTATTGGTACATTTGTATTGATAAAATTATCTCCTATCGACCCCGTGTCGATGAAGTTTAATCTTGTAGGGGCTACACCTGATCCAGTATTGGTGGCACAACTGAGGGAGCAACTAGGTTTAAATGACCCTTGGTGGCAACAATATATGCGTTGGCTTAGTCAAATTGTGCAAGGAGACTTTGGTGAGTCTATACTTTATGCAGTGCCTGTGACCACGTTGTTGAAAGGGGCCCTACCAAATACATTGGGACTCGTATCTTTAGCGCTTGTCATGGGAATTGTAGTAACGATACCTCTTGGTATAGTATCTGCAAAATATCAGGATTCTTGGATCGATCATGGTATACGTCTAGTAACGTTCTTGGCTTTAGCTATTCCTGGATTTTGGGTAGGTCTATTATTATTGTACTTATTTGGTGTTAAGTTGCAGCTTGTGTCTGTAACGAATACAACCGGATTCTCTGCCTATATTTTACCTGCAGTGACCTTAGCTCTATGGCTTTGTGGACTATATATCCGTCGTTTGCGCAATGCGATCTTAGAGGTGTCTCGTCAGCCTTTTGTTCAAGGGGCTCGTGCACTAGGGTTACCAGAATGGATAGTATATACCCGGTATATCTTTCCTCATGTAGGATTGATATTACTACCTATGATGGGGGTAACTATGGGCGCTATGCTAGGTGGTTCTGCCGTTATTGAAACGGTATTCTCCATTAAAGGTATTGGATATATGATGGTCCAAGGTATTGTGGCTCGTGATTATATTTTGATGCAAGGGTACATTATTTGGATTACTATGGTGTTTATTATTATCAATATAATTATTGATGTGTTGAGTATTGGGCTAAATCCGAAACGAAGAGCCGCTATAAAAGGAGGTTCTTATGAGTAGACAAAAGCCCTATACTTTATACGTTATGTTGGTATTAGCAGCTCTATGGATCGCATTTTTCTTATGCGCTCCCTATATAGCACCATTTGATCCTGAAACGACGAATATCGGGGACCGCTTACAAGATATTAGTAGTACCCATCTATTAGGTACTGACCAACTCGGTCGTGATGTGTGGTCTCGTATTTTGTACGGTGGTAAAGCCTCTTTAGGGATTGCTTTCACCATCATTGGCATTAGTGGGGCCATCGGTATCGCTATTGGTGGGTTAGCAGGATTCTCTACACCTCGCGTGGACCGTTGGTTATCTCGCTTGATTGATTTGGTACTAGGGTTTCCGAACATGGTTATTGCCATTGCTTTCATCGGTATCATGGGGCCGAGCATTACGAATGTCATCATATCCCTGTGCATTACTAAATGGGCGGAATATGCGCGTATCACGAGAGGCCTCGTACAGATTGAACGCCATGCAGAGTATATTACCTTTGCTCGCATGTCGGGTGCTTCAAATCTACGAATTCTGTGGCGTTATATTCTGCCGAATGTATTGCCACCGTTGGTGATTGTTATTATTCAACATCTAGGTGATGCCATCATTTTAGTAGCCAGTTTCTCGCTCATAGGCATCGGTGTACAACCGCCGGATCCGGAGTGGGGCGCTATCTTGTTGAGCTCCCGAGATTTTCTACAAACTGCGCCATGGCTGTTAATTTACCCAGGGTTCGCAATTTTTATTACTGTTGTTTTATTTAACTATATTGGCGATGCGTTGCGCGATGCTCTCGATGTATCTCGCTAACCGCGCTGTGTATAGAGTTTTATGGTGAAAGCCTCTTTCACAGAGGCGATGTTCAAAAAAGGAGAAGTTATGAAACGTTGGTTATTAGTGTGTCTAACTATGCTGAGCATGGTAGCTCTCTTGGTTGGTTGCGGAAGTGATACGGCTAAAGACGGCAAACAAGGGAAGCATATGAATGTTGGCTTGTATTGGTTTGGTGAAACATTAGATCCAACTCACGAGTGGGATGCGTGGACATTGACGCGTATCGGCGCTGGTGAAACATTGGCAACGGTAACACCAGATATGAAATTTACTCCACAATTAGCAGACTCCTGGGAAAATGTGGACCCTACAACATGGAAATTCCACATCCGTGAAAATGTTAAATTCCACAATGGCACTCCAATGACGCCACAAAAGGTTAAAGAGTCTATCGAGTACACAATGAAACAAAGTGCTCGTTCCGCGAAAGCTGTTAAAATCGAGTCCATCACAGTAGATGGTCAAAACTTGATTATTAAAACGACAGAACCTAATGGTTCCTTGTTATCTAGCTTAACTGAACCAGCGTTCGTTATCATGGACACTGCAGACCTTAAAGACGTAGCATCTAAACCAGTTCTTACAGGTCCTTATAAAATCACTGCTTTCACAAAAGGTGAAACAATCGAACTTGCTGCCTTCGCAGATTACTGGGGTGGCAAACCAGGTCTTGATACTGTAACAGTAAAAGATATCGAAGATAACAACAAACGCGCTATGGCGTTACAATCTAAAGACGTTGATGTAATCCAAAAAGTGGACTCTGCTAACCGCAGCTTGTTCAAAGATGGCTTCAACATTCAAGACGTTGCAGGCGTTCGTGTGCTCATGTTGAAATTGAACCATACTGAATTATCTCCATTACATGACAAAGCTGTACGTTCCGCTATTGCTCATATTATTAACTACGATTCTATGGCGAAAATCATTGGTAACAGTTCTACACCAGGTGCGGCTCCATTCCCACCATCTGCTAATTTAGGTTTTGATTCTATCGCTAATAAACCGATGACAGATGTAGCTAAAGCTGACCAACTCTTGACTCAAGCTGGCTATGCTAAGAATGCAAACGGCATGTATGCAAAAGATGGCAAAGAATTAGCGATTACTATTGCTATTTGGGGTAAAGACACAAGCTTGTACGAAGAAATCCAACAAGAATTGAAACAAGCTGGCATTGCAGTAACTCTTAAAAAATTACAAGGCCCTGGTGAAGTAGATACACTTGGTACAGATAGCTTTGATATGGTAGAACGTGCTGTGATCACTATGTCTACAAATGACCCGTACTGGTACCTCAGCTTGTTCTACAAAACTGGTGCTAAAGCAAACGTTGGTGCTTACTCCAACCCTCAAGTGGATGCATTAATCGATCAATTGTCCGTAACATTTGATCAAAATGCACGTGCTAACGAAGCTAAACAAGCGCAACAATTGCTAGTTGATGACGTAGCAGATATCTACTTGATGTATCCAAGTGCAACGGTTGTATCTACTACAAAGGTTAAAAATGTACCAGTACATCCAATCGATTACTACTTATTAACAAAGGATTCTACTATTGAATAAATCTGATTGTATCGTATTTGATAAGGTTACAATTTCATATGGTACGGAAGAGGCGGTACGCGATGTATCCTTCTCCGTGCCCACTGGTGAGGTCTTTGCCATCGTTGGTGAAAGTGGCTCTGGTAAATCTACGTTAGTTCGTGCCGCCTTCGGCATGTTGAAACAAGCTAGTATTAGCGGTCAGATTTTGCTAAACGGCATCGATGTTTCCACCTTAAGTGATGGCGATTGGCGACAATTGCGGGGCACCAAGATTTCTATGATCTTCCAAAATCCTAGCGCCTATCTAAATCCAAATCGCACTGTAGAAAATCACTTCAAGGATTTGTTCCGTGCTCATGGTGAAAGCTATGAGGTCAGTCGCGTTATCAATATGTTACAGCTCGTTCACCTCACTGATGGCGAGCGTATCTTGCAGTCCTATCCATTCCAATTGAGCGGTGGCATGCAGCAGCGATTGGCAATAGCTTTAAGCCTCATCTTGAAGCCGAGCATCGTATTTGCCGATGAACCAACTAGTGCCTTAGATATGCTCGTGCAAGCCTCTGTGCTAGACCTTTTAAAAGAGGTAACACAAGCTCTTGGAGCAACGGTGATTATCGTAACGCATAACATCAAGGCGGCCGGACATATCGCTAATAGCATTGGTGTAATGCATAAAGGCCAGCTCGTTGAAGTGGGGGCGACGGAAGATATTATGAACCATCCAAAAGACGAGTATACGCGCGTGTTATTAGATTCCGTAATGAAAGTGGTGTAGTATGATTCAACTCGAGAATATCTGTAAACAATATACAAACCACAATCATACGGTTCGTGCTGTTGATGATGTATCTTTTTCTGTAGCGGAGAATGAACGGGTAGGTATTGCCGGTGGTAGTGGTTCTGGTAAAAGCACACTGCTTAGGATGATTGCCATGCTAGAAAAACCTACATCTGGCATCTTGCGACTCTTTGGTGAGGACATCCATTCCATTCAGAATCATACAGAAATATATCGCTCTATGCAGATGATGTTCCAAAATCCCTTGGCGGTGATTCCGCCTAGAATGAACTTAGAAGCATTTCTCTTAGAGCCGTATATCAACTATGGGCTTATGGATATAGCCGCTGCAAAGGAAGATATCAGCAAATGGATGCAACGAGTAGACTTGCCAGAAAATACGGTGTATAAATACCCTCACGAAGTCAGCGGTGGTCAGCTACAACGTGTCGTATTGGCACGGATCATGTTGATGAACCCAAAGCTAGTACTCTTTGACGAACCTACATCAGCCCTTGATGCGGTGAATCAAAAGCTGGTACTAGATTTATTACAAAAACTTCACAGGGAACAATCCTTCGGCTACGTATTCGTCAGCCATGACATCGGACTCTTACAAGCCGTAACAGACCGGATCATCGTTATGAAAGATGGGCAAATCGTAGAAACCATCGAATCAAAACGACTTAATGAAGCGGTACACCCATATACAAAATCACTTGTGGAAGCAAGTTTATAAAGAAATGCCCCTGTTTGGATATGCTATTTTTACTGGAGAACTAGTAAAGGTGGTACATATCAATCAGACAGGGGCTTTTACTATAAAACATATGATATAACGATAAATTGACATATCGCGAAATTACGATATAATTCAGTCATCAGCCAGATGTATATCATATATAATTCCTATAGTAATAGGAGAAAGAGGCTATAATGGCACAACATAACTTAACAGATACAATTACATTCCGTCGTGGCTTAACGATTCCTAACCGCATTGCCTTGGCTCCGATGCAAAGTCAATCTGCATTAGAGGGTGGCTATGCAAGTAATGATACGATCCGTTATTACAATCATCGTTCTAAGGCCGCAGGCCTATTGATTACTGAGTTCCATTATGTTAGTGAAAGTGGTGGCCCAGCGTACATGCCTGGCTATCCATCTCAAATGGGTATTTACTCTGATGTTCATTTAGAGGGAGCAAAGAAGATTGCACAAGCTTTAAAGAAAGACGGCAATAAAGCGGTTATGCAAATCCATCACGGTGGACGCATGGCGATTGGTCGCTTTATCAATCATCAAGACGTAGTAGCACCTAGCGACTTACAACGTAAGTTCCCTGTTCGTGCTCTTACTGAAAGTGAAATTGAAGAGATCATTGCAGACTTTGGTCGTGCTACAAAACGAGCTATCGAAGCGGGCTTTGATGGTGTAGAAATTCATGGTGCCAATCATTACTTACTACAACAATTCTTCTCTGTATTAACAAACCATCGTACAGATACATGGGGCGGATCTTTAGAAAATCGTATGCGCTTCCCATTAGCCGTTGTGCGTGAAGTAAAACGCGTTGTAGCAGAAGTGGGCGCACAAAACTTTATCATTGGCTATCGCTTGAGCCCAGAAGAAATTCACGGTACAGATATTGGTTATACCTATAAAGAATCCCTTCAACTCGTAGAGGCTATTGTGAAAGAAGAGTTAGATTACATCCACTTATCCTTATGGGGAGGCTATGATTCTAAACCAGAAGGTGCGGATCAATCCTTTGGCTCTTTATTCAAAGCAGCTCTAGATGATGAAACTAAACTAATCATCGTAGGCAATATCTTCAGTGAAGAAGCAGCTCGTGATGCGGTAGAAAACTACACAGATATTATCGCTGTAGGCCGCGGTACTTTGGTAGATCCTGAATTTGGTCATAAAATCATGACTGGTAAAGGCGATACCATCGTTCACGAAATAACACCGGAACACGTTCCAAACATGCACCTAACACCAGGCCTATTTGAAGCCTTCACACGTACCGACTCCTTGGGCTTGCCACCATTACCTGGTGCAGAATCCATCTATGACCAACATAGAGGTACATACGATAACCATCCACTAGCAATTCCATATGCGGAACAATAAAAAGCAAGCTTGTAAACGAAAGCCCCTGTTTAAAACAGGGGCTTTTTTTATGAAAAAGTGATTATCTACAATGTGTAGATAACCACTCCATAGATAATATGTAGTTTATATGATTATTCAATTTCCGCTTTCAAATCGATAATATTTTTTGCGGCTACGCAGCCAGGGCAGTCACAGAATTCTGCGCCTTCTGCTTTGATGTCTTTAGCGTGTTGTAATAGGTTAGCAGCGCCTTCTGCGCCAAGGATTTGTGTGGCAAGTTCAGAGCCTGCAAAGCCGATTGTTTCGTCGATAAGTGCAATGTTTTGTTCTGCTACGGATACGAGTTGTTTTGTAAGTTCTTCTTGTTTAGGTGTACCTTCTGCATTAATCCAAGATTGAGCGAATTCCTTTACTGTTTCATTGCTTGTAGGTGCATCTAATAAAGCTTGTACAAGTTGTGTTAATTGTGTATGTGTCATGATAATCTCCTTGATATAACTAATAAATATGAGTTTCGAAAGATGCACTTACTATCATATGAGCACCTGTTCCTTTTGTTGAGTTCATTATAGCACCTACAATAATTTTGAATAGTAGAATGATTTGCGATAGATACTATCAAATGTGATAGATTTATGATAATAACTGGTATAAATTTTTTGGGGAATAGAAAAGAGGAATGCGTTCACATTCCTCTTTAGCTTAGTTAGAATAAATCTGAGTGGCTACCCGTGCGAGTTAAAGATAATACTAATATGTCATCTTTAATTGCATAAATTAGAAGCCAATCTGGTTCGATGTGTAATTCTATAAATCCTCAATCATTTCTTTTACATTAGCATATGATTTTGCTTTTACTTTTCCTGCCAATATATCTTTCGTTTCTTGAATAATAGCTTCTGTTTCTGAATTATAACGAGGTTGTTTAGGTTGAAATGGAAATCCGCCTTCCATTAGTGATGTGTGGAGAAAAATATTAATCGCATCAGTTACGGATATGCCAAATCTAGCATATAGTGCTTCTAATTGTGCTTTTACAGCTGGCTCGATACGCAAACTGATAGAGGCTGTTTTAGCTATAGTATCACCTCCTGTTACTTCTATTGTAATGCAAATGCTATATAATTGCGATCTTATAACTGCGAATTGCAAGCATAATACATATCTTTTCCTGGACAAAAAATACTTATGAATATAAGAATATTAGCTTTTTAGGTGATATAATTAACTTACTATATATAGTTTGTTTGCAGGGGAATGTATCATGAAAAAGGTTGTATGTGCGTTAGCTACGCTAGCTTTTATAGGTTCCATCAATGCTGTGTCCGCAGATGAGTTGATGCGGTTCCGTCTTAATGGTAATTCTATTTATGACCAGCCTTATGGTGACCGAAATGAGTTTCCTTGTCCAGATAGACTTGGAAGTTGCACTATGACTGATGAGGATTATAGAAGCACTCGTATAGGTCAATCTCTAGAGGTGTTTGATACTGTATATGAGGCTAAGCAACATTTGAACTTTAAACCACAGTTGCCAAGTGGTTTAGAGGGATTACGTCCTGTACATGTATCCATTGTGGATCACGATGTATTACAAGTTGTGTATGCCTATCATGAGCTTTTAAAAGGAACATATTTTGACAGAGTTGATGATATGCCGCAGTATATCAAATACCGAGTATCGACAGTATTAGGTAATATTGCAGGCGATTATAAGGATTATTTACCTCAGAAGACGGATATTGTGAATGGTATGACGATAACCTATCGAATGGTGGATGACGCCGTTTACTTAGCATCTTGGGAACATGCGGGGCAGAACCATGTGTTCTTATTTAATGACCCAGTTTCTGTTGAGCGGGCTAGAGAAATGATTAATAGTGTAAGTATAAATTGAGCTATTTATTATACTATCTTTTTAAGTAAGGTTAGCTTATTATATACATATAAAGAGAGCCCATTAACGTGATTAGGGCGTTAGGCTCATCTAAAACTGAACAAAATTATGATGACGCCTAACGTGTTAGAGGACTGCACTCCTCTATACGTTAGGCGTTTATCGTTGTACTACTTAACTAGTGCAATGATAGTGACTACTGATAACAGAACTATGATAATTACATAGGTAACTTCATGATTTGTCATAGTACCACCTCCTCGCGGAGATGAACCTAACTCACGTCAACGGACTCTCTTCGTAATAAGTATAGCAAAATACTTTTTACACAAATAGCGATATACAGTCCTCTTTGTTGTGGTTGATATTAAAAATAATGGAGCTTTTATGAACGCAGATAATTACAAGATTTCAACGTTGCCATATATAGAAAATGCTAGCAATGAGATAATGGAAAAGTACAATATAAAAGCGCAATATGAAACGGAACCGCCTCATGGAGATGCTATATATTCTATTTCTATAAAGGGGAAAGCATTGCCGTTTTGGATTTATGGTAGGGATGTTACTTTCATAGGTAATAGCATGGTTATGGTCGAGTCTGTAAGATGCAAAACCTGGGATCCCATTGAAACCATTATTATTGATTTAGAGAATGAAGTGTATGCTAGTTTAAAGGAATGGTATACAGATATTTCATTTTTTAATAATCGAATAGAGCTTACTAATCAAGTTGTAAAAATGAAAACATTAATTTTAAAGGGCTTTGATGAGTTGGATTGGACTCATTTATGATTTTGAAAGAATATTGTTTTAAACTTCATCATATCCTAATTGACATAAGTCTATAGAATACAGTACAATACCCTTATATCTTAAAACAAGCTATGAATGGGTATAAAGGTTTACAAATCCTGCTTTCAGAGAGTTGCCGGTTGGTGCGAGGCAATAGAGGTTGTACGCTGACACTCTCCCGTGAGCTTTGGTGGCGAATGCAGCAGTAGTCATCGACGGTGGTTCCGTTATACCCGCAACGAGTCCCAATTAGGGTGGTACCGTGTTATGAATATAACGCCCCTTTGAGCAACGACAGTTGTTCTGAGGGGCTTTTTTTATTGTAAAAGTCTAGTAAAATTACTGATTTGATGTATCTACGTTGGCTTCAGCCGAAATAGCGTTGAAATCGGCGGTTTTACTAAACTTTCACAATGGATAGATATAATACAGTGTTATGTTTTATTAGTATAGAAAAGGTGAAGATTATGGATCAAAATCGCGTATATTTCTTCGATACAACCCTTCGTGATGGGGAACAAACACCAGGTGTATCTTTACAAACTCCTGAAAAAATTGAAATTGCGAAAGGCCTAGTACGCCTCGGCATCGATGTAATCGAGGCTGGTTTCCCAGCAGCATCCCCTGGAGATTTTGAAGCAGTACAAACGATTGCACGCGAAGTGAAAGGCGCAACAATTTGTGCGTTGGCACGTGCTAATGAAAAGGACGTACAAAAAGCGATTGATGCATTGAAAGATGCGGAACGTAGCCGTTTGCATGTATTCATTGCTATTTCCGAGCTTCATATGGAATATAAATTAAAAATGACTCGCCAAGAGGTATTGGATAAGGTTAAATCCGTATTGGCATATGCAAAAGGTAAGGTTGATGAAATCGAGTTCTCCGGTGAAGATGCGGCACGCTCTGATTTAGATTTCGCATGCCAAGTATTTGGTGTTGCCATTGCTGGTGGTGCAACAATTATTAATGTACCAGATACAGTAGGTTACATGAACCCTAATGAGTTCGGTGATAAAATCCGCTACATTAAAGAACATACACCAGGCATCGAAAATGCAATTATCTCCGTTCACTGCCATGATGACTTAGGTCTTGCTAATGCTAATACGTTAGCTGCTATTAAAGCAGGTGCACGCCAAGTAGAAGGCACAATTAATGGCCTAGGCGAACGGGCTGGTAACGTAGCGATTGAAGAAGTTGTAATGGCTCTTAAAACACGCCATGATTACTTCGGCGACCTTCAAGTGAACATCGATACAAAACAATTTACGAAAGTATCTAAACTTGTGAGCCGTTTAACAGGTGTTGTAGTTCCTCCAAATAAACCAATCGTTGGCTCTAACGCTTTTGCTCATGAGTCTGGTATTCACCAACATGGTATGATGAGCAACCCTGAAACGTATGAAATCATGACTCCTGAGTCCGTAGGGGCTGAAAAAACAGACCTCGTATTGGGCAAACACTCTGGCCGTCATGCCTTTGCTGATCATTTGGCAAAACTTGGTTTCCAATCTTTCACAGAAGAGAAAATCAACGACCTCTTCGCTAAATTCAAAGAATTGGCAGACCGTAAAAAACAAGTATACGATGATGACATTATCGCTCTTGTAGTAGATAACTTACATCATAAAAAAGCATTTGAGCTTGTGGCTCAATACTACAAATTAGGTGAAAAAGGCTACGCATACGCTGACGTTCGCCTCATGACTCCAGAAGGTGAAAAAGCTGATGCTGCTGTAGGTGACGGTCCAGTAGACGCATCCCTTAAAGCAGTTGAACGTGTGGTTGGCTTGCCAATTAGCTTAAAAGATTACCAAATCCGTGCTATCACAGCAGGTAAAGATGCCCTTGGGGAAGCAACCCTTAAGGTAGAATACAACGGTCGCTTGTACCATGGTCGTGGTATCAGCACCGATATCGTTAAATCAAGTGTGAACGCATATATTAATGCAGTTAACTCAGTATTCCTAGCTATGGAGCTAGAACAACAGGAGGAAGAATAATATGGGTATGACCATTACTGAAAAGAATATGGCTCGCCACGCGGGTCTTGATGTTGTAAAACCGGGCCAAATCATCGAATGTCATTTGGACGCTGTTTTGATGAACGACATCACATTCCCACCAGCGCGTAAAGAGTTCTTAAAAATCGGCAAACCTGTATTTGACCGTCATAAAATCTACTTGGTGCCGGATCATTTCACACCAAATAAAGATATTCAATCCGCTACTCAAGCGAAAGTCATGCGCGATTTCGTACGTGAACATGGCATTACAAACTACTTTGAAGTAGGTAGAATGGGTATCGAGCACGTTATTTTGCCAGAAAAAGGCCTTATCGGTCCTGGGGAAATGATGATTGGTGCTGATTCCCACACTTGTACATATGGTGCGGTAAATGCATTCTCCACAGGCGTAGGCTCTACTGATGCGGGCGTTGCTATGGCAGAAGGTAAAACTTGGTTCAAAGTACCTGAAACAATTAAGGTTGAACTTATCGGCAAACCTAACAAATGGGTAACTGGTAAAGACGTAATCCTTGATTTAATCGGTAAAATCGGCGTAGACGGCGCTCGTTACATGGCCCTTGAATTCGCTGGCGAAGGCGTACAACATATGACTATGGCTGACCGCCTTACAATTTGTAATATGGCTATCGAAGCTGGTGGTAAATGTGGCGTATTCCCATATGATGAAATTACTGAAGCATACATTAAAGGCCGCGTAAATCGTCCTGTAGAACCAATTAATCCAGACCCTGATGCAGTATATGCTCAAACAATTACCATTGACTTGTCCAAATTGCAACCAGTGGTAGCATTCCCTCATTTGCCATCCAACACACATTACATCAACGAGATCGACAAAGATATTAAAATCGACCAAGTTATCATTGGTTCTTGTACAAATGGCCGTTACGAAGACTTGGTGGCAGCTGCAGAAATCTTCAAAGGTCGCAAAGTAGCTCCATTCGTTCGTTGTATCGTAATTCCTGGTTCCCAAGATGTATACGATCAAGCTATGAAAGATGGTTTATTGGACATCTTCATTCAAGCTGACTGCGCAGTGTCCACGCCAACATGTGGTCCTTGCCTAGGTGGTTACATGGGGATCATGGCTGAAGGGGAACGCACAGTTTCTACAACAAACCGTAACTTCCGTGGTCGTATGGGTCACGTTGATTCTGAAGTATATTTGGCAAGCCCTTACGTGGCGGCAGCAAGTGCTGTATTAGGCCGCATTGCAGGCCCTGAGGAGGTTTAATATGGATTTTGAAAGCAAAAAAATCTGGCGCTACGGCGACGATGTAGATACAGACGTAATCATTCCAGCTCGTTACTTGGCGATTGCCGATTGGAACGAATTAGCTGAACATGCGATGGAAGATATTGATACTACATTCGCTCCCAATGTGAAAGCTGGCGAAATCATGGTAGCTGGTAAAAACTTTGGCTGTGGTTCCTCCCGTGAACACGCACCAGGCGTTATCAAAGCAAAAGGCGTGCCTGTTATCATTGCACACTCCTTTGCACGTATCTTCTTCCGTAATGCTATCAACATTGGTTTACCAGTAGTTGAAATCGGCGAACAAGTAGATCGTATCGATGCTGGTGATGCAATCGGCGTAGATTTATCTAAAGGTATCGTGTACAACTTGACTAAAAACGAACAATACCAAGGGACTGAGTTGCCACAATTCATTCAAGATATTGCGGCAGCTGGTGGTCTTGTGAACTTTGCAAAAAACCGCAAATAAGGGCGAGCCAAACACTCGTCTCAAGCCTCCACTGGCCGGGTCTGACTTCGGCCTGCGGCCTACGCAGGGCCAAAGTCGTTTTCGACGAGCATTCGGCTCTTGGGAGTGTGAAGGCTCGGCACAGGCTATATAGACCTGAATAGTGCAATAAAGGCTGATGAGTTTGTGGCTCATCTATGAGCATTTGTTATATGGAGAGGTAATATGAGCGAAAAGAATATCGTATTGATTCCTGGTGATGGTATCGGTACTGAGATTATTGCTGCAGCGAAGGCTGTGTGTGATGTGGCTTTTGAGAAAGCTAATGTAAAGGTTAATTGGATTGATAAAAAAGCGGGCGGTGCGTCTATTGATGCATATGGTGTGCCTTTGACTGAGGATACGATTGAGGCTTGTAAAGCTGCTGATGCTGTATTGCTTGGTGCTGTAGGCGGTCCTAAATGGGATAATGTGGATCCTTCTATCCGTCCTGAAAAAGCAATCCTTGGTCTTCGTAAGGAGCTTGGTTTGTTCTGTAACTTGCGTCCTGTAAAAATCTATCCATCTTTGCAAGAGTATTCTCCTCTTAAAAAGGAACTCGTTCAAGATGTAGATTTCGTTATCGTTCGTGAGTTGACTGGTGGTATTTACTTCGGTGAACGTGAAGAGGCACAAGGTGAAGGTGCTAACGAGTTTGCTTGGGATAAAGAAACATACAGCCGTTACGAAGTAGAGCGCATCATGGACATTGCTATGGAAACAGCTCGTAAACGTAATAAAAAGGTTGTATCTGTAGATAAAGCAAATGTATTGGCTTCTTCTCGTTTGTGGCGTAAAATCGCTCAAGAGAAAGCGGCAGCTAATCCAGATATCGCAACAGATTACTTCTACGTAGATAATACAGCGATGCAACTTGTTGTAAATCCTGCACAGTTCGACGTTATCGTTACAACAAACTTGTTCGGCGATATCTTGTCTGACGAAGGTGCTGTTATCTCTGGTTCTATCGGGCTTTTACCATCTGCATCCATGGGTACTGGCACAGCATTGTACGAGCCAATCCACGGTTCTGCACCAGACATTATGGGCCAAAACTTGGCGAACCCATTGGGTACAATCTTGTCCGCAGCTATGATGTGCCGTCACTCCCTTGATTTGCCTCAAGTGGCTGACGCTATTGAAAAAGCTGTTGAACAAGTGCTCGTTGATGGTTACCGCACAGGCGATATCTACCGCGAAGGCTTGAAACGCGTAGGTACCACAGAAATGGCGCAAGCTGTTATCGAACGCTTATAATAGGTGCGATTGAGTGCGTACTTATGTATTGAAGAGAGGGTTGTAAGGCCCTCTCTTTTTTGTAGGAGGGGTTATGTTATCTTATTTTTTACTTGCCTTATCTATAGGGCTTGAGCTATTTGCTACGACCATGTTGAAAGCATCTGATGGCTTTACGCGGCCGTTACAGACTATTGCCTGCGTATGTGGTTATGTAGGATCTTTCTATACATTGACGCATGTACTGAAATATATTCCTCTTAGTGTTACTTATGCTACATGGTCTGGCGTAGGCCTCGTGGTGACGGCTCTCATTTCGGTCTTTATCTTTAGTGAGGGCTATAATATGTACACTATTTTGGGGATAGGTCTTATTGTGGTTGGTGTTGTTATCCTTAACTTGTGGGGCAGTGTAGGAAATTAAAAATATTTATAGTCCGTATTTAATATATTAAAAATTTATGCATTAGAATATTGTAGATGTAATCAGTGGGCAAAACATTTCCAAGGAGGCCTTTATGAATTCTTCCATGTATCGAAATTTAACTATTACTGCGTTATTGATGGCATTAGCTATCATGATTCCTATTATGATGCCTCTGAAAGTTGTCATTCCACCGGCTTCGTATACATTGGCTAGTCATGTACCTATATTCCTGGCTATGTTCTTGTCTCGTAAGATGGCTGCTTGTGTTGTTATAGGCTCTACGCTAGGTTTCTTTGTAGCTGGCTTCCCTATCGTTATCGTTATGCGCGCTGCATCTCATATCATCTTTGCCTTGATGGGGGCCTATTATATTAAACATCATCCAGGCGTATTGACTGGGGCTCTCTCTTTTGCTACGTTCAACCTTGTATGTGCCATCGTTCACGCCATCGGTGAAGTATTAGCATGCCTCTTGTTCTACACTACGACTACGATGCCAAATATCGATCTTATCTACGTCGTATTTGTCCTTGTTGGTGGCGGGACCATCATTCATAGTATAGTTGATGGATATATTGCGTTATATATCTATAAAGCTATCCCAGGATTATCTAAGCCTGAGAATAAATAATCGGACGTTATCCTAGCTTATTTAAGCTAGATAATAAACAACCGGCTATTAAAACTATATATGCTCGTAACCACTCATAGGAAATCTATTGTACGCTAATGTATAGAATTTGATTATCTATGAGTGGTTTTTTAGAATAATTATCAAATCTGTACCTGCAGATACAGACTTAACTATGCGATATGGGTATAATAAAACCATAGTTAATGACCGAGTTGTGATATATGCATAGGTATATAGATAGGTACATATACACAGATACCACATAGGCCATACATATTGTTAATTGTGAAAGACTTTCACAAGAATTATGGAGGTTATTATGAGAAAGCATATAAAAAATAACGTATCTTGGGTTGGTAAAATTGACTGGGAATTGCAAGAATTCCACGGTTCTGATTACAGCATTAATAATGGATCTAGTCAAAACGCGTACTTGATTGAAGAGGAGAAAACCGTCCTCATCGATACCGTATGGAAACCTCATTCCTCAGAGTTTATTGATAATTTGGAATCTGAAATTGATCTAAACAAGATTGATTTTATCGTATGTAATCACGGCGAAGTCGATCATAGCGGTTCCTTGCCAGCGTTGATGGAAAAAATCCCTAATACGCCGATTTACTGCACAGAAAATGCCGTTAAGTCCTTGGTTGGTCAATATCATCATCCAGAATGGAATTTTAAAACTGTGAAGACAGGTGATTCTGTAGATATCGGCAACGGTAAATCTTTGGTATTCGTAGAAATGCGCATGCTCCATTGGCCTGACTCTATGGCAACCTATATGACTGGTGACAATATTTTGTTCTCTAACGATGCGTTCGGACAACATTTCGCGGTAGAAGAATTGTGGGCCGATAAGGCTGATCAATGTCGTCTATGGGCAGAGGCGATGAAATATTACGCTAATATTTTGAATCCATTCTCTCCATTGGTAAAAGCTAAGGTTGAAGAAATTCAAAAGCTCAACTTGCCAATTGATATTATTGCTACTAGCCATGGTGCAATTTGGCGTGAAAATCCATTGCAAATCGTAGAGAAATACTATGAGTGGTCTCAAGCATACCAAGAAGATCAAATTACAGTCGTATATGACACTATGTGGGATGGTACAAAGAAATTAGCCCATAAAATTGCTGATGAGATTGCTAAACAATCTCCTGATACACGGGTTAAGATCTTTAACATCAGTAAAACAAATAAAAACGACATCATGACAGAAGTATTCAAATCAAAAGCGATTGCCGTTGGTTCTCCGACAGTAGGGAATAGTGTTATCTCTTCTGTAGCGGGGTGGCTAGACTTCTTGCGTGAGTTGAAGTTTAAAAACAAAAAGGCTGCCGTATTTGGTACCTACGGTTGGTCTGGTGAATCTACGAAGGTACTTCGTGAAGAATTAACTAAATATGGTTTCTCCGTGGTAGAACCTGAAATCAAATGTAACTGGAACCCAGATGCAGATGATTTTGGTAAAGCAGAAGAACTTGTAAAAGCCTTGTTGGCTTAATATATATAAAGCTCCTAACGTTCAAGTAACGTAGGAGCTTTTTGGTTTTATGATAGCTATGGAAAGAATATGGATGCTGTATATATAGATTAAGCCTTGTTTTGTAAACTTATGCGAATATTTTGGGTGATATGTGTATACTTATTAAGTTATTTAAGTAGATATAGAATACTATTAAGAGTAAAAATAAAATTATTATAAAATCCAGAAAAATGATTAATTATTCTCTCATTGGAAGTTCAGAAAGTGTTCATGAAGTTAATGTGAATAAGGGTTGGTGGGCTACTTGAAATATTCATAAAACTTATTAAATCGACGATTATTTATAAGTTATACAAAATATATTCTGTAGAATCCTTAAAAAGCTGTGATTTTTCTTACTCATCATTAAAAATGATGAGTATATTGATACAACAAAGAATGCCAGTAATCATGCTATTTTTGGGAATTATGAAGAGTTATTAATGAACTTTATATGGGAAAAAGGCTTGTTTATATCGTAAAACTTTGATATGCTATGCGGGTAATCAACAATATAAATTTTTCTTAAATTGAATCGAATATATTTCTTATGTGAGACGTGAGAAGTATATTTTATCAGCCCGAGGAGAGAGGCGGAACTTAGAGAGGTTGAAAAATTGTATTGTGTTTGGTTAAGAATTTTAATTTAGTGAGGGTGTAAGATGAGAGAAAACAAACATTCCAAAAAATTAGCGTTTGCTGTATTGGCTGCTGCTGCAGCTGTAGGTGCTACTGTTGCTCCTGTAAGTGCAGCAACACCTGTATCTACAGCAGATGGTTTTATTTTTGCAGCTGTAGGTGATCAAGCTGGTCAAACTCCAGATACTACACATAATAGTATTTCTTATGGTACTGTTGCAAATGGTACAGCTACTAGCATCGCTGTAGGTCAAGGTAATACAATTACAAGCGCTAATGGTTCTAGCAGTGCATACGGTAACCAAAACTCCATTAATGGTAACCAAGCTAACGCATTTGGCGATGGTAACACTGTAACAGGTGCATTTGCACAAGCTTTCGGTGATAGCAACGTAATTAACGGTACAAATGCTATCGGTTATGGTTATAACAATACTGTAGCTGGTACAACTAAAAACTACCGCGATCGTACTTTCGATAATGAACCTGATTCAGCTACACTTCAAACTGGTTCTTGGAACAGTAATTCTGTAGCTATCGGTTCTAAAAACACTGCATTAGGTAGCTCTGCATTAGCAGTAGGTAACGAAGCAAAAGCTAAAATGAGCGAAACAATCGCTATCGGTCACGAAGCTCAAGCTGACAAAACTTGGGGCATTGCAATCGGTACTCGTGCAACTGCTTCCGATGTACGTTCTTTAGCACTTGGTCACCAAGCAAAATCTACTGGTTACAAAGCTAATGCAATCGGTGCTGATGCTACAGCAAATGGCAACCATGCTAATGCTATCGGTTCCTCTGCAACAGCAACTGGCGATCATGCACAAGCATTCGGTGCTGGTGCACAAGCAACAGGCGTACGTACTAACGTATTCGGTTCTGATGCAGCTGCAACTGCTGATTACAGCATTGCAATCGGTAACAAAGCTAATGCATCCACTGCAAACTCCATTGCATTAGGTGCTGACTCCACTACTCGTTCTGCAACAAACGTAACTAGCGCAACTGTAGCTGGCCATACATATGGTGGCTTCGCTGGTACTAGCCCTGTAGGCTCTGTATCCGTTGGTAAAGCTGGTCAAGAACGTCAAATCCACAACGTAGCAGCTGGTAAAATTTCCGCTGACTCTACAGATGCTGTAAACGGTAGCCAATTGTACTCCGTAGCAAATGATTTGCAAACTCAAATCAACAATTCCACACCAGGTGCAATCAACAATAATATCAATAACTTGAATAACCGTGTTGGTAATGTTGAAAAACGTGTTAATAAAGTAGGTGCAGGTTCTGCTGCATTGGCTGCATTGCATCCATTGGACTTCAACCCAGATGACAAATGGACAATCGCTGCTGGTTATGGTCACTACCACAATGCTAACTCCGCTGCATTAGGTGCTTTCTACCGTCCTAACGAAGATACAATGTTCTCCGTTGGTGGTACTGTAGGTACTGGCGAAACTCAATTGAACGCTGGCGTATCCATTCGTCTTGGTAAACGTTCCCCTGAGTCCCGCTCTCGTGTAGCTATGGGCCGTGAAATTGCTGAATTGAATGCACGTCTTCAAGATATGGAAAACAAATATAACAACTTGTTACAAATCTTGACTCCACATGCAATTGATCCTAGCAAAACTGCTGAATTCCCAGACGTTCCTCGTAACCACTGGGCTTACCAATACATTAGCCAATTGGCTGGTAATGGTATCCTTGTTGGCTACCCTGATGGCACATTCAAAGGCGACGTTAAGATGACTCGTTACGAATTCGCTACTATGTTGTACCGTGCACTTCAAAATGGTGCTCCTATCGATGACAACATGAAACGTGCTATGAACGAATTTGGTCCTGAATTACAAAATATTCGTCTTAACCACTTCCGTGTTGACCGTATTTCTGGTGCTGACAACGATCGTCATAAAACAGAACGTGTTCGCGTTAACAACGAACCTAAAAATCAACGCGACGTATACGGTTCCCGTATTAACCAATAATACGTTGATAACAACTTCCCCTCGAGCTTGTGAAAGCTCAAAAACAGGATGTATCCCAGTGATACATCCTGTTTTTTTGTGCTTATACCGATATTAATATGTTGACTCTAAAATATTAATATTTATACGAACTATGTATATTGGATACTTTTTATAATAGAGAAGTATTAGTACCGTGTAATAT
>OJIZ01000135.1_pt1 | contig 20527 bp, 13 predicted proteins | sample 1596071 | NCBI WGS metagenome assembly OJIZ01 (sample SAMEA4350127, study PRJEB24818) | metagenome | biome: human; feature: gut; material: faeces | place: Denmark | collected 2013-09
TGTAATTTGTCTGAATATATCATAGAGTAGAGTCAACAACAGAAAAAGGATGATTGATATAGATGGAAAATAAGGTACGTTTTAAACTACACAAGGTTAAGAAAAACTGGGTAACTATCGGGGTGACCACTCTCTCAATGGTTGCCTTGGCAGGTGGAAGCCTCCTATCTCAAGGAAAAGTAGAGGCCGATGAGACGAGCGCACCTAACGGTGATGGCTTGCAGCAACTGAGTGAGGATGGGACTGCCAGTCTAGTGACGACAACAACTGTTACTGAGCAAGCTAGTGCTCAAGCAAGTGTGTCAGCAGTAGAAACAGCCAGCGTAAGTCACGAAACAAGCTCTCAGGAGGCGACAAGTGCAGTCAGCCAAGAGGCAACTGTCCAAGCACAAACTAGTCCAGTTGCCAGTCGGGAAGTGGCAGTTTCTTTGCAAACTCAAGCTAGTGCTCAAGAGACACAGACTACGGAACAAGCCTCACAAGGTCAGACATCAACTCAAGTAGCTGGGCAAACAAGTGCTCAGTCTACTCCAAGTGTGACAGAACAAGCAAGACCTAGAGTCTTGACCAATGCTGCACCAGCAATTGCCACACGCGCTGCTGACAGCACTATTCGTATCAATGCTAACCGCAACACTAACATCACGATTACGGCCAGCGGTACGACACCAAATGTAACCATTATCACAGGGCCAAACACTCCTAAGCCAAACGTGACGGTGACAAGTCCAAATGGCACAAGACCAAATGTGACCATTGTAACGCAGCCAAATCAACCAAACAAACCTGTTCAACCGAGTCAACCGTCCCAACCTAATAAGCCAGTCCAACCAAGTCAGCCAAGTCTTGACTATAAACCAGTAGCTTCCAACTTGAAGACTATTGATGGCAAGCAGTATTATGTTGAAAATGGCGTTGTGAAAAAGAACACAGCGATTGAACTTGATGGTCGTCTTTATTATTTCGATGAGACTGGGGCTATGGTGGATCAAAGTAAACCTTTGTATCGTGCCGATGCCATTCCAAATAACTCTATCTATGCGGTTTATAACCAGGCCTATGATACGTCAAGCAAGAGTTTTGAACACTTGGACAATTTCTTGACGGCTGATAGCTGGTACCGTCCAAAACAGATCTTGAAGGACGGGAAAAATTGGACAGCTTCAACTGAGAAAGATTATCGTCCCCTTTTGATGACTTGGTGGCCAGACAAGGTGACACAAGTCAACTACCTCAACTATATGAGTCAACAAGGGTTTGGTAATAAGACCTATACGACAGATATGATGAGCTATGACTTGGCAGCCGCTGCCGAAACGGTTCAACAAGGAATCGAGGAACGTATCGGTCGTGAGGGCAATACCACTTGGCTTCGCCAGTTGATGTCAGACTTCATCAAAACACAGCCTGACTGGAACTCTGAGAGTGAAGACAATCTCTTAGTTGGTAAAGACCACTTGCAAGGAGGAGCACTGACCTTCCTCAATAATAGTGCGACAAGTCATGCCAATTCAGATTTCCGTCTCATGAACCGCACACCGACTAACCAAACGGGGACACGCAAATACCATATTGACCGTTCAAATGGTGGTTACGAGTTGCTCTTGGCAAACGATATCGACAACTCTAACCTAGCTGTTCAGGCTGAACAACTAAACTGGCTCCACTACATCATGAATATTGGTTCTATCCTTGGCAATGATCCAAGTGCCAACTTTGACGGTGTTCGTATCGATGCGGTGGACAATGTGGATGCGGACCTCTTGCAGATTGCTTCTGACTACTTCAAGGAAAAATACCGTGTGGCTGACAATGAAGCCAACGCTATTGCCCACTTGTCAATCCTTGAAGCTTGGTCCTACAACGATCATCAATATAACAAGGATACCAAGGGTGCCCAGTTGTCCATTGACAATCCACTACGTGAAACGCTTTTGACAACTTTCTTGCGTAAGAGCAATTACCGTGGTAGCTTGGAGCGAGTGATTACTAACTCTCTTAACAATCGTTCAAGTGAGCAGAAACACACGCCACGTGATGCCAATTATATTTTCGTGCGTGCCCATGATAGTGAAGTGCAAGCTGTTTTGGCCAATATCATCAGCAAGCAGATTAATCCAAAAACAGATGGTTTCACCTTCACTATGGATGAGCTCAAACAGGCTTTTGAAATCTACAATGCGGACATGCGCAAGGCTGATAAAAAGTACACCCAGTACAATATCCCAGCTGCCTATGCCACAATGTTGACCAACAAGGATAGTATCACTCGTGTTTACTACGGGGACCTCTTTACCGACGATGGCCAATACATGGCTGAAAAATCACCATACTATAATGCCATCGATGCCCTGCTCCGTGCTCGCATCAAATATGTAGCAGGTGGTCAAGACATGAAGGTTACTAAGCTTAATGGCTATGAAATCATGTCATCTGTGCGTTATGGTAAAGGAGCAGAAGAAGCCAACCAGCTTGGTACTGCCGAAACACGCAACCAAGGAATGCTCGTCCTTACAGCCAACCGTCCAGATATGAAGTTGGGAACAAATGACCGTTTGGTGGTCAATATGGGAGCTGCCCACAAAAATCAGGCTTACCGTCCATTGCTTCTCAGCAAATCGACAGGTCTTGCGACCTACCTCAAGGATTCTGATGTGCCAGCTGGATTGGTTCGCTATACGGACAATCAAGGGAACTTGACTTTCACAGCAGACGATATTGCTGGTCATTCAACCGTTGAAGTTTCAGGTTATTTGGCAGTTTGGGTGCCAGTGGGTGCCTCAGAAAACCAAGATGCCCGCACCAAGGCTTCGACGACCAAGAAGGGTGAGCAGGTCTTTGAATCATCAGCAGCTCTTGACTCACAAGTCATTTACGAAGGCTTCTCAAACTTCCAAGATTTCGTTAAGACACCAAGTCAATACACCAACCGTCTTATTGCTCAAAATGCCAAACTCTTCAAAGAGTGGGGAGTCACTTCCTTTGAATTTGCGCCACAGTACGTGTCTAGCCAAGACGGAACCTTCTTGGATTCTATCATTGAAAATGGGTACGCCTTTGAGGACCGTTACGATATTGCCATGAGCAAGAACAACAAATACGGTTCACTCAAAGACCTCATGGATGCCCTTCGTGCCCTTCACGCAGAAGGTATCTCAGCCATTGCTGACTGGGTTCCAGACCAAATTTACAACCTTCCTGGAAAAGAAGTGGTAACAGCTTCACGTACCAACAGCTACGGCACACCACGTCCAAATGCCGAAATCTACAATAGTCTCTATGCAGCTAAAACACGTACCTTTGGAAATGACTTCCAAGGCAAGTACGGTGGTGCCTTCCTTGATGAATTGAAGGCAAAATACCCAGCTATCTTTGAGCGCGTGCAGATTTCAAACGGCCGTAAATTGACAACCAATGAGAAAATCACGCAATGGTCAGCCAAGTATTTCAATGGAAGCAATATCCAAGGTACAGGGGCTCGCTATGTCTTGCAAGACAACGCAACAAACCAATACTTCAACCTGAAAGCAGGTCAAACCTTCCTTCCGAAACAAATGACTGAAATCACAGCAACTGGTTTCCGTAGGGTTGGAGATAAGGTCCAATACCTCTCAACGAGTGGCTACCTTGCTAAGAATACCTTCATTCAAATCGGTGCCAACCAGTGGTATTACTTTGATAAGAACGGTAACATGGTCACAGGTGAACAGGTCATTGATGGTAAGAAATACTTCTTCCTAGACAATGGTCTCCAGCTACGTCATGTCCTTCGCCAAGGCAGTGATGGTCACGTCTATTACTACGATCCTAAAGGGGTTCAGGCCTTTAACGGATTCTACGACTTTGCAGGTCCTCGCCAAGACGTTCGCTATTTTGATGGCAACGGTCAAATGTATCGTGGTCTCCATGACATGTATGGCACAACCTTCTATTTCGATGAAAAGACTGGTATTCAAGCCAAAGACAAGTTCATCCGCTTTGCGGACGGACGCACACGTTACTTCATTCCAGATACAGGAAATCTCGCAGTCAACCGTTTTGCGCAAAATCCTGAAAACAAGGCTTGGTATTACCTCGATAGCAACGGTTATGCCGTGACAGGCCTTCAAACTATTAACGGTAAGCAATATTACTTTGACAATGAAGGCCGTCAGGTTAAAGGACACTTTGTCACTATCAATAACCAACGTTACTTCCTTGATGGCGATAGTGGTGAAATTGCCCGTTCACGCTTTGTGACGGAAAACAACAAGTGGTACTATGTCGATGGCAATGGTAAGTTGGTTAAAGGTGCTCAAGTCATTAATGGTAATCACTATTATTTCAACAATGATTATAGCCAAGTCAAGGGTGCCTGGGCCAACGGCCGTTACTATGATGGTGATTCAGGTCAGGCCGTAACCAACCGCTTTGTCCAAGTTGGTGCCAACAAATGGGCTTACCTCAACCAAAATGGTCAAAAGGTAGTTGGTCTCCAACATATCAATGGTAAACTTTACTACTTTGAAGGCAATGGTGTCCAAGCCAAGGGTAAACTCCTGACTTACAGAGGCAAGAAATACTACTTTGATGCCAACAGTGGTGAAGCCGTGACCAATCGCTTTATCCAAATTTCTCGTGGTGTTTGGTATTACTTTAACGCCTCAGGCCAAGCCATAACTGGTGAACAAGAACACCTCTACTTTGACGCTTCTGGCCGTCAGGTCAAAGGCCGTTACGTCTGGGTTAAAGGCCAACGCCGTTACTATGACGCCAATACTGGAGCTTGGGTCAGAAAACGATAAGTAGGCAGAGAAAATGTATTTTTGGGACTATCCCAGAAGCTTATAGATTGAAAATCAGCAGCTTTCCACATAATTTCAAAACTTTTAAGTACTTGAAGTATTTTCTTTCAAGTACTTTTCTTTTATCATTTCCCTCGAAATGTCTAGTGGATTGTAAGTAAACAATGAGTTTGATTAATAGATTCCTCAATATACCGTTTACTTTCGTTTTAAACTATACTCAGTCCTCTAATGATGGGGGAGCTAAAACGGCTAAACATCGGAATTTCTGTGTAAAGTTAACAAAATCCGAACGTTTTTTTAGTAACGTTTTCTAACATATAAAGGCTATAGGTATATATCTTAGGATTGTTTTTCAAATGGATTATGGGTAGAAGGTTAGTCTTATGAGACTAGAGTTATGCATCTGTAATTGTATTCGCTTCCAAAATCCCTTAACATAGTATAGAGAAATAAAGTTATATTGAAAGGTGTATGTTATGGAAAAGAAAGTTGGATTTAAGTTACACAAGGTCAAGAAAAACTGGGTGACTATCGGAGTTAGCACGCTGTCGATGGTTGCACTTGCGGGTGGAGCTCTTTTAGCAGATCAATCGGCACAAGCAGATGAAGTGTCACTTCCTAATGGAGATGGTTTTGAACAAACAGATGCAGGCATTGAGTCAAGTGCTTCATTGATTAATGAAAGTTATTCACCAACCTTGACGGAAGATGCTGGCCATTTGTCAGCGGTGTCATCTAACTATGGAAGTCAAACAAGCTCAGGCTACGAGTCTTCATCATCTGTCTCAACAGGAGGCTCATCACAGACTGTGGTTGGTGGCGGAGCTGGTCAAGTCAGTTCGTCACAATCTTCTCAAGTAGTAGGAACACAAAGCTCTAATTCATCACAAACAGGTTCTGCTTACCAATCAAGTAGCAGTTCATCATCAGTAAGTGCTAGTGCGTCAAGTTCGTCAAGCTCATCAAGTTCAGCTTGGTATTCTTACTCGTCGTCATCATCATGGTCATCATCATCGTCAGCTAGCGGTTTTGCGACAATTACGACAAGTTCGTCTGACTCAAACGGCATTCATTGGAATGGTGGTCGAAACACGACAATTACCATCACGGCTTCAGGAACAACGCCGAATGTTACTATCGTTTCGAATTCAAATAAACTGTTTCCAAACGTGACAGTAGGTCATTCAAATGGTTCAAATGCTAATGTCACTATCATTTCGCAAGGAAATCAACAAAATAACTCAGGTTACCAAATCATCTCAGGTGAGACCAAGCCAAGTGTTGATTCGAACAATGCCAAGTCTTCATTTGTCCGTGTAGGCGAAAACCAATGGTATTATTACGACCAATATGGCCAAAAGGTCAAAGGTGAAAAGGTTATCGATGGTAAGGCTTATTACTTCCTTGAAAATGGTCTTCAAGCTCGTGACTCACTTGTTAAAGGTAGCGACGGCTACACTTATTACTACGATAAAAATGGTGTGAAAGCTATCAACGGTTTCTACGATTTTGCAGGTTATCGTAAGGATGTCCGCTATTTCGACTGTTATGGTCACATGGCTACTGGTCTTCTTGAAATGTGTGGCACAACCTTCTACTTTGATACACAAACAGGTATCCAAGCGAAAGACAAGTTTATTCGCTTCTCAGATGGCCGTATCCGTTACTTCATCCCTGATACTGGTAATATGGCTGTAAATACCTTTGTTCAAAATAAAGAAAACCAAGCTTGGTACTACCTAGATGAACATGGTTACGCTGTGACAGGAAAACGTATCATCAATGGTAAAGAATACTGCTTTGACTCAGAAGGCCGTCAAATCAAAGGTCAGATGATGCAACAAGGCAACAAGCAATACTACATTTCAGCTCAAACAGGTGAAATGGCTGTTTCACGCTTTATCTTTGAAAACAACAACTGGTATTATGCGGATGCTTTTGGTTGCCTCGTTCAAGGTGCAAAAGTGATTGATGGTAAACTCTATTACTTCAATAAAGATCACAGCCAATTAAAAGGTGGCTGGGCTGAAGGACGCTATTATGATGCCGTTACTGGCCAAGCAGTCATCAACCAATTCATTCAAATTGCGGCTAACCAATGGGCTTACCTTAACCAAGATGGTCACAAAGTGACAGGTCTTCAAAACATTAACAATAAAGTTTACTACTTTGGTAGCAATGGTGCTCAAGTCAAAGGTAAGTTGCTCACTGTCCAAGGTAAGAAATGCTACTTTGATGCCCACACTGGTGAACAAGTGGTGAATCGCTTTGTCGAAGCTGGACGTGGTTGCTGGTATTACTTCAACGCAGCAGGTCAAGCAGTGACTGGGAAACAGGTTATCAATGGCAAACAGCTTTACTTTGACGGTTCAGGTCGTCAAGTTAAGGGACGTTATGTCTATGTTGGTGGTAAACGTCTCTTCTGTGATGCTAAAACTGGTGAATTGAGACAGCGTCGCTAATTAAGATGTACTTTAAAAATCTAGAGCGAATTTTTCCTTTTCCTATATAAATTACTATTATTATTTTCCTATCAGAACTCTAGATGATTAAATAGACGAAAAAGCCAGCATTAGCTGGTTTTTTGAGTTGTTTTAGAGAAACTGTCAGTGTACACTCAGATGCTTTTTCACGCTTAAATCCTAATAATTTTGTCCCTCTCATATTCAAAAGAAGACTTATTTTTATGCTACAATAAAGGTGTTTTATTATTAGTAGTTTTGGATATCAACAAATGTTGTTAATATGAAAATACGTTTGCTTTTTAGAAAGTTAAAATAATATTTAATAAAAAGTGTTTACTAGTATTTCTATGTTATCTGTGACAGTTATATTTAAATCCATTCTACTAAAAGAAATTACAAATTGGAGTTTGATTTTAATGGTAGAGGATAAAAAAAGATTACGTAACTTTTATAAGAGAAACATTTTTCACTTATTGCTAACAGCAGGGAGTATATTTATTTTAGTAATATTCCAACACTTTTTACATGATAGGGGGCAAAGCCGGACTTTAGATAAGAGTTTTTTTGAAGTTTATTCTTTTATAGCAACCGTCATTTCATTATTTGGTATTTATTTTGCTCTTGTTCAGTTTGCACTGGAGAGTAAGAAAAAGGAAAATACATTTTTTGGAATTAATTATATCTCTTCTATTTTTTATAATTCTAGAGTATATGGTTTTTTTAAATCAGAAATCTTTTTTCTATATTTGATGGTTTTTAGTTTTCTTCCAATCATAGTGAAAACTTTCGGTGATCAAATAAAAATTACTATACCTATTACTAATATAATAATTTCCACTAAAATAACATTTATTTGGAATTCAATATTTCTAATAATATTATTCACATATCTATTAGGTTTATATAAGAGTTATAGAATTATTTTAAATACGAGTATTGAGGTACAATTTGACGAAATGAAGAAACATTGTTTTGATATTCATAAAAATCAAATAAAGATGTATTTTAATCCCCAAAATATCAATAATCTCTTATCACCGGATAAATCAACAGTAGATTATACTTACAGAAAAATATTCGAAAGAATTTCTTCTCTAGTTGAACAATTAGAAGAGTCAGAAAAAGACTATTATTTAAATTACATTTTCGATGGTATTAATGTTGCTAATTTTGATGGAGCAAGTAAATTTTCTAAAGGGAGTTTCCTAAAATATTATCTAGAGCTATTATTGAGTAATAAAACTTCGATAATTTTGAAAGAAAAAGAAAAAAATGTTTCATATTACTATCCTGTACTTGAGATTATAAGTGAAAACTTTATTTCAAATAATCAAGATAACTCCATGTTACTAGAAGATATTTCTAAACTATTAAAAATTCAAAAAGAATTTGATAGTATTTTTCTCTGGGATCATATGCTTGAAAACTCAACAAATAATGCTGAATATGATAAGAGGTTACTAGATTGTTTCGTAGAGCTATTTCCTGTAGAAGACATTGAATTTTACTTATTTACATCAATAAGTCTTGATAATATAGTAAAATTATCTAATCCTGAGGGCTTGAAGAAAGTGAAAAAAGTTTTTAGATTTTGGATGATGTTATTTGAAAAGATGGATATGGATAATAGTAAGTTGAGACTTAAATTACCTTGTAATGGAATAATTGAATTTTATAACGATGAATTTGAGATGACTGTTTCATATTTATCAAGAATAAGTCTATATCCTTATGCATGTAGTGCATATATAAAGAAAAATCCTAATTCTAGATTTTTGGAGAGGTTTCAGAACTCTCTTCAATAAACTGAAAAAACATAGTCTAATTTTTTATGAAAGGTCACAGTTCATTGATTAAATAGTACGGTAGTAAATTGAGTGTTTAAAAAATGTTAGAATTTATTTAAGTAATTTTATTTGATAAATTGCAAGAATAAGTGCAACATTTACTCTTACTCATCCACTAGAGCTTCACAAGCAGTTCTGTAAGATAAACATTTGCGTGGTCAGTGTTTGACATCATATAAGGCCTTGTTCAAAGCCTCATCAGAGATAGCTGCTAAATCTGTTTTCTTAGGGAACTTATTCTCTTAGTAAGCCATTTGTGTTTTCATTGCTTCCTCTCTGCCAGGAAGAATAGGCGTCCGCAAAGAAAAAGGGAATTCCTAAGTTCTCCACCAGAGGATAGCAGGCAAACTCTTTTCCCCTGTCTGAAGTGAAGGTTTTAAGAGCCTCTTTTGGAAATAGCTTACAAAGTTGTTTGATGGCTGAAAACATGGATTTGGCTGTTCTGTCTGGTATCTTGAAAGCTAAGTAAAAGCGCGTTTTTCGCTCCAGAAAGGTCGCTAAACAGCCATTGCTTTTGCCTCTGGAAGACACCACAGTATTCAAGCTCCCAGTGGCCAAAAGTCTCACGATTCCTGACCTCTTTAGGACGTTTGGCAATTGATGTGCCAATCCTAAATGTCCCACGTGTTTCTTTGAGTTGTCGAGTCTTTCTTTTACGACGAAGGACGCTTAAATCCAGATCAATCAAACCAGCATAGAGCCAGTTATAGATAGTTTTAAAAGCTACTATTGGCTTTTGTTCAAGCTGATAGCGGCCACAAATCTGTTCAGGCGACCAGGAGGATTTTAAACCGTCCTCAATTTCCTTTTTCAACTCTGGTGTCAAACAAGACTTCCGACCTTTTTGCTTAGCCCTGTGGTCGTACTGTTCCTGTGCTAAGGCTGCGGAATAACCATTTTGGCATCGTCTTAACTCTCTTGAAATGGTAGACTTATGGACACCAAGTTTACTTGCAATTTGGCAAGGTTTCAAACCTAATTCTAAGTAGGCTTCTATCTTTATTCGGTCGGTTATGGTAAGATGGGAGTAGCTCATAGTTTTTCCTCGGGTTCTGTTTGTGTGGTTACTTACAGTCTACACCAATGAAAGGCTATGAGTTTTTTTGTTGCACTATATTTTACAATTTATTCTTTAAAAAATATTAGTACTATTTTTGGAAGCTTAAAAAATCTAAAATAGTCTAATTCCCTTTTGTTACTATAGATTGTGATAGATAAAGGGGTTCTTCATGAATGAAATTTCCTTTTTAAGTTGGGTAAAATTAGAAATTCGATTTTAATAGTTTTTAAATGAATAACTATTAAAAATAGATTATGATTGTGTAATTGTATTCCCTTGTCAAATAGCTTATGATAGAAATAATATAAGGGAAAAAGGTAAATATTATGGAACAAAAAGTACGCTTTAAAATGCATAAAGTGAAGAAGAACTGGGTGACTATTGGGGTGACAGCACTCTCAATGGTTACCGTTGCTGGTGGAACTTTGTTGGCGGATCAGCAGGTTCAGGCCGACGAGCAAAATCCTGCAAATCAGTCGAGTGATAGCAGTCAGGATTTGCTTCAAGAAACACCTGCTACAACTAATGATGCAGCCACTACTGTAGCACCAACGATCTCAGCAGATGCTAATACTGCGAGCGTGGCCATTCCTGTCGCAGATTCGACTAGCACGACAACAAATGCTACAGATAGGGCAGTGGCATCTGCTTCAAACGCAGCGACAGTGGAAACTAACTCAGGTCAAGCAGCACCAAGTACAAATGTGCAACCAGCTGCAACTGATACTAGGGCCACAGCTACAGATACAAATACTAACACTAACGCTTCAGTAACTGCAACGGATCGTGTAGCTACTACAGACCGTGCAGCAACAACTGATACGGCAAGTACAGAAGCTCGTACACGTAGTCGCCGTGACTTGGCAGAAACTCGAGAAGCTAACACCAACACAGCGACTGGTATCCAATGGATCAACGGCAAACAATATTATGTCAATAGTGACGGTAGTGTGCGTAAGAACTTCGTCTTTGAGCAAGACGGTAAGTCTTATTACTTTGATGCTGAAACAGGGGCTCTTGCGACCAAGTCACAGGATGAATTTTCATCAGAACCTATCAAGGCGACTGTGGATTTTTCATCTGGAAACCAGCTCTACAAAAACGATGACAAATCTTTGGACCAACTGGACACCTTTATCACAGCGGATGCTTGGTACCGTCCAAAGAGTATTCTCAAGGATGGTAAGACTTGGACAGCTTCAACGGAGGCTGACAAACGTCCACTTTTGATGGTTTGGTGGCCTGACAAATCGACTCAGGTTAACTACCTAAACTACATGCAAAATCAAGGTCTTGGTGCAGGATCATTTTCAACTAACTCTAGTCAGGAAAGTCTAGATCAAGCTGCCAAGATGGTTCAGACTAAGATTGAAGAACGTATCGCGCGTGAAGGCAATACCAACTGGTTGCGTACAAGTATCGACCAGTTCATTAAAACTCAACCAGGTTGGAATAGCAGTACTGAAAATAGTTCATATGACCACTTGCAAGGTGGACAGTTGCTCTTTAACAACAGTAAGGGTGATACTGGCAACCGTACTAGCCACGCCAACTCTGATTATCGTTTGCTTAACCGCACACCTACAAACCAGACCGGTACACGTAAGTATTTCAAGGACAATTCTATCGGTGGTCTTGAGTTCTTGCTTGCCAACGATATTGACAACTCAAACCCAGCTGTTCAAGCGGAGCAACTTAACTGGCTCCACTTCATGATGAATATCGGAAGTATCATGGCCAATGACCCAACAGCCAACTTTGACGGTTTGCGTGTCGATGCCGTGGACGATGTGGATGCTGACCTTCTCCAGATCGCTTCAGATTACTTCAAAGCAGCCTATGGTGTTGACAAGTCTGAAGCCAATGCGATCAAACACTTGTCATACTTGGAAGCGTGGTCTTACAACGACCCATATTACAACAAGGACACTAAGGGGGCACAACTTCCGATTGATAATGCCCTTCGTAATGCCCTTACCAACCTCTTGATGCGTGATAAAAATACACGTATGCAGCTTGGGGACATGACTGCCTTCATCAACAGTAGTTTGAATCCACGTGGTGCCAACGATAAAAACGGTGAACGTATGGCCAACTATATTTTCACCCGTGCCCACGATACGGAAGCGCAAACCATTATCCAACGTATCATCCGTGATCGTATCAACCCAAATCTGTTTGGTTACAATTTCACTCGTGATGAAATCAAGAAAGCCTTCGAGATTTACAATGAGGATATTGATAAGGCTCACAAGACTTATGCGTCATACAACTTACCATCTGTCTATGCTCTCATGTTGACCAATAAGGATTCTGTAACACGTGTTTATTACGGAGACCTCTATCGTGAGGATGGTCACTACATGGCTAAAAAGACACCTTACTTTGATGCCATCGACACCCTCTTGCGTGCTCGTATCAAGTATGTAGCTGGTGGTCAAGACATGGAAGTGAAGAAAGTCGGAAATGACGGACTTTTGACTTCTGTTCGTTATGGTAAAGGTGCCAATAACAGAACTGATTGGGGAACTGCTGAAACCCGTACGCAAGGGATGGGTGTCATCATGACCAACAACTATGATTTCCGCTTGGGTAGCAATGAAACTGTAACGATGAACATGGGTAGAGCTCACCGTAATCAGCTTTATCGCCCATTGCTTTTGACGACTAAGGATGGTATAGCAACCTACCTCAACGATTCTGATGTGCCTAAAAACCTTCTTAAACGAACTGACTGGAATGGGAACTTGACCTTCAATGCCAATGATATTTTTGGTGTGGAAAATGTGCAAGTATCAGGTTACCTCGGTGTCTGGGTACCAGTCGGGGCTAAGGCTAACCAAGACGCACGTACACAACCAAGTAACCGTGCCAATAGCGATGGTCAAGTTTACAAGTCTTCAGCAGCCCTTGATTCGCAAGTCATGTATGAAGCCTTCTCAAACTTCCAAGCTTTTGCGGACGATCAGCCAGAACTCTACATGAACCGTGTCTTGGCTAAGCACACTGACTTGCTCAAAGCTTGGGGTGTTACGTCTGTTGGACTTCCACCACAGTACGTTTCAAGTAAGGATGGTAGCTTCCTTGATTCAACAATTGACAATGGTTATGCCTTTGATGACCGTTATGACATGGCCTTGAGTCAAAATAACAAGTATGGCTCACTTGAGGACCTCCTTAATGTTCTTCGTGCCCTCCACAAAGATGGTATTCAAGCCATTGCTGACTGGGTGCCAGACCAAATTTATAACCTTCCAGGAAAAGAAGTAGTTAATGCCACACGTGTTAACGGCTACGGTTATCACCAACAAGGTTATCAAATTGTGGACCAAGCCTATGTGGCAAATACCCGTACAGATGGTACAGACTATCAAGGTAAATACGGTGGAGCCTTCCTTGATGAGCTTAAAGCTAAGTACCCATCTATTTTCAACCGTGTGCAAATCTCAAATGGTAAGCAGTTACCTACGAATGAAAAGATTACCAAATGGTCTGCTAAGTACTTTAACGGAACCAACATCCTTGGACGAGGCATCAACTTTGTCCTTCGTGATGACAAGACCAACCAGTACTTTAATACTTCAGCCAACGGCCAACTCTTGCCAACACCACTTCGTGACACAGGTGCCATCACAAGCACTCAAGTCTTCCAACGTCGTGGACAAGATGTTTACTTCCTTCGTGATAATCAAGTCATCAAGAATGAATTTGTTCAAGACGGTAACGGTAACTGGTATTACTTCGGTGCTGACGGTAAGATGACCAAGGGTGCCCAAAACATCAATAGCAAGGATTACTATTTCTTTGATAATGGTGTTCAATTGCGTAATGCCCTGCGTCGTGCTAACAACGGCTATACTTACTATTACGGTCTAGACGGTGCCATGGTTAAGAATGCCTTCGTTGATTTTGATGATAAACGTAAGCAAGTCCGTGCCTTTACAACACAAGGAACCATGGTAGTGGGTAACCTTCATTGGAGTGGTCACCATTTCTACTTTGACCGTGAAACTGGTCTTCAGGCTAAGGATCGCATTGTCCGTACCGATGATGGCAAATTGCATTACTATGTTGCTGGAACCGGTGATATGGGACGCAATGTCTTTGCGACAGATAGTAGCACTGGTAAACGTTATTACTTTGACGCTGATGGTAACACTGTGACAGGTTCACGTGTCATTGACGGTAAGACTTATTACTTTAACCAAGATGGTAGTGTCGGTACGGCCTACAGCAATCGTGCAGATTCTATTATCTTTGAAAATGGTAAGGCTCGTTATATCACACCAGCAGGCGAAATCGGACGTAGCATCTTTGTCTATAACCCAGCAACTAAGGCTTGGAACTACTTTGATAAAGAAGGTAACCGTGTCACAGGACGTCAATACATTGATGGTCACCTCTATTACTTCAAGGAAGATGGTAGCCAAGCTAAGGGTGAAATTATCGAGGAAAACGGCATCAAGTATTACTATGAGCCAGATTCAGGTATTCTTGCTAGCGGACGCTACCTCCAAGTAGGTGATGACCAGTGGATGTACTTTAAACAAGACGGTTCACTGGCTATCGGCCAAGTTCGTGCTGATCATGGATACCTTAAGTACTTTGATGAAAATGGTATCCAAGTCAAGGGGAAAACTGTTGTCGAAGATGGTAAGACTTATTACTATGATGCTCACAGTGGAGCTCTTGTAACAAGTAGCTTTGCTGAGATTGCACCAAACCAATGGTCTTATTTCAATACTGAAGGCCAAGCCCTTAAAGGCAATTGGACTATCAATGGCAAGGAATACTACTTTGACCAAAATGGTATCCAGTACAAGGGAAAGGCCGTTAAGGTCGGCAGTCGTTACAAGTACTATGACGAAAACGATGGCCAACCTGTAACCAACCGCTTCGCTCAAATCGAGCCTAACGTCTGGGCTTACTTTGGAGCAGATGGTTATGCTGTGACAGGGGAACAAGTCATCAATGGCCAACACCTTTACTTTGACCAATCAGGTCGCCAAGTTAAAGGTGCCTACGTCACAGTCAACGGTCAACGTCGTTACTACGATGCCAACACTGGCGAATATGTCCCAGGAAGATAAGCAGTAGTAGGCCCAGTGACTGCTCAGAGAACACACAGACGAGAATGAGGGAAAATTCTCAAGAAAAAAGATCGTGAAAACGGTCTTTTTTTGTATCTCTATTTCGATTTTTTCGAAATAGTCTTGACAGTAGTCTATGAAAAGCGTAGAATCTTTTTCAAAAAAAGAAAATAGGTGTGCTCACCAAGATAGCATTTCTTTCCGAATTCGATGATAGTATAAATCAAATGTTTACCTTGAGAAAAGCAGGATCTATTTAGGGAGTGTTCTAGTTGACAAAAAGTGATAATATCCAAATTGAAGATATCTTAAACAATATCTATAATCTCATTTTAAATCCAGAAACAACTGAAGAAGAGAGAAACTTGCTCGTAACGTTTAAAAACGAAATAGAAGTTGGAAAGAAGGACAATGGTGAACTTCTTGCAGAGTTACGCAGAGCTATTCAAGTTCTAGCTGTCGACAATCTTTCTAAAGGGATTTCACTGAGTTCAGGATTGAGTGAATTGAGTAAGACACTCACAGAATTCCAAAATGAATCAGAACGTAACGCTAATCTAGCAATAGGATTGTCATCAATCGCCATGTTTTTTAGATGATTTATCTGTTTGTGATGCTTAATAATTAAAATGACAAAAAAGATCAACTGAATTGAGCCAAATAAGTTGGATTCTGTTGATCTTTTGTAGTTCTAATCTTGAGTGTCTTGATACCCAATTTTCGATATTTAAGTAAAGGATGTAAGAATGACGTATAAACGCGATCTGATCGGGTAGTTATTCTGGGGCAAATTAAAATGATTTATCGTGCTGAAAATTTAGAAATATCAGTACAAGTTTTGGAGGACTTTATCGCTGAATGGAAGCCAAAGTATAGGAAAGTCATGGAAAGTCTGGAGAATACGGATAATCTTTTAACTTTTTATCAGTTTCCCTACCAGATTTGGCATAGCATTTATTCGACAAACATCATTGAGTCTCTCAACAAAGAAATCAAACGTCAAACGAAAAAAAGGTTCTTTTTCCTAACGAGGAAGCTCTGGAACGTTACTTAGTTACTTTGTTTGAAGATTATAATTTCAAGCAAAGTCAACGAATCCATAAAGGGTTTGGCCAATGTTCTGACACACTTGAAAGCTTATTTGATTAACACTCCGTAACTATACTTAAGTGTTTACACATAATTATTGACACTATCTTTGATTGGTACATACTTAATTTTAAAGATTCCAGAATATTATTTTTGAAATTAAAATCTGCCCAAAATTCTAATCCTTCAATCATGATGGGAGATTTTAACATAAATAAATTAGAACTTTCATCTTGTTGAAGATAACCAGGTATTAGAAGAATATGACTGTATTGATAAAGTTAGGCAAACTAATTATTATTTTGATACTGAGGATTTTATCCTTACACAGGACAAATTGACTATGAAATTGAAATAGAGTTTACAACAAATACTCTACCATATGCTATAGATGTAATAGACACTTTACAATTAAAAGATAAAAAGTCTAATTATGGAAAGAAAAAACGATTATTAAGAAGTATCAATTACAGAACAAGAGAAAGGAAAGAAAATTAATGGAAAATAAATTAATAGCACATAGTTTGATAATGTTAAAAAATAAATATCTTGTAATAAAACGTAGTGATATTAAACGAGGAGAAAAAAATTATTATCCCTCTTATTGGGATATTCCAGGTGGGAGTGTAGAAGATGGGGAGCTTCCTAGACAAGCTGCAATCAGGGAGTGTCAAGAGGAAGTTGGCCTAGTTATTTCATTAGAAAACATTATTCATGAAGATAGTAATATAGATAATAATAAGATATTTACAAGACTTGTCTATAGTGCCAACTTACTTCAAAATGAAAATATCAATATTAAATTAGATCCAGAAGAACATGTGGAGTATAAGTGGATAAAAAATTTAGCTGATTTAGACGGGGAAAGTATAGTACCATACTTATATGATATTATGAAATAGTCATTTAGAAACGATAAAAATTGAAAGAAATTAAAGCAATGAATAAATGGTAGGATTGTCATCAATCGCCATGTTTTTTAGATGATTTATCTGTTTGTGATGATTAATAATTAAAATGACAAAAAAGATCGTTTTCACGATTTTTTTTGTGATTCTATTTCGATTTTTTTCGAAATAGAATTGACTGTAGTCTATGAAAAGCGTATAATCTATTTCGAAAAGTATAGAAATAGGTATTCTCACCAAGATAGTATTCTTATTCCGTCTCAATGAAAGGATAAATCAAATGGAAACACTCCTTTTTATGACAATTCTTGCCATGTTAGTTATCGCCATCATAAGTTTTATCGTCCTGAGGAAAAGATGGAAGTTTTCGCTCAAGCTCTTTTTAGTGGGACTGATTGGCTTTGCCTTACCAGTCATGATGATTGAAGGACCTATCAATGCCTTGGTTTTATCTGGTTTTACTCACTCTTCTAAGTGGTTTACCATTGTTTATGGAGGACTTATGGCTGGTCTTGTTGAAGAAACAACACGCTATTTGGTTTTTAAGATTCTCGAAAAGAAAAGAAGTTTGATGACGTCTGATATTGTAGCTTACGGTTTTGGACATGGTCTTAGTGAATTTATCTTGCTTGGAGTGATGGGCTTACTCACTAACATCATTGTTTTACAGGCCGTCCATTCAGGTCAGGCCAGTCAGTTACCTTCATTTCTAGTAGGTCAGGTCAATCAATTAACAGGCTTTGCTGTTGTTATGTCTCTCTTTGAAAGACTAGTTGCCTTACTACTACAGGTCTTGCTTACAGCTTGGGATTTTCTAGCAGTCACTAAGCATAAGCTTTCATTCTATTTTGGGGCGATATTACTTCATGCTACCATCGATTTTTTGGCAGGTGCTTATCAACAAGGAATAGTCAGCAATCTCTTACTAATCGAAGCCATTTTAGCTATTTATGTGCTAGGTGTAGGACTCCTGACAAGCAGAATTTGGAAGAAGGAGGGAAGTCATGGGATTATCAGAAACACTTAAAGCTATCTCTGCCCCTGTGAGGAGAGAAATTTTAAACTATCTAAAGTCTGGGCCCAAGTCTGCAGGTGAAATCAGCCAGCAGTTTGACTTGGCTCCCGCAACAGTTTCTCATCATTTGTCTACCTTGCGAAAAGCAGGTCTTATTGAGGAAGAAAAGCAGAAGAATTTTATCTACTATAGTTTGAACTTGACCGTTTTTGAAGAAATTCTAACCTGGATTCAGTCACTTGGAGGAAAAGAAGATGAAAAATAATATGCAAAGAGTCATTGGTAATATAGTGATACTTACACCGGTTATTGTCGGACTAGTCTTTTACAAACAACTACCAAATCAGATTGCAATCCACTTTAATGTCGAAGAGCAAGCCAATGGTTTTATGAACCGCAATCTAGCAATTGTTGCCCTTCCTTTTCTTGCGTTAATCATATATAATCTCTGTTTTTCATTCTTTAAACAAATAACGATCCCATTCTTAAAAGAGTTTATGCTATGGTTGGTCCCAATCTCTACTGTGCTTATCCAAGGTCTTATATTGACTGTTGCCTTAGGAGGTCATGTTCAAGTTCGCTTGACTGTGATTTGGTTAGTGGCACTTATTTTTCTAGTGATTGGAAATTATCTTCCTAAAAGTATTGGCCTGGCTACAAAAAATCATAACCAGAGCAGTAAATCAGTAGTGAGAAAGTTGGGATACCTAATGATTGGAATAAGTCTTGCCTTGCTAATAAGTCTCTGCTTTAATCCCTATACTACAATTATGGTTTTGGGCATTTTTATAGTTCTTATTTTGAGTATCTTGTTACCCAATTTTCGCTGTTTAAGAAAATAAAAAGAAGTAATCGTCTGATTACTTCAATCTGAGCTGAGAAATTCTTCCCAGCTTTATTTGTGATTATCAAAGCGAATGACTTGCTCCGTTGCATCTACATACGCGTGGACTCCAAAGGGAACAATCGCTCTTGGTGTGGCATGGCCGACATTCAGATTATAGACAATCGGGATATTGCTATCAATGATATCCAATAGTGCTTCTTTATAGTCGTCATAGAAAGTTTCATCCATAGGTTTTCCGACTAATAGTCCGCTGATGACCTCGAATATACCAGTGTCCTTTAAAGTTCGCAACATCTTTTTGAAGTCTTCAGGCTTAGGCTTTTCTTCACTTGTTTCTAGCAATAGAATCTTTCCTTCCCAGTCGGATAAGTCAGGGAAAAGTTTGTATTTTTGGCAGAGGTCTGTGCTATCTGCGTGTAGAGAGTTGTCAAAAATATCATAGAGAGACTCAAGACAACCACCGAGGATTTCTCCCTCAAACTGAGCATTGCCTTGTAACAAGTCAAAACCTGTATTTGCATGGCTGACACGAGGTGTTCCCAAGGCTTTGGGACTATAATCAGTCCGTTCCTCATACCAAACGTTACTAGGGCGGATTTCTGAGATTCTACCAGTCTCAATTAATTCTTTAAAGTAGTGGCGGCTATATGGCAACATTTCTTTGTCTAACTCACAAATGTCTGCTAGAAATGATTGGCCGTAAAAAGTCTTGATTCCTAGTTTATGCAACATGAGATGGTTCATGGTTGTATCTGAGAAGCCAAGAAAAATCTTTTGTTTGATAACCTTTTGTAGTTGGTCATTTTCAAAAAGATGGGGCAACAAACGATAGGTATCGTCTCCACCGATGGCGCATAGGATCATGTCGATGCTATCATCAGAAAAGGCCTGAATCAAATCCTCTGCACGAGCTTCAGGATGTTCTTTGATAAAATCTAAGCCTTTTAGCGAATGAGGTAAAAAGATAGGATTGAGTCCGAGCTTCTTGAGACGTTGAATACCCAAGTCCACTTCGTGCTTGACAAAGTCTTCACCGATAATCCCACTAGATAAACTTATAATACCAATAGTAGAAGTCATATAATATCCTCCTAAAAATAAATTGATGCTATTGTATCATAAAGAATGATAGAAAAATATAAGGAATAGCGTTAGACATACGATTTTGTGTCAATAAAGCAATAGAAAAATAACCGCTCGAAGTGCTTACTTCTTTTTGTCTGTTTGTGCTAAATTTGGACCATTTGTGGCAGAAGAATATTTTTGTTCTTGAATTTGACATGCTAGATGTATATAATGATGTCACAGCGAACTATTAAAAGAGGTCGTTGCTCATGACAACACAAACAATTAACCAATTTAATTCACTTGCTCGACCTAATCTTGCTACAGGTTATAGGAGGTAATCTAGATGACAAA
>OJIZ01000137.1_pt1 | contig 20208 bp, 7 predicted proteins | sample 1596071 | NCBI WGS metagenome assembly OJIZ01 (sample SAMEA4350127, study PRJEB24818) | metagenome | biome: human; feature: gut; material: faeces | place: Denmark | collected 2013-09
CATTTTCAGTTGAAGCAGTCCACTCTTTACCATCTTTCAAGATTTCTTTTGGACGGTACCATGTGTTGGCAGTGAAGTAACCATCAACAAGTTCGATATCTTTATCAGTTGTACCATAAAAGGCATTTTTATCACCATTTACAGTAACGTTTGTGTTTGTGCTATCAGCTGATGAACCTGTTCCACCGTTCTTGTCGAAACGGTATTCTTTTTGGTTAGACAATTCACCAGTTTCAGCGTTGAAGTATTGGCTTCCGCCGTTACGTTCAAGGACATAATTCTTACGAATAGTGCCGTCATCTTCAACGTAGTATTGTTTTCCATCAATTGTTTTGATGTGGCTTGGACCATCAGTTACGACATTGTTAGTTGCTGGAAGGTCGTTATTTACTACTGTGACAGTATTGTTGGCATTGTTAGTATTGCCGTTAACTGGGGTAGCACGACGGCCTCCTGTAGGACCACGGCGAGCACCAGTCGCACGACGTTCACGTGTCGCTGCACGGTCTGTAACTGTTGTTGTGTCAGTTGTAGTGTTGTTATTTGTTGTATCAACAGCTGTATCATTGGTTGCTGTTGTATCTGTTGTAGTTGCCGCACGATCAGTACCGACTGTCGCTGCCGTATCAACAGCATTCGCTGCAACTGTATTTGTAGTATCAGTTGTCAAATCGAAAGTTGCTGTTGGAGCTGCTTGGTCAATTGTGACATCATTTGTCGCTGCAACTGCTGTAGTTGGATCCTGAGCAGCCGTTGTATCGTTAGATACAGTACCCGTATCAACAGTAATATCGGGGATGGCTACAGTAGCATCCGTGTGTTCGTCGGCCTGAACGACACCGTCGTTAGTTCCTAAAGAAACCGCTGAGACTGCACCGAGCGACATTCCTGTAACTGCGATGGTTACCCATTGTTTCTTAACTTTGTGCATTTTATAATGTACTTTTTTGTCCATAATAAAAAGACTCCTTTTTCCCATTTATAGCTTCATTCTAAATCATTGAAAGCTTTTTTTCAATAAGATTCGATAAATTTTCATAATTTTTAGAAAAGTCGATCCAATTTTCTAAAACTATTAAATTTAGATAAGCGTTTTAAAATAAAAAATAGCTAATTTTGTTTTTTATTTAGAGACAAAAATAGGATAATATTTCACTATTTAGAATGATTCTTGATAAGAGATTTACTTTTAATCATAAGCCAAAATAATCTAATGGAAAAAGACCAAATTCCTAAGACTGCTACTCTTAAATCACCTTAAAACATCAATTTAACCAATCCATTGAGCTGTAAAGATGGGGGGCTTTTTTAGGAGACTTTCTCATACTGAAAATAAATTCTAACTATCTAAGCCATTCATTACTTACTGAGGTGTCAGAGGGTCAAGTTAGGTCACTCTAGTGCCACAAAAAACAATCACAGAGCGATAAAACATCTCATAAAAAATGGCTCAAAATCTTATCTATCCTGCTGAAACGAAGGAAAAAAGGAGTATAATAAAAGTGAAAGAATTAACCTATTTAGACACAAATAGAGGGGAAGATGAGAAAGATGTCAGTACAACATACAAACTTGGACACAAGCCAAGATAAGGGGCAGACTGGTCAAGAGGTCAATAATCAAGAGCTCATTAAGAAGAACTCTCCAGACAACAGGCTTGCTTCTATTCTCCTTGCAGTCGCCTTTTATTTAGCTATCGTTTATCTTGCCTTATTTTTGCTCTTAGGACTGTCAAATCCTTGGGGAATAGTTATAATGATTTTCCTAGCACCTAATTTGATTAGTTTTATTATTGCAACTATTTTAACAAGAATAGGACGTAAAAAAGGTAATAAAAACTTTCTATACACTAGTGTTATTTTTTACCTAGTCTCAATTTTTTTGGCCTATGACCCTGACTGGGGAGTTTTTCGAGTTGTACCGATTCTGTTGACTATTCTTGTAACAGTGGGAACTGTGATGTATAAACAAAATAATGAGCAAGACAACAAATAAGAGAGCATGTTCAAGTGGTCTCTTATTTTTATGTAGTCATTAGTATTTCAAAAAGTCAGTTCCATTTTGAAACTTTCACAACATCTCCAAATCAAAAAAACACCTCCTAGCTAGAATGGTTATCTAACATGAAGGTGTTTTTTATTGTGCTTATCTGAGCATTGTAAAGACTTCTACAATCCTGAAATACGAATAATCTTCGTCCTATTCTTCATTTTTCTTACGTTTGGCAAGAAATCCAAGACCAGTTGCAGTTGCCAAGGCACCCAAGGCCATACCTAATGATGAGTTTTCCTCACCAGTCTTCGGAAGCGCTTGGCTACCACGTTTGTGCTTAGGATCTCTCACTTCAGAAGCTGATTCTGAAGTAGACACTGAAGCACTTGTTGATGCTGAGGCTGAAAGACTTGCTGATGTACTCAATGAAGTTGAAATACTTGTTGAAGTGCTTGTGCTTTCAGAAGCACTCAAGAATGCCGATGTAGAAGCTGACTCAAATGCGCTGACTGATTTTGACACTGAGGCTGAGGCAGACAATGACCCAGACATACTTGTTGATACACTTTTACTTTCAGAGGCACTCAAGAATGATGATGTAGATGCTGACTCAGATACTGAAACGCTTGTTGAAGCGGATTCTGAGGCAGATGCACTTGCACTTTGCAACTCACTCAACGATGCTGAGTTAGATGTCGAAAGCGATTCACTAGCTGAAATTGAAGCACTTACTGATGCTGATTCTGAATTAGCCACTGATTGTGATTCAGACACAGACACACTCGCTGAAACTGACTCTGAATTAGAGACCGATTGTGAGCCTGAAACTGAAGCGCTCAATGAGGCTGACTCGGAGACGCTTGCTGAAGCCGAATCTGATGCAGAGACTGAAGCGGATGCTGATTCACTTGCACTTTGTGATTCGCTCAACAACACTGACTCACTTGCAGAAATTGAAGTACTTCCTGAGGCTGATTGTGATTCAGACACAGACACACTCGCTGAAACTGACTCTGAGTTCGATACTGATTGCGACTCTGAAATTGAGGTACTTACAGAAGTTGACTCTGAGGCTAATGCTGAAGCGGATGCAGACAATGACTCAGATACGCTCACTGATTCTGACGCTGACTCGGATTCTGAGACTGACTCACTTACAGAAGTTGACTCAGAGTTTGAAACGGATTGTGATTCAGACACTAATTGCGACTCTGAAATTGAGACACTTACTGAAGTCGATTCTGAGGCAGAGACTGAAGTGGATGCGCTCGCTGAGGCTGAAGCCGATACAGACAATGACTCAGATACACTTGTTGAGCCTGAAAGACTTTCTGATGTACTCAATGACGTTGAAATACTTGTTGACGTACTTGTGCTCTCAGAGGTACTCAATAATGATGATGTAGATGCTGACTCGGATACTGAAGCGGATGCGCTTGATGATTCTAACACTGATGCTGAAGCGGATGTGCTTGCTGATTCCAAGTCAGATACAGAAACTGATGTGCTTACGGATTCTGAGACAGAGACTGAGTTTGAAACAGACTGTGATTCTGATACAGACGCACTTGTTGATGCAGACTCGGAATTAAAGACTGATTGTGATTCTGAGATTGAAACACTTACTGATGCTGACTCGGAGTTTGAGACTGACTGTGATTCAGACACAGATGCACTCGCTGAAACTGATACTGAGTTCGATACTGATTGCAACTCTGAAATTGAGACACTTACTGAAGTCGATACTGAGGCAGAGACTGAAACGGATGCAGACAATGACTCAGATACACTTGTTGAGCCTGAAAGACTTGCCGAGGTACTCAATGAAGTTGAGATACTTGTTGAAGTGCTGGTGCTTTCAGAGGCACTCAAGAATGCCGATGTAGAGGCTGACTCGGATACTGAAACGCTTGATGAAGCAGTTTCTGAGGCAGATACACTTGCACTTTGCGATTCGCTCAACGATACAGACTCACTTGTAGAAATCAAAGAACTTACTGAGAGTGACTCACTCAGTGATACTGAGTTTGAAACAGATTGTGATTCAGACACTGATGCACTCGCTGAAACTGATTCTGAGTTCGATACTGATTGCGACTCTGAAATTGAGACACTTACTGAAGTCGATACTGAGGCAGAGACTGATGCGGATGCGCTCGCTGAAGATGATGCAGACAATGACTCAGATACACTTGTTGAGGCTGAAAGACTTGCCGAGGTACTCAATGATGTTGAGATACTTGTTGAAGTGCTTGTGCTTTCAGAGGCACTCAAGAATGCCGATGTAGAGGCTGACTCGGAGGCTGACGCAGATGCACTTGCACTTTGCGATTCGCTCAACGATACAGACTCACTTGTAGAAATCGAAGCACTTACTGAAGTTAATACTGATGCAGACGCTGAAGCGGATGTGCTGGCTGAGGCTGACGCAGAGACTGAGTTTGATCCAGACTGTGATTCTGAGACTGAGGCACTTGATGATGCTGACTCGGAATTAGAGACTAATTGTGATTCACTGATTGAAGCACTTACTGATGCACTTTCAGAATTAGAAACTGATTGTGACACTGAAACTGAAGCGCTCAATGACACCGACTCTGATGCGCTGACTGATTCTGACACTGAGGCTGAGGCGGAGACTGATGCGGATGTGCTTGCTGATTCCGACACAGATTCAGAAACTGATGTGCTAACGGATTCTGATACAGACGCACTTGTTGATGCAGACTCGGAATTAGAGACTGATTGTGATTCTGAGATTGAAGCACTTACTGATGCTGACTCGGAGTTTGAGACAGACTGTGATTCAGACACCGATGCACTCTCTGAGGCTGACTCGGAATTAGAAACTGATTGTGATCCTGAAACAGATGTACTCAATGACGCCGACTCACCCAATGATGCTGAGTTAGATGTCGAAAGCGACTCACTAGCTGAAATGAAGCTTGAAGCTGAGTTCGAAATAGATTCAACAGTTGAAATAATCGCAGAAATTGAAGCACTTAAGGCTTGAGACTGGCTTTCAAATGCAGAAGCACTCAATGAGCTTGACGTACTCCATGATTCTGACTCTGAAGTCGAGATTGAGGAACTTGTGCTCTGTGATTCACTCAATGATGCAGACTCACTAACTGAAATTGAAGCACTTAATGAAGCTGATTCTGAGTTTGAAGCAGACTGTGATTCTGATACTGATCCACTTTCTGATGCTGACTCTGACGTTGAAGCAGACTGTGATTCTGAAACTGACGCACTCTCTGACGCTGATTCTGAGGTTGACACTGACTGCGACTCAGAAACTGAGGCACTTTCTGACGCTGATTCTGAGTTTGAGACAGACTGAGACTCAGAAATTGACGCACTTTCTGAAGCTGATTCTGAGTTTGAAACAGACTGTGATTCTGAAACTGATGCACTCTCTGACGCTGATTCTGAGTTAGACACTGATTGTGATTCTGAAACTGATTCACTTACTGATGCTGACTCGGAGTTAGATACTGATTGTGATTCTGAAATTGATTCACTTACTGACGCTGATTCTGAATTAGATACAGACTGTGATTCTGAGACAGACGCACTTGTTGATGCTGATTCTGAGTTAGACACTGATTGTGATTCTGAAACTGACGCACTTTCTGACGCTGATTCTGAGTTAGACACTGATTGTGATTCTGATACAGAAGCACTTACTGACGCTGATTCTGAGTTAGACACTGACTGTGACTCAGACACTGATGCACTCTCTGAAGCGGATTCGGAATTAGATACAGACTGTGATGTCGACGTTGATTCACTCTCTGAGGCTGAAACTGAGTTTGAGACAGACTGTGACTCTGAAATTGATTCACTTACAGATGCTGAACCGGAGTTCGATTCAGACTGTGATGTCGACGTTGATTCACTCTCTGAAGCTGACTCTGAGGTTGAAACTGATTGCGACTCGGACACAGATGCACTTTCTGAATCAGAGACTGAATTTGATTCGGATTGTGAAGCTGATGTCGACTCGCTCTCTGAGGCTGACTCGGAGTTAGATACTGATTGTGATTCTGAAATTGACGCACTTACTGACGCTGACTCTGAGGTTGAAGCAGACTGTGATTCAGAAATAGACGAACTTTCTGAAGCGGATTCGGAATTAGATACAGACTGTGATTCTGAGATTGATTCACTTACTGACTCTGACTCTGAGGTTGAGACTGATTGTGACTCACTGATTGATTCGCTTACTGACGTTGACTCCGAGTTCGAGACTGATTGTGACTCACTGATTGATTCGCTTACTGACGCTGACTCGGAATTTGAAACAGACTGTGATTCTGAGACTGATTCACTGACTGACACTGACTCCGACGTTGAAGTAGACTGCGATTCTGAAACTGATTCACTCTCTGACGCTGATTCGGAGTTAGAAACTGATTGTGACTCAGATACTGAAGCACTCTCTGACGCTGATTCTGAATTAGATACTGACTGCGACTCAGAAATTGACGCACTTTCTGAAGCTGATTCTGAATTTGAGACTGATTGTGATTCTGACACCGATGCACTGACTGACGCTGACTCGGAGTTTGAAGCAGACTGTGATTCTGAGATTGATTCACTCTCTGATGCTGATTCTGAATTAGAGACAGACTGTGATTCTGAAATTGAGGCACTTACTGACGCTGACTCCGAGTTCGAGACTGATTGTGACTCACTGATTGATTCGCTTACTGAGGCTGACTCGGAATTTGAAACAGACTGTGATTCAGAAACTGACGCACTCTCTGAAGCGGACTCTGAGTTCGAAGCGGATTGCGACTCTGACACTGAGGCACTTACTGACGCTGATTCTGAATTAGATACTGATTGTGATTCTGAAATTGACGCACTTACTGATGCTAATTCTGAGTTTGAAACAGATTGTGATTCAGAAACTGACGCACTTTCTGACGCTGACACTAAGTTCGATTCAGACTGTGAAGCTGAAATTGATTCACTAACAGAGGCTGATTCTGAGTTTGAGACTGATTGTGATTCTGAAATTGATTCACTAACAGAGGCTGATTCTGAGTTTGAAACAGACTGTGATTCTGAAATTGACGCACTGACTGACGCTGACTCTGAGGTTGAGACAGACTGTGATTCTGATACTGACGCACTCTCTGAAGCGGATTCGGAATTTGATACAGATTGTGACTCTGAAGTTGATTCACTCTCTGAAGCTGACCCTGAATTAGACACTAACTGTGATTCTGAAACTGAAGCACTTACTGAAGCAGAGACTGAATTTGATTCGGATTGTGAAGCTGATGTCGACTCGCTCTCTGAGGCTGACTCGGAGTTAGATACTGATTGTGATTCTGAAATTGACGCACTTACTGACGCTGACTCTGAGGTTGAAGCAGACTGTGATTCTGAAATAGACGAACTTTCTGAAGCGGATTCGGAATTTGATACAGATTGTGACTCTGAAGTTGATTCACTCTCTGAGGCTGACTCGGAGGTTGAAACAGACTGTGATTCTGAGACAGACGCACTTGTTGATGCTGACTCTGAGTTTGAGACAGACTGTGATTCTGACACTGATGCACTCTCTGAAGCGGATTCGGAATTTGAGACTGATTGTGATGCTGAAATTGACGCACTTACTGAAGTAGACTCTGAAGTTGAAACGGATTGTGATTCAGACACTGACGCACTCTCTGAGGCTGACTCTGAGGTTGATTCAGACTGTGATGTCGACGTTGATTCACTCTCTGAGGCTGAAACTGAGTTTGAGACAGACTGTGATTCAGACACAGACAACTTTGTTGAAACGGACTCACTTAATGAACTCGAAACACTCTCAGATTTCACGGCACTCAAAGATGCACTTGTTGAAGCGGATTCACTTTGTGAGATGCTAGTCTTCAAGGATTCACTCAAGGAGGTTGAAACGCTCTCAGATTTCACGGTACTCAAAGACGCACTTGTTGAAGCGGATTCACTTTGTGAGAGACTTGTCTTCAAGGACTCACTCAAAGAACTTGAAACGCTCTCAGATTTCACGGTACTCAAAGACACACTTGTTGATGCGGATTCACTTTGTGAGAGACTTGTCTTCAAGGACTCACTCAAGGAACTTGAGACACTCGCTGATTTCACGGTACTCAAAGACGCACTCGTTGAGGCTGACTGACTTTGCGAAACACTCGTCTTCAAGGACTCACTCAATGAACTTGAAACACTCGCTGATTTCACGGTACTCAAAGACGCACTTGTTGAAGCAGATTCACTTTGTGATTGGCTTGTCTTCAAGGACTCACTCAAGGAACTTGAAACGCTCTCAGATTTCACGGTACTCAAAGACGCACTTGTTGAAGCGGATTCACTTTGTGAAACGCTGGTCTTCAAGGACTCACTTAATGAACTTGAAACGCTCGCCGATTTCTCAGCACTCAAAGACGCACTTGTTGAAGCAGATTGACTTTGTGAGACGCTCGTCTTCAAGGACTCACTCAAGGAACTTGAGACACTCGCTGATTTCACGGTACTTAAAGACGCACTTGTTGAAGCGGATTCACTTTGTGAGAGACTTGTCTTCAAGGACTCACTCAAAGAACTTGAGACACTCGCTGATTTCACGGTACTCAAAGACGCACTTGTTGAAGCAGATTGACTTCGAGATTGACTTGTCTTCAAGGATTCACTCAAAGAACTTGAGACACTCGCTGACTTCACAGTACTCAAAGACGCACTTGTTGAAGCAGATTGACTTCGAGATTGGCTGGTCTTCAAAGATTCACTCAAAGAACTTGAAACACTTTTTGAGGCTACCGTGCTCAATGAAAGGCTAGTCGATGCAGATTGCTTAACAGACTCACTTCGACTTTGAGAAATAGATTCCTGCTTAGACTGACTGGCACTTTGCGACACTGACTCGCTGTAATCACTATCCGACAATTTCACCGTCACAACATTCGTCGTACTATCTTTATAAGTAATCGTTACCGTACCATCACTATTAACCGTATAAGACTTAATACGGTTGGCGACCTCTGGATTCAAGGCAGACACTGCCACAATAATCTTACTCTTATCTGCGTCTGTTAGGGCAGTCAGGCTGGTCACCTGAATAGTGCTTGTAGGCGCCACACCCGGTGTACGATCTGACAAGCGACCCTGAGTAATACGAATCTCACCCAAACCATTTGGACGGTTCATATTTGACGCATTGTCAATAGCAGCAACATTACGTTGCCATGTGTTTCGGAAAGAATGATAAAGGTCATCCTTCAAATGAATGGTCGTTGTGATGGTTGCAGGATTATCAGTCGTAGCTGTGATATCTCCCGTAATCGGTGCAATATTACCAGTTCCGTACTGGCTACTACCAAAGAAATTGCCGTTCAAGGCATTGTCATTCAAATCGGCTCTTGCAACGACTTTCATTTCTTTAAGCTTGCCACTGTCATCTGTTGCCGTGAAAGTCACAACAGCATCATCACCAGCATAGAGGGTATAGTTTTTCCCACCACCTTCGAGAGGCGTTGACTTAGGTTCCACACCATCAACCGTCAACTTGGCCGTCACTTCAGGACGCGTTCCGTCCGTTACAGCCACGGAATTGCTAGCATCTGAATACACCGCATAATCACCATACATGATGCGAGCTTTGGCTGTTACACCACCTGTTTGTAACTTAACAGTCGGCGTTACAATCGCTTGACCCGAAGCATCTGCCACAGCTGTTCCCACTTCGTCGTCATTATTATATAGAACGACTGTGGAACCTGGCTCAGCTCCCGTCACCGTTACAGGCGTCTGTGTATAAGCCTTGTCCAATAATCTCGTTTCAACGGTTGGTGCTGCTAGTCGCTTCACTGGAGCCGTCACATCATTAGTGGTGTTATCTTTATAAGTAATGGTTACCACACCAGATGATGAAACGGAATAAGATTTAAAATCCTTTGAAGTCGCAATATTTGGGTTAGCAGTCTTAAACGCTTCCCAAACCTTATCTTTTTCAGCCTGAGCGAGACTACTTGTGTCATTAACAAAAGTACTCGTTGTCACCGCCGTAATCGGATTACGAATACCATCATTTTGTGGCAAAACCTGAATACGAAGCGTACGTGTCACTGACTGCTTAGCCGTATTAGTCACTACAAAAGAAACATTATAAATTTTCCCAGGTGTTACGACCTCTGTCTGCCCAACAGTCCCCACAATATTAAAGGCGACTGCACTATTTTTCAATGCAGTGGTCTGAGGCACGTTGATACCATTCACACGATCACTACCAGAGGCGTAGCCAATGCTTTTAATACTATTTCGTGTAGGAATGGTTTCAACAACATTATAAGCCTGATTGATGTAGTCAGAGTTATAAACAGAAATCAAGGCATTGTTAGCTAGCCCTAAATTATACTGGGGTGCACGGAGGTTGCTATTGGCATCAATACGAGAACCATTACGAGGATCACGTTGACCAGATGTCGCACGGAGCACCGCATTGGCAAGACTATTTCTAGCCTGTCGAGCCTGAGCAATCGTAGGTGCCACATCACTGTCACGATCAGCCAGACTGACACGAATGGCATCCAGGGCTTTATCTCCCTTGAGAATAGCAGCATCCGTATTTGGCAAATCGACAGCTTGAGCTTTATAGGTATAAATGTCTAAGGCTAAATCTTTGAGTCGCTTTTCTTGTTCTAAACGCTCAGCATCTGCCACAACTGAGGCAGCTAGCAGACCAGTCGCCGTTTCTGACAATTGGCGATTCGTTTGAACTTCGGATGTCAAGGAAGCGTTTAATAAGGTTGACTCCGAGCTGACAAGAGTCATCCCCACTTTAGAGTCGCTACTGCTATCACTCTTGCTAACTGACTGAACAGAGGCACTTGCGCTTTGCTCTGAAGTTTTTCCAAGCGTACTCTCAGACTGACTGTGAGCAGAAGAATCCGTCTGACTTACTGATTCCGATTTAGAAGCTAATGAAGCTGACAATGAAACTGAAAGCGAGGCACTCAATGACAAGGATGTCGATTTAGAAGCTAATTCAGAGGCAGACACCGATTGGCTGAGTGATAAAGACTCACTCAAAGAAGCCTCCGAAGTCTGTCTTGACGCAGTTTCAGATGACTCTTGACTATTTACTTGGCTATCTTGAACACTAGACACAGACTCCATATTTCCAAGAACAACAGAATCAGATGCAGCTAAGAGATCAGTCTTAGCTCCTGCTTCACTTTCCAAAATCGGCTGATCAGTCATTTCATCCGCATGAGCCACTTGAGTCGCAACAGAGCCACCAAGCAAGGCCCCAGTTGCAAGCACTCCCTTAAGCACTGTCTGACCTGAAAAGGCAGGTGCTTCCACCTCTACCTGCTGAGTAGCAACAGACGGTGTATACACACCCCCTCTAAGCACCTTGAAAAGACCAAAATTCGACGTCGCCGCACGAAGCCAGTGCTTCCCTGACTTAACCAATTTAAACCGTGTCACACGATCGGTTTCACGATATTGACCTTCATTCCTTCTAAAAAACATATATACTCCATTTATTTTTGATTAAAACATTCCTTTAAATTTTATCATAAAATTAAGCAAAAAATCTCATTTCAAGATTGCTTTCTAGCGATTAATCCTTTCTTTCATTTCCCCAGAAATACGATAATAATGCTAACCCTAAGACTTATTAAAACTATTTGTATTTTTAGAATATCAAACTAAAAAAATCCCCTACCAATTAGGAAATCACTCTAATCGATAGGGGATATTTGATTGTCTAGCTAGAAGATAATGATTAAACTTACTAAGGCTTAGAAGTCTTCACTTTCTTCTTCATCTTTCTTACGTTTGGCAAGAAATCCAAGACCTGTTGCAGTTGCTAAAGCACCCAAGGCCATACCTAATGATGAGTTTTCCTCACCAGTCTTAGGAAGCGCTTGGCTACCACGTTTGTGCTTAGGATCCTTCACTTCAGAAGTTGATTCTGAAGCAGAGACTGAAGCACTTGTTGAGGCTGAAAGACTTGCTGATGTACTCAATGAAGTTGAGATACTTGTTGAAGTGCTTGTGCTTTCAGAGGCACTTAAGAATGCTGATGTAGATGTTGACTCTGATACTGAAACGCTTGATGAAGCGGATTCTGAGGCTGACAATGACTCAGAGGCACTTGCTGATTCTGATGCAGATACTGAAGCGGATGCGCTTGCTGATTCTGATACAGACTCAGATGCGCTTGCTGATTCTGACGCAGATGCTGAAGCTGAGGCGCTTGCTGATTCTGACGCTGAGACTGAAGCGGATGTGCTTGCTGATTCTGAGGCAGATGTTGATGCTGACTCAGAGGCACTTGCTGATTCTGATGCAGATGCTGAAGCTGAGGCACTTTCTGATTCTGAAGCAGAGACTGATGCAGATGTGCTTGCTGATTCTGATGTAGATGCTGAAGCTGAGGCACTTTCTGATTCTGAAGCAGAGACTGATGCAGATGTGCTTGCTGATTCTGAGGCAGATGTTGATGCTGACTCTGATGCGCTTACTGATTCTGACGCAGAGACTGAAGCGGATGTGCTTACTGATGCTGAAGCAGAGACTGAAGCGGATGTGCTTGCTGATTCTGAAGCAGATGTTGATGCTGAAGTTGAGGCGCTTGCTGATTCTGACGCTGAGACTGAAGCGGATGTACTTGCTGACGCTGACGCAGATGCTGACTCAGAGGCACTTGCTGATTCTGACGCTGATGCTGAAGCGGATGCACTTGCTGATTCTAACGCAGAGACTGAAGCGGATGTGCTTGCTGATTCTGACGCAGACGCTGACTCTGATGCGCTTACTGATGCAGATGCTGACTCTGATGCGCTTGCTGATTCTGAGGCACTTGCTGACTCTGAGGCACTTGCTGATTCTGATGCAGATACTGAAGCTGATGCGCTTGCTGATTCTGATGCACTTGCTGACTCTGAGGCAGAGACTGAAGCTGATGTACTTGCTGACGCTGACTCAGAGGCACTTGCTGACTCAGATGCGCTCGCTGACGCTGATGCAGATGCAGATGCGCTTACTGATTCTGAGACTGAAGCGGATGTACTTGCTGACGCTGACTCTGATACTGATGCAGATACGCTTGATGATTCTGACTCTGATACAGAAACTGATGTGCTTGCTGACGCTGAGGCAGATGCCGATTCAGATGCACTTGTTGATTCTGACGCAGAGACTGATGCGGATGCGCTCGCTGATTCTGATGCAGAGACTGAAGCGGATGTGCTTGCTGATTCTGATGCAGATGCTGACTCAGATGCGCTTGCTGATTCTGATGCAGAGACTGAAGCGGATGTGCTTGCTGAAGCTGACTCTGATACTGAAGCGGATGCGCTCGCTGACGCTGACGCAGATTCAGATGCGCTTACTGATTCTGAGACTGAAGCGGATGCGCTTGATGACTCAGATACAGAAACTGATACACTCGCTGATTCTGACGCAGAGACTGATGCAGATGTGCTTACTGACTCTGAAGCGGATGCACTTGCTGAGTCTGATGCGCTCGCTGAGACTGACTCAGATACTGAAACGGATGTGCTTGCTGATTCTGACGCAGATGTTGATGCTGACTCTGACGCGCTTGCTGATTCTAATGCTGATGCTGAAGCTGACTCAGATACTGAAACGGATGTGCTTACTGATTCTGATGCAGATACTGAAGCGGATGTGCTTGCTGATTCTGATGCAGATGTTGATGCTGACTCAGATGCGCTTTCTGATTCTGATGCAGATGCTGAAGCTGAGGCACTTGCTGATTCTGATGCAGATACTGACTCAGATGCACTTGCTGATTCTGATGCAGAGACTGAAGCTGATGTGCTTGCTGATTCTGATGCAGATGCTGAAGCTGACTCTGATGCACTTGCTGATTCTGATGCAGATGCTGAAGCTGACTCAGATGCAGATGTGCTTGCTGACGCTGACGCAGAGACTGATGCAGATACGCTTGATGATTCTGACTCTGATACAGAAACTGATGTGCTTGCTGACGCTGACTCTGATACAGAAACTGATGTGCTCACTGACGCTGACTCTGATGCTGACTCTGATGCGCTTGCTGATTCTGACTCTGATACAGAAACTGATGCGCTTGCTGATTCTGATGCAGAGACTGAAGCTGATGTGCTTGCTGATTCTGATGCAGATGCTGAAGCTGATTCTGATGCAGATGCTGAAGCTGACTCAGATGCAGATGTGCTTGCTGACGCTGACGCAGAGACTGATGCAGATACGCTTGATGATTCTAACTCTGATACAGAAACTGATGTGCTTGCTGACGCTGACTCTGATACAGAAACTGATGTGCTCGCTGATTCTGATGCAGAGACACTCGCTGAGGCTGACGCTGAAAGTGAGTTGGAAACAGACTGTGATTCTGAGATAGAGGCACTTGTTGATGCAGACTCAGAATTTGAAACTGATTGTGATTCTGAAACTGAAGCACTTACAGATGTACTTTCAGAATTAGATACTGATTGTGAGCCTGAAACAGATGCACTCAATGACGCTGACTCACTCAATGATGCTGAGTTAGATGTTGAAATCGATTCACTTGTTGAAATGAAGCTTGAAGCAGAGTTCGAAATAGACTCAACAGTTGAAATGATTGCAGAAATTGAAGCACTGAAGGCTTGAGACTGACTTTCAAATACAGAAGCACTCAAAGAGCTTGATGTACTTAATGATTCTGATTCAGAAGCCGAAACTGACGCACTTGTACTTCGAGATTCACTCAATGATGCTGACTCACTAGCTGAAATTGAAGCACTTACTGACGCTGATTCTGAAGTTGAAGCAGATTGTGATTCTGAGATTGATTCACTTACTGACGCTGACTCGGAATTTGAGACAGACTGTGATTCAGAAACTGATGCACTTTCTGACGCTGATTCTGAGTTTGAAACAGACTGTGATTCTGAAACTGATGCACTTTCTGAGGCTGATTCTGAGTTTGAAACAGACTGTGATTCAGAAACTGATGCACTCTCTGAGGCTGATTCTGAGTTAGACACTGATTGTGATTCTGAAACTGATTCACTTTCTGAGGCTGACTCTGAGTTTGAAACAGACTGTGATGCTGAAACTGATGCACTTTCTGAGGCTGATTCTGAGTTTGAAACAGACTGTGATGCTGATGTTGATTCACTTTCTGAAGTTGAAACTGAGTTTGACTCGGATTGTGATGTCGATGTTGACTCACTCTCTGAGGCTGACTCTGAGTTAGACACTGACTGTGACTCAGACACTGATGCACTCTCTGACGCTGACTCTGAGTTTGAAGCAGACTGCGATTCAGAAACTGACGCACTTTCTGAGGCTGACTCTGAATTAGACACTGATTGTGATTCACTTACTGATGCACTCTCTGATGCTGATTCAGAATTAGACACTGATTGTGATTCGCTTACTGAGGCACTTTCTGAAGCTGATTCTGAGTTAGACACTGATTGTGTTTCTGAAACTGACGCACTTTCTGATGCTGATTCTGAGTTAGACACTGATTGTGATTCTGAGACTGATTCACTTACTGACGCTGACTCTGAGTTTGAAACAGATTGTGATTCTGAAACTGACGCACTTTCTGACGCTGATTCTGAGTTTGATACAGACTGTGATTCTGATACAGAAGCACTCTCTGAAGCAGATTCAGAATTAGACACTGATTGTGATTCGCTTACTGATTCACTCTCTGAGGCTGATTTTGAGTTAGACACTGACTGTGACTCAGACACTGATGCACTCTCTGACGCTGATTCTGAATTAGAGACAGACTGTGATTCTGAAACTGATGCACTTTCTGATGCTGATTCTGAATTAGAGACAGACTGTGATTCTGAAACTGACGCACTTTCTGAGGCTGATTCTGAATTTGAGACAGACTGTGATTCTGAAACTGATTCACTTACTGACGCTGATTCTGAATTTGAGACTGATTGTGATTCTGAAATGGATGCACTTTCTGAAGCTGATTCTGAATTAGATACTGACTGTGATTCAGAAATTGACGCACTTACTGAGGCTGACTCTGAGTTTGAAGCAGACTGTGATTCTGAAACTGACGCACTTTCTGAGGCTGACTCTGAATTTGAGACAGACTGTGATTCGCTTACTGATGCACTCTCTGATGCTGATTCAGAATTAGATACAGACTGTGATTCTGAAACTGATGCGCTCTCTGAAGCTGACTCTGAGTTTGAAGCAGATTGTGATTCAGAAACTGACGCACTTTCTGAGGCTGACTCTGAGTTTGAAGCAGATTGTGATTCTGAAACTGACGCACTTTCTGATGCTGATTCTGAATTAGAGATAGACTGTGATTCAGAAATTGACGCACTTACTGACGCTGACTCTGAGTTTGAAGCAGATTGTGATTCTGAAACTGACGCACTTTCTGATGCTGATTCTGAGTTTGAAGCAGATTGTGATTCAGAAATTGACTCACTTACTGACGCTGACTCTGAGTTAGACACTGATTGTGATTCTGAAACTGATGCACTTTCTGACGCCGACTCTGAATTAGAAACTGATTGCGATTCGCTTACTGATGCACTCTCTGACGCTGATTCTGAATTAGATACAGACTGTGATTCTGAAATTGACGCACTTACTGAGGCTGACTCTGAGTTAGATTCAGACTGTGATGTTGATGTTGATTCACTTTCTGACGCTGATTCTGAGTTCGATTCAGACTGTGATGTTGACGTTGAGGCACTCTCTGATGCTGACTCTGAGTTTGAAACTGATTGTGATTCAGATACTGACTCACTGACTGAGGCTGACTCATAATTTGAGATTGATTGTGAAGTTGATGTTGACGTACTTACTGACGCTGAAGTTGAGTTCGACTCAGACTGAGATGTTGACGTTGATGCACTCTCTGAAGCTGAGACTGAATTTGACTCCAACTGCGATGCGCTCACTGAAGCACTTGTTGAGGCACTTTCAAGAAGACTTTCTGAGATACTCTCTGAAAGAGATGCTGATGCTTTCTCTGATACAGAAAGAGAAGATGAAACAACCTCTGACTCAGATGCTGAAACTGATGCAGACTCTACCTTACTTGTTGATACAGATTGAGACTCTACTGTTGAAGCACTTTCTACGAGGCTCTGAGAAGCACTTAGAGATGCACTCGTTGTATCAGCTGCAGATTCAGACTCGATAACCTGACTACCATTAAAGAAGTTAACACTAGTATTATCAGTCTTAGCTGCAAAAGGTGAGAATGTGAAGGATGTGTCATCACCAGTGATTTTAGCAGTCCAAGTCGATGTTAAACCATAACTATTCTTGGCCTGAAAACCATTCATTTGGAAATTTTGTCCCCAACTATAACCATTACCATCCTTTGTTACTGGTGTTGGATTAGCCTTAGGATTTGCAACTTGGTTACCATTTTTATCTGTAATATAAGACGTTACAGTTGTTGGAGGAGTAAGTCCCGTACCTAGAGTAAACATCTTTTGGAATGTTGTTCCTGTATTATAGATAGAATATCCTGGACCCATCTTCGAAATGTTTCCAAGGGTTGATGTTGCAGGATTTACATATGAAACAGTGTAGACAAAATTCAGATTTGTCCCGTCATTTGTCACTTTCAATGTATAGTAAATTGGAACATTATAGTTTGTATCTGTTCCAGTTCCTGTATAAACCTTAGTCTCACCAGTCGCTAGGTTAAGGTTTGAAGTGATAGCGGGAGTGCCATTCACTGTAGAGTTTCCATTGAAACCAGCATTTGTCAGCTTGGTCATCATGTTATCGACGGCATTACCAAGACGCTCACGCTGTTCTGCGTAAGCTGCATTTGTTGCTGATGCCGCGATCAATGTCGTTGATTTAGTAACTTCTTCTTGAACTGTTGTAATAGCCGTTTGGATTTCAGACTTAGCCGCTGTGTCTGTTAATTTTGCTTGGTAGTTTTTAGCGATATTAACGAGCAATTCCGCTTCTGAAACGTTTTGATCCAAGACAGTTTTCTCATCTTCTTGGCTTGCAGTTTCTGAAGCAACTGAGCTTGTTGAAGTTGCTGAATTAGAAGTTGATTCAGAGTTTGAACCACTTGTGCTTTCAGTCTCTGACTGGCTATCAGAAGTTGAATTCTCTTTGCTGAGTGATGCAGATTCAGAGATAGCTTGTGACAATTCAGCAGAAACTGATTGAGAGACAGATTGTGATACTGAAACTGATGCTTCTGTGCTTGCTTGAGCATCTACTGATGAGCTTGTAGACTCTTGACTTGTTGATGCTACTGCTGAAGCTTCAGAAACTGGTGCCGCACTCAATACCACTGACTCAGAGTTGACCGCCACATCCTGATTAGCAGTTACTTGGCTTTCCAAAGCTGGAGTTGTCGTTTCTTCCGCTTGGGCTGTATAAGTTGCCACTGCGCCTCCAGCCACTGCACCCGCTGCTGCAATTCCTTTAAGGAGAGCTTGCCCAGAGAGAAGCGGTGTTTTTTCTTCAACACTTTGTGCTGAAACTGATGGTGCGTCTGCCCCACCTTTAACAACCTTGAAAAGTCCAAAGTTAGATGTCGCAGCACGAAGCCATTGCTTACCTGATTTAATCAATTTAAAACGAGTCACGCGATCAGTTTCGCGGTATTCCCCTTCGTTCCTTCTAAAAAACATATCTACTCCATTCTTGTTTTATGTATTAAAACTCACCGATAAATTTTATCATAAAATTCTTGTAAGTTCTAATATAAACTATTATTTCCCTCAAAAAAGATTGCAAACGCTTTATGCTGTATAAATACTGAAAATGCTTGTTTCATAGCATTTTCACCCATCTTACATTTTGCAAAATAAAACTTAAAGTTGTCTTAAAATTCAAAGTCTACTTCTTCCACATCTAAGATTTTAGCTTACTAAACTAAGCCTTTACTCTCTAATACTAAGCCTAAATGAGACTTAGACTAACATTTAAGACACCCTCTCTCATTTTCAAACACGACAAAAAGACACACCCCATATCGGAATGTGTCTTTTTTAGAACGAAGCTAATCGGCTTATTCTTACTTAAGAGTAGTTAGTTTTTATTAGGACTAATCACTCATAAGTTTTAGGGGTAAGTCAAAGGAATATTATTCCTCAGTTTTTTTGCGTTTTGCCGCAAGAGCCAATCCAGATGCAGTTGCAATCAATCCAAGAGCTGCTGTAGCTGCTACGTTAGACTCTTCACCAGTGTTTGGCAATTGTGCCATTTCTTGTGCAGGTTTAACTGGAGTAGCTTTAGCTGGAGCTTTAGGAGCTGGATCAACTGGTTTACCTGGAGTTGGTTGTTCAGGTTTACCTGGAGTTGGTGTTACTGGTTTTTCTGGAGTTGTATCGACAAGTTTGTAAACGTAAGTTACGTTCTTATCGCCTTCGATTACTTTACCAGTTACTGGGTCAGTTGTAGTCAAGTGACCGTCACCATCTACAGAACCTACTGGGTAGTTACCTTGTGGTACCAATTCGTAAACTTTACCATCAGCAGTAACAATTGTCTTAGGACGGTTATCGATTACTGTATCGTAATCTTTACCTACTGGTTGACCAAATTCATCTGTTACTGATTGTTTGATAGTGTTACCATTTTCATCTACATAGTGAACGTAAACATTACCCTTAGGTTGTGCTGGTTGTTCTTTGAGTTTGTAGATGTAAGTAACATCTTTACGTCCTTCGATAACCTTACCTGTTGTAGCGTCTGATGACTCAAGGTGACCTTGTCCATCAACTTTACCTACAGTGTAGTTACCTGCTGGTACCAATTCGTAAACTTTACCATCAGTTGTTGTGATAGTCTTAGGACGATTATCTACTACTGTATCGTAGTCTTTATCGACTGGTTGATCTTTTTCATCAACAACTGAAGTCTTGATTGTCTTACCTTCAGTGTCTTTATAGTGAACGTGAACGTCACCTTTCACTTCTTTGTAGACGTAAGTGATGATTGAACGTGGTTTTTCAACTTTACCTTTAGTTGGGTCAGATGATTCAAGGTGTCCATCGCCATCAACTTTACCTACTGGATAGTCACCTTTCGGTACGATCTTGTATGTCTTACCGTCTGGAGTCTTGATTGTCTTAGGTTTTTCACCTTCCTCAGTTGTGTTATATGGAGTATCATATGGTGAGTTTGGTGTGTCTTGACGAGGTTTCTTGATTTCTTTACCTTTTTCGTCTACGTAAGTGATGATTACGTCACCTT
>OJIZ01000141.1_pt1 | contig 19985 bp, 16 predicted proteins | sample 1596071 | NCBI WGS metagenome assembly OJIZ01 (sample SAMEA4350127, study PRJEB24818) | metagenome | biome: human; feature: gut; material: faeces | place: Denmark | collected 2013-09
AGGTAAGGCTATTTGTGAAGAAGAAGTAAAAAAATATAAAAATAAAACATGTCAGATCAAGAATCTCAAATTAAGTGAACTGTTAGAGATGATTGAGAGATTAGAAAACATGATAATTAATAGAACATGTCTGATGGAAGAACATATAAAGGATTATATAGTAAAGAGATATAATATGGATTGAGCTCCCTTTATCTATAACAGAAATTGGTAGTGTCAATTAAGTTGTGTAAACACAAAATAATTGACAGTATCTTGTTGGTTGAAAAGTCGTTACAAATGTGGTAAAATTTCTATTGAACTGATAATATTGTTATTCATGGGGATATATCACCATGATAATGGAACGTCGTGGAAGATCAACATGACGTTTTAACGCAAGGGGGAAAACTCTTGCGTTTTTTGTTTTTAATAGAATATATAGAGTGCGCAACCTATCTAATACGAGATAACTAAGTATAATCGTCTTGTTACCTTTAAGGTCCCCAAAAGCTAGAAAGCCTAAGAATTTATCAAAACTAAAGACAGAATATAAAAATATTTATATTTTTTATTGATAACGAATTAATCTTTTAGTATAATAATGATATCAATATAATATGTTCCATGTTATCACCTCATTGAGGGTTAATGGAGACGCTATGAAATTCCAACATAGCGTGAAGTGTAGGAAATTCTCCTACGCTTTTTTGTATGTGAATGTGAGTTGTTTGGTCTGCGTGTCTGAATTAGTAAGTGAAAGCTGTTAAGATCGTCTTGTTATCCCTTAAGGCCCCCAAAAAGTTAGAAAACCTAAGAGTTTATCAAAACTATAGACAGAATATAAAGATACTTATGTTATTTATTGATAAAGAGTTAGTCTTTTAGTATAATGATATTAGATGATTTGTTCCATTTCTCACCTCATTGAGGGTTAATGGAAACGCTATGAAATTCCAACATAGCGTGAAGCGTAGGAAATTCTCCTACGCTTTTTTTTGTATGAGGTCTTATTGGAGCAATTTACGGCTAAAAAAGAGAGCTGTAAAAGCTAGATTTTATTGTTAATTAATTTATAATGTGCTAAACTACAGCAATATTTATAAATCTAAACATACGAATTTATATCATGGTTTTATGGGGGTTAGGTCATGTGGTTCTTTTTCTCAGGGCGTTCCTTTAGACGTCTCTTATTGATTATTGCGACTTGTTACGCAATGTTCTTCTTCCAGAAGTTATTCGGGGCGGATTCTCTTTTATTTCTTTTGATTTTCTTAATCACATGCTACGCTGTCCCAGCCTTAGCGATTCCTGTTGGAATTGTGTTACTTATCACGATTGGAAATAATAATTCCTTTGGTTGGATAGCTTCACTGATTGAATATGCTATTGTAGGTATACCGTTAGCTTTTATTGCATTACTTATTGTCGATCATTTCAGATTTAAGAGACGTAAACAGGGACATAAATAAGACTACCAGGTTATGGTAGTCCAGATTGAAGATAAATTCCTCAGAAGCTATACTTCTGAGGAATTTTCTCGTCCACTCTCTAATATACTAGGGGATTATTCCTGATGAGATAAGATAATAATTTAGCCATACTACATGGAATTGTAAGTATCAAATTGTTTTCGCACCAAAATATAGACGTCAGATAATCAATGAGATATTTAAAGGGGAAAGTGGGTTGATGGTATTCAACCGATAAGCGGCTAAAGATGTCTAAGATATAAAATAAAAAGCTCTTAACCTTGGTTAAGAGCAAATAAAAAGGAGAGGACCAATGTCAGTAAGGGTTCTTTACAGCCCGAAGCTGAAGGTAGCACCGCACCCGAAGTTACTAAAGCAACTCCCTTTGAACGCTCTGTTACCAGACGTCCTACGATATCCTCTCATTATGCAAATAATAGCATAAAAGTTGGCCTTCAGTCAAGAGCAAGGTACAAATGACAGTCTGTTGGTGACAGTGATTTGAATAACATTAATAAGTATGGAAAAGCGAATCAAGCTTCTCAACCCCTATATGATTTTGCTAAAATGGCAGTTTTGAACTTAAGGTATAAAATAAAAAGCCCTTAACCTTGGTTAAGAACAAATAAAAAAGAGAGGACTTCTTGGTACATGGGGTCTTTACAGTCTAAAACTGAAGGCAGTCCCGCACCCGAAGTCACCAAAGCAACTTCCTTTGAACGCTCTGTTACCAGACGTCCTACCGTATCCTCTCATTATGCAAATAATAGCATAAAAGATAGCTTTAGGTCAAGAGCAAGGTACAAATAACGGTCTGTAATTGACAGTTATTTGAATACAATTAATAAGTTTGGTAAAGTGATTGAAGCTTCTCAACCCCTATATGATTTTGCTAAAATGGCAGTTTTGAACTTAAGGTATAAAATAAAAAGCCCTTAACCTTGGTTGAGAGCAAATAAAAAAGGAGAGGACTTCTTGGTACATGGGGTCTTTACAGTTTAAAACTGAAGGCAGTCCCACACCTGAAGTTACCGAAGCAACTTCCTTTGAACGCTCTGTTACCAGACGTCCTACGATATCCTCTCATTATGCAAATAATAGCATAAAAGATAGCTTTAAGTCAAGAGCAGGGTTCAAATAACGGTCTGTAAGTGACAGTGATTTGAGCAAAATTAATAAGTAAGGACAAGAATGATACAAAATAAAGCAATGGGAAGCGTAAGAAGCTATCGGATATAAGCATAAAACATCAATCTATTTATGTTTTTACTTGAAAAAATAAAGAACAGCTGTCATCGGCACAAGAGACAACTCTAGAAGAGTCAGATGAAACGTCCGAACTTGTTAATCAACTTACAAATGGGGCAGCAGTAGCATATTAAGTTCTCTATGCTTTCCTAGATGATATAGCATTACATTGGGAATCTTTCCAAACCTAAGCTAAAGCTTATTGATAGTAGAAAAAAATAGGCACTTAAAATTTTTTAAACTTTAAGTGCTTTATTTGTGACTTTTTGATATCTTTTACGAATAGAGATATTGTAGATAATAGGAGGAATATAAAATGATGACATATGATGAAGTAATGGAAGCGATAGAAAGAGGGTTTATCAAGGGCGATAAAATCAGTATTGTCCGACGAAATGGAAAGATCCATGATTATGTTTTGCCAGGAGAGAAAGTAGAACCTGGAGAAGTAATAATAGAAGAACAGTTAAAGCATGTTTTAGAAGAATTAAGCGATAAATAAATGAGTGTATTGAGAAAGTTTATTTGTTTGAATTGTCGGGTGATGTAGTGGTTTAGGAACATCATAAGCGTGTTAGATGTAAAATACTTTTTGAGGTATAATAATGATAGCTTTTCAAGCTAACAAATCAATTACAGACATGAGTAGGTATTTTTTACTTGGTTAGAGGAGAACTAATTTGAGACTCAGTGAATTTCTTGAAAAAGTGAAATTTCATCATGATGAATGGGATGACTACGGATACAAAACAACTGCTGAATTAAAGGTTGATTCAGAACAGTTTTATGTACATATTTACCCAAATGATGAGGAAAATTATAAGAGAATAAAGGATAACTTAACTGATGATTCTAAACACTATTTTTTCGTACCAGATGAGAAGTATTATGACTTTATTCAAAAAACATTAGAAGATGAATCTGAAAGAAATCAGTGGTTTGAATTGACTGGAGACATTGCTTATAAAGGACCTGCATTTATCAAAGAATATGAAGAAATCGATGCTAAGTATCATAAACTTTCCCAAACTGATGAGCATCCCGATGAAGAGCTGGAACTTAAATATCTAAAGGGATTATTTAATAACTCATTCTTTAGAGAAATTATAGATTGGAGAACTGAGCTATACGGCCTACATAGAATGACACAAAACGAAACTCGTCTTTTTGATTATAAGTTTACGATAAAAAGATATTCCGAGGAGCTCCTAAAAGTTAATGTAAGACGTTCAGATAATATTTCGGTTGAAGTAAATAACGAAACTCTTCCTATGACGATTTCTAGTAATGTATATTGTATCATTGGTGAAAATGGAAGTGGAAAGACTTATTTTATTAGAGAGCTATCAAAAGCAATTTTAGGAGAGAACTCTGAATTAGAATTGGATTATTCGGAATTTGATACAAAAGAAAATGCTAATACAATGAATCGGGTTATCTATTGCTCTTTTAGTCCATTTGATGAAAAATTTGATATGGACACAGAGAAAGAGAGATTCCAATATGTAGGGGTTCTGGACTCGAAATATACTGATATGTCAATAGGAGAAGCAATTGTTAATGATATAATGGAATCCATGAAGGAGATTAAATTAGTTGAAAGAAAATCAAGATATTGGTTGGAAGTCATGGAACGTATGTCTTATGAAAGATGGATTTATAGGATTATAGAAATTTTTCAAAATGATTTGGTGAGTGTGTATACTGAAAACGATGGTAACGGAAATCGGAATGAATATGATTATAAAGATTTAAGCCATACTTTTGAAAAAATTAAGGAGTTAAGTTCTGGCCAAAAAATCTTTACACTAACAGTTACAAAGTTAATTCAATATTTAACTCAACGAACTATTGTATTTATTGACGAGCCGGAATTATTTCTACACCCCCCAATGATAAAGTCTTATGTTCGTATTCTTTCTGACTTGGTAACTGCCATGAACGGATTAGGTTTCATTATTACACATTCTCCAATCACACTTCAGGAGTTCCCAAATCAATGTGTTATGGTGGCAGAAAAAGATATTAGATCAAATTATCGGATTAACCCAATTAGCTGTAAGACATTTGGAGAGAATATTAATATTATTAATGATAAGGTGTTTAATGTCGGTCTTCAACAGTCAGGATTCTATAATTTTATAGAAAGCCTAAAAAATGAAGAAAGATTAGCAGATCTAAAAAGACTTCGTGATTTCTCTGGAACAGAAGCGGGATTACTTATTAATTTATTTTTGGAGAGATTTTCTGATGAGAAAAATTAATAATATGGACATTAAAGTTGCAAATATTCTAGAGACACTAAGAAGAGAAGATAATCACGATTTCTTAGAATTAGTACAAAATGGCAAGGAATTCGAAACGGTTGTGAAATTATTTACTAGTTTTGAAAATGAATATAAAGATCATAGTGGCCGATTATCTTCACTTGAACCCGATAGCGAGAACCATCCTAATCATGACTTTGCTGATATCAAAAACTACTATAAGGAGTATTATGTTGGACAATCTTTGTACACCTATAAAGTTCAGATGGAAGAACTTGTGGGAAAAAGATGCCCAATATGTGATTGTTCGTTTGCATACAGTCAAGTTACATTAGATCATATATTACCTAAATCAAAATATCCTATCTACTCAATCATACCTATTAATTTAGTTCCAATTTGCTATAACTGTAATATGAAAAAAGGGCAAGTAGTCCCAAAGAATGTGCTTCATCCATATTTTCACGGCTTTTGTGTTTTTGATTATTTAACGATTTCTGTGTATACTAATTGCAAAGAGCCTCAAAAATCTCGTATTTTACTTGATTATTCTAAATCTAGTAGTGAAGACGAGAAGTTCAAAGAAAGTATAGAATTATATAAATTAAGGCAAAAATATATGGATTTAATTAACCTAGTTTTTTTAGATCTTATGAAACAGCTAGAGCAAATTATGAGTTTAGAAAGAGGTATATGTAGTATAAATGAATTAAAAATATGTCTGAAGTCATTGGATAGTTTGATTGAAAATGAAACCGATGTCTACATAGATGAATCATTTCTTAGACACCTATGTATCAAAGCTTTGATTGAAGATATGGATTTTTTAAATTGTTTAGCTAGAGATATTAATAAGTCCCAAAATGGTAATAATGAGTTCAGAAATGGTATAAGTGTACTTAGGAATAAATTAGGAGTGAGGAAATACTTTGTTCTAGGCAATGATTTAGAGCTTATTAGAGAGACACTTCCTATGATTAAGTATGTTGGTATTTATCAGTTTTTGGGTGAGATGTTAATTCTTAAAGATTTTAGAGGGCAATTTCAAGATAATGAAGAGGTATATCAATTTAAACCAAGTAATCAGTACTTGGAACATGTAATAGAGGAAAAGACATATTATATTACAGAATCATCTTTGTTATCATCTGTTAATCCCAAAAATCAAATAGGTGTCGAGATCATGATCCCTATAAAACAGAAAAAAATGTTTTGTATGTTACTAATCAATAGGGTATTTGATATTGATGAAGCAGCTATTAGAGAAACTGAGAGCACCATACAAGACTTGCTATCCTCTCATTTTGAAGAAAATTAGTCATTGATGTTAGTGTGATTACGTGAGAAGATTTATTGGGCGTGAAATCTAAAAAAAGTGAAATAAAGGGTCCTCTGAGCTTCGCATACAAGACCTGTTATGATATACTTATATCAAGGTTAAGGAATGAGGTTTCTCCCCTCTCCTTAACCCAACCATTGTTGTTGTAAGGTTAGACGAGATTTCTCCTCTCGTATCTAACATAATCTATTAACTTCTATTAGTTATGAATCAGGGACCTCCCCCAAAGCATAACTATCCTTTCTGTTTTTAGTGTTATGAGGTTTCTCCCCTCGCCGTTAAACTAAAAATAGTCATTGTTTTTCTTCTCCAGAGAAATTTCTCTTGGGAAGAGAGGTAGTCCATTGAGGGCTGCCTCTTTTTTGTTGTCAAAGGACCTCATTTAGACAAGAAAAAACCATCGGAACAACAGGAAGTTCCAATGGTCACAACAACAATATTTTCAAAAAACAATGACGTTTTATGAAAAAGAAGAAATGGAGAAGAAGGAGAAAAGCAACCTCTCCATAAAATTCCCCGAAGGGGAAAACAATGACTGTGTTTAGGACTACTCCTAAACACAGTTTTAGTATAGCTTATTGACGGAGTTGTTTCAAGGCTAGGAAACCAGAATAAAAGTAATTTTATCTCAAAAGTCAACCTATGTCACTAGGTTGCGATACCTATATGATATAGCCTATCATGGCTTCATGGTAGAAATTAAAGATTATGAAAGTACACAAGGGCTCGAAGAGCTGGAAGGTTGGCGGTATTTTCCGATTAGAGCAGCAAATAAGATCAAGTCCTTCTGGGAGAGCAACAGGGTTTTCTCTTACTTGAGGAGACATCGGTTAAAACGAACGTTGATCATTAGCTATGCATTACTGGGAACGATGGTCTGGACAGCTACAACTGCTTATTTCTCTCCAACCCGAGTTACTTACTTAGAGTCACAACTGCAGGCAACACAATCATTTGGTAATGGTCTTGGAAGCATTACAGCAACCTCTATGACTTACTCTTCTTCAAATGGGTTGGTCGTTATGGAGTTGACAACATCAGATGCTACTAGTGCTATTAAAAAAGGGATTAATACTGAAAATCTTGATTGGCAGGTTTTCTTGCCAAGTAGTGTTAAGAATCCTGAAGCAGTGACCTTAGAAGTCATTCCGTTAACCGGAGATAAGGTGTATCTGGTCATGCGTAATGTGCCTTCAGATTATACGCTCATGGTTATTCGTGCGACAAATAAGACACCGAACTCAAACAGTCTCAAGATTGACGTTCAAGAATACAATGACTACTTATCATCAAGTTCTAATGACGCTTCAGTTTCTAAGCAGAATAAACAAAAAGATAAGGAAGGGAATAAGAACTACGTTGATTTCTTTGTAACTCCTCAAAATGAACTTCTCAAAAACAAATATGTCAAGAATTTGTCTCGTGAGAAGTTTGCCCTCAATATTTTTGAAGAGGAGTTGAAATATCAAAAAGGTCAACGAAAAGAACTCTTGGCTTCTGCAAAAACACTTGATGACAGTGTCAAGGAAGATACTAAGACATTGGAGCAGTTGAAGCGTGAGTCAGAATACTTGGTCGGTAACGAGTTAACCGATAAGCAGAGTGATATGGAAGCTATCGAGAAAAGTATGGACTCTAAAGAGAAGGACGGAGCGAAAGCGCGTGAAAATGCTGCTTATGTTCAGACAATCATTGAACAGATTGAAAAAAATATCAAAGCAGTTAAGAATGGTACTTACAAGTTTAATTCACCAGTTCGCTCAGTAAAACAAGATATTGGGGAATAAATATAAAAAGGAAAGAAAGGACTTTATTAACGATTATGACAATTGACGAACAACGCTATTTACTTAACCAGGACTGCCTATTGATGAAATACCAGCGAGGTAACGCTATGAATGAACCCCTTCAAATTTTTAGAGGGAAATGGGCAGACGGTTTAGAACGCCTACATCAAATCATTGATAAAGAAGTTGGTTGGAAGAACTTTCGTAGTTTTGTCTCAAGTAACGTACATCATGACTCTGAAACATCCATTGAGGTAGTTAAGACACACTTAAACCAATGCCGTATTGAATGTACGGACCTTTTGGATATTGATTTTGGAGAGAAAGGTTCTATTTGTATTCAGAGGGATCAAGTGGAGCTTTTGACTGAGAAATTCCGTTATTTCCTTTATTTTGAAAGTAATATTCAACCAATGATGGATATTGACTTCTAGGAGGTACTGGATGAATCAAGAAGAAAACCAACAACAAGAGGGGAACTGGGGACTGCCTCGTGGTCTTTACACGCAGGTAAAGTACTACGGTGTTCCGGTAATGAAAGCCTTCATTATAGTAGGGAGTTTTGTTTTTCCGCTACAATTCAGGGATATATTTTTCCCTAGAGGGCAGGAGTTGAAGTTCCTAATCAATTTACTCTGTACAATGACTTTAACGATTTATTGGATGATCCCTTCTTCGTCTGGTGGAAATAAGTTCTGGGAATTTATTCATGCACACCGTCGGACAAAGAAACGTTATTATCCAATTGATAAGAACTGTTACCCAGAGTTGAGAGATGATGGCTCGAAAAACCGTCGCTACTTAATGGATAAGGCTGCAGAACGTTTAGGAAGGAAGTATAAATAGATGAAGGAGAGGACTAACCATAATCTTAGTAAGACTCCTTATATTGACAAATACACAACAGACCTTACTGAGAAAATCAGACCCAAGCGTCAAGATTTTGTGGCTTGGGGTAGACCAGATGAAATCAGACAAGTCTTTATCTCACTGAATCGATTAGAAAAAAATTCTCCTGTACTAATTGGTGAAGCTGGTGTAGGTAAAACAGCTATTGTAGAAGGAATTTGTGCGGATATTCTTAACAAGAAAGCCCACGTCCCAACACGTTTCCAAGGTAAGCAGGTTAAGCAACTAGAATTATCTGCTATCCAAGGGAAAGAATTTGACCATACAGGTAAAGAGGTGAACATCATTGCCAAAATGGACGGATTGATTAAAGAGTTTATGGCTCATAAAGATGAGTTTATCCTCTTTATTGATGAAGTGCATACCATTATGGGAACTGGGGTTGAGGGAAGTGCCCTTGACGTCGCTAATAGCTTGAAACCAGCCTTATCTCGTGGGGAAATCTATCTTATTTCAGCCACTACAGCTGATGAGTTTATGATTATCGAACGAGATCCAGCGATGGAACGACGTCTGCAACCAGTTTACGTTGATGAACTGGACAAAGAGGCATCTATTTTGGTCTTGAAAAAACGTCGTTCCAAGTATAAACGAGAACTTGATATTGAGATTCCTACTGATGCCATTAAGGCAGCAGTAGAATTATCTATTCGTTATGTCACGGATAAAATGCTTCCGGATAAAGCTATTGATATTATTGATGAAGCTTCAGCGACTGCAAATATCGATGGGAAATCAGAGATTACCTTAAAAGATATTGCGAGTGTCATTCACCGTAAAAAAGGTATTCCAATGGAAAGTCTCCTACGCACGTCCTCAACTCCAGTGGATTTTGCGGAAGGGATGCGTGCTGTTGTTAAGGGGCAAGACCATGTGATTCGAACTATAGCACGCCTTATGTATAAAGGTATCCAGGGTGGGCAGAACAAGCGAAGACCTCTAGGAACTCTTCTTCTACTTGGAACAACAGGTACAGGTAAAACTGAATTGGCGAAACAAGCAGCAAAACAACTGTTTGGTAGTGAAGAAGCGATGATTCGGCTGGATATGTCAGAATACATGACTGATAATGCTGTTGTTCGTCTTATAGGAAATGACGAGCGAAAAGGTGACTTAACGGAAAAAATTAAGAAGAATCCCTACTCGTTAGTACTATTGGACGAGTTAGAAAAGGCTCATCCAGATGTCTGGGCTTTATATTTGCAAATGCTTGATGACGGGCATTTAACTGACGGACGTGGACGAAAAATCAATTTTAAGAATACGTTTATCATTGCAACATCAAACGTGGGGCATAAGCGAATAAAAGATAAATATATCACCTCTGGTCAGACCTTTACAGAAATGAACAAGACTGACTATAAAGAGTTCATGAAGGACATGAGAGACGAGTTAATCAAGATCTTTAAACGTCCTGAATTTATCAACCGTTGGAAAATTGAAGTGACTAATATCTTGACGAAACAAACCATTGATAAGATTGTCTATTCAAAAATGGCTGTACATGAGAGCAGTTGGTTTAAAGAGCATCATATCCTTATTAATTATGAGGATGTTATGGATGGTGACCAAACTATCGATGGCAAAAAATACTTCTATGAATATCTCAGTAGTGTCGGTGTTAGCCCAGAAGATGGAGCAAGGCCTTTAGAGAGAACTATTGATGAAGTATTAACTGATGAAATCTTTGAGCAATTGTATTTCCTTGGGCGAAAGCCACAAGATTACTTTATGGTTGATGTGTCTTTATCTGGACATGCACCAGGAACGTTTGCGTATGGTAACTCAGGTAGAAAGACAGTTCAAGATAGGCGTCAGACACATATTACTGTCAAACGGATACCTCCAGAGGAGTATGGTAACTATTTGCTTACTTCTTAAGGGGTGTCACTAGGTTGTGACTCGTAGATGGAATATTGTAGACTACAGATATTAAATTTTTAAGGAGGCTGTTTTGAAAGAAAACACATTTTTGAACAAGGTTAAGACAAAGGCATCAACACTAGGAATGACTGCTTTGTTGACGTTAAACTCTGTATCCCTTGCTTTTGCGGAGCAAACTGGAGGAAATGCTGCTAACCCAGCTAATGAAGCAACTAATACGATTAATGATCTTTCAGGTATGTTGCGTCTCGTATTTCCGGGGTTAGCAATACTAAGTGGTTTAGTATCATGTATCTTGATGATGATGGGTGATAAGAAACGAAGTATAGCACTTGACCGACTCATGTGGACTGCAATCGCGCTATGTGTTGGTTCAGCACTCGTTTCAGTTGTTAGTTATCTTTGGCAACCTAAATAAGTCTTTAAGAGGTATACTTTATGGAAAAAGAATTACTAACCATAAAGGGGAATCGCAAGGTATTGTTTCCCGATGCCTTGTTTCTTTATATTGAGTGGAAAGGAAATGCAAATCCTAAAAAGGATGAAGAGTTAGCGGATATCATTGATGACTTAGATACTGAATATTTCCCTAGTAATAAAAAGGAAAGTATCGCTCAAAGTCTACCATTTCTAACTTTTAAACAAGCAGAATTACTTTTTCGAGAAATCAAAAAGCGTTATTCTGAATTTACCTTAAAAGGAATTGCCCTTGCTAGTCAACCGATGGAACAAAATGGTCGTGTCACACGACCAACTACGGGAGTCCCTAGTATTGAAGGACAACCTCAGATTACCCCTTTTGTTATTACGAAAGATTATAAGGAACTCGTTACCCCACTCATCGAAGAAGCACACCGTGATAAACGGTTTGAGAAGACAACATATGAAGGTATCTCTAACTTTTTCAGTGGTCCAATGGGGTTACTTCCATGTTATGCTGAAAGTCTTGGCTTGTCTCTAGTTGATATGCCACCCTATCCAAAACCTGGAACGATTGAAGGAGAACTTCCAAATCGTCTTATGTCGAATAAAGATAAGCATAAACAGTCAGTTGCTGGAGCCAAGAAACGGAAGGAGAAGACAGGCAGAGTGTATGAAGATGAAGAAGTAGGACCACCAAGTAAGTTGCCATTGATTTTGGCTATTGGCTCTTGTACCTTGTCGGTATTCTTATTGTTGATGCTAATGGTCTATAATAGCAATTTTACGCGCGTGAAGAAAGAACTTGTGGCCACAACAGATAAAGTTGAGCGTCTTACAATGATACAAGATCATGAACATGAGATTGATGTCATGGCTCGTTATTTCTTGTCATACTATTATTCAGGAGACAAGGATAAGCTTAAGGCTTACTTGGATAATAACGACGCTAAATTTACTAACCCAGAGGTAGCAACTGTTTCTAGCACAATGTTGGAGAAAGTTGAACTCGTTAAGAATGAGAAGGATACCTATGAGGTTACATACGTTGTTGGTACAACGGATGAGGCTCAAAAAACGACAGTTCGTCGTGTTACTTTCAATGTTAAGAAAAAACCATCAGCTACTCAAGGTTGGGTAGTTACATCTGAACCGACAACAACAGCATTTGCAACTCCAACATCTCCTTCTACTGAAACTTCAGCTGAAAAAACTGAAAACAAGGAGGGATAACCTATGGGTGCAGAAGCAACAATTGAGATTGAACAAGGGAAGGTCTGGCCATCCCTATCAGATATGATCTCTCAATCGAAAGATTGGCCTAATGAAGTTGGTTCTAAAGGTTGGGGAGGTGACAAAGATAAAGAGCTATTATTGGCATCCTTTTATGCACAGTGGGACCAATACCTCCACCCAACAACTGGGGTATTTATAGCTTTTGGCTTTATTCCCGAGATGCTTTCAAAAGGTATCTATAGTTTTAGTTATGCGATTGAGAAAGCCTACCTCAACATGTTTAAGTTATTCGGGATGTTTGACTATATTAGTCAATCCGATAGCTTTGTTGGTCAAGTTTATAAGTGGCTTCAAATCGTTGGGATTTCATTATTTGTTCTGGTAACGCTCATTCGACTTATAATGGCAATTGCAGGAGCACCTTTCAGGTATCGAGAATTCTTCAATCACATTATTCTGGTAACTTTCTCTGTTGCTTCACTTCCAGTGTTTGCTTCAAAATTTGGTAGTGCCATAGCGAAGGATACCGTAGGACTAGCCTATTATGACATAACTGGCAGTGGTCAGAGTGTTTCGCTTTCTGTAACCCCATTTCGGAACAATACGGTTGACCTCGAAATGCTGTATGCAATGGATTTTGATACAGATAAGTTAGGCTATAATGAAGATACTCATTTTATAGCGGGTGATAAAAACTGGAATACCATTTCAGATGGTAATATTTGGTTCACCAATTTTACTGAAACTTATGGCCCAACCAATAAAGCCATGTTGCAGTATTACTCTGGACGTGAAGGACGAGTATCGTCGCTACCTAAGATGTTAGGAATACGAGAAGACGGTTCGGTTGATTGGGGGCAACAGGTTAAAAATGGTGTTGCGATGTCTAACCCAGTAACAGCCCTTCTTCAAACCAGTAAACTGTTCTTTACTGGTTGGAAAGAGGAAAAAGACTTGAAGGAGGACCAGGCAAATTCACCCTACAATGGATTCTCTGATGTAATGAGATCTACGCTCAACACCATTCGTTATGCAGATGGTAAGATAGCTTATGCACGAGTCACTACGTCAAAATCAGGTTATTTCCTTGGTTTTGATAATACAGCCTTTTTGCCGACTTACGCTCGCTATAAGGTTGACTGGATAGCACTGATAACTCAGCAAATCATCATTTTACTTCTACTCATTGGATTACTAGTGACTACTGTACGAGTGATTTTCAAAACGCTTATAACAGTAATTATCTCACCACTTGTTTCTTATGCAACAGTTGGAAATAGTATGAGAATCTTGGAAGTTTGGCAGGAAGTTATGACAGGAATTGCTGCCATCTGGTTCCAACTATTATTCGTCAAAGTAGCTCAATGGTTCTTAATTACTTATAGCGAAGTGAAACTCAATCTAGGTTCAGGAGCGTCTGCTGCTGCTAAGAAAACTCTAGGTGGAAGTTTCTATGACGGATTGGATCCATTCCAACATGCCATTGCGACGATTGCGGTTTACCTTGGTGTTTATCTTGCTGTTTCTCAAGGCTCAAAAGTTTTGGAACGCTGGCTAGGTATTGATACTAATCTTTCAAGTGGAACTAAGGCTGGAGTCGCTACAATGGCTGTTGGTGCAATGGCTGCTAGAAAAATGGGTGGTGGTGCTAGAAACTTCGCTGTAGGTAGGTATAATCCAACTACTGGCAGACGAAATCAAAGTGGCTTTAATCACCTCAAGAATAGCGTTGGTAGTGGTATCAACGGTCTTAGGGATGCTGGAGGTGCAGTAGGAGCAACTGCAAACAATATCAGACGAGGTGCCTTAACTGCTGCTGGTGCTACTGCTGGTACTGTAGCAGGTACTTGGAATGCAATGGCAGATAGAAGAGCTCATGGTCTTAAGTATAGAGAGATTGTTGGTCAGTCAGTGAGTGCAACTGGACGCAATGTGTCTAGAAGATTCAAAGAGACTGTTAAATCTGGTAAAGAAGTTGTTGGAAATGAATTCAGGAATGCTGGTCAATCCGTTAAGAGAGACTTCTCAAGCAGTTTCGGAAAAGGCTACACAAGCTCTAGAGATAATGTTAGAGATAAAATCTTAAATAGTACTGGTGGAGCAGGAAGAATTACTCCAAAGGGGGATACTTCAAACATTACTCCTCCGACTCAAAGCTTACCAAAGAAAAATAGCTTAGATAGTGATAGTCGATTCCAGAAATTTGATGCTGGAGAAGACGGAGAGTTGTGATAATAGTCTCAAAAAAACAAGCCTTATGGCTTGTTTGAGAACGAAGCTAATCTACTCCATAAGCACTATGGCAAACAGATGTATCAGTTATTGGATATTGGACTTAGAGCGGTTTGATGGAGCTATCATGAACCAAGTTTTAGACCATATCGACAAATTCAGAAGCCGGATGCATTGCAGTAATTTTCTTTGAAGGAATTAAGGTGGAATCGTAGAGACTGTGACTGATAGGTTGCAGTCTTTTTGCTGTTTCCGTGGTATAATTGGGTAGTAGTTCAATCTGGAGGTTATGAGATATTGGAGAAATTGGTTGAATTCGTGGCCATTGCAGAGGAAAGAGTTATTGATGATTTCATTGGTTACATGTTGGAATTTCAAAATTTTTTGTTCGAATCAGGAGTAATTGATGATGAGTCTATAGATAGTCCAAATGATAACTTATCTGAAGTACCACTTTATGTTATTGATTTCCATTCTAAAGAGTATATATGGGAAATAGGTATCAAATTTAATACCTATGGAAAAAGCTATGAACTTGAGGTTTTAATTCAAAGTGAAAATTACAGCCCTAACTTTGAAAAAGACGATCTTGAACGATTAAAGGTTATTGTGAAAAACTTTATCAAAGCTAAACATAAAAATATATTTTGGTTGTATGACGCTGAGTCTGAATTTTTAGCAACTGATTTATACCCAAGAATTTTTAAGGTTGAGAATTTAGCTAGAAAATTTATTACAATGGTAATGAATAGGAAATTTGGGATTCATTGGTGGAAACTTGTACCATTAAAAATTCAAGAAAAACACAAAAGTAGATTTGTTGGCTACAAAGGAATCATTGATAATTTCAAGGATGTAGATGAGCGTTTGATGTCTATAGATACGGGGGATTTACATGACATATTAACGAATAAAGTGATGAAGTGGGAGTCTTCCGAAGAGAATATAAAGAAACTATCTAAGCTCAATTTAAATTTGGAAAGTTTGAATAAAATTATACAAAGCCAGCAAGTTGTATATAGTGATTGGTGGCAAACGATTTTCTCTCCTCTTTTGCCTGAAAGTTTTCTAGAGGAGTTCAAAAAATTTGAATCGAATCGAAATCATATCGCTCACAATAAATTGATAGATAAATCAGCCTATAAGAAAATATTACATTCAATAGATGTTGTTCAGGAAGCTTTACTTTGTGGTATACAAAAGATGTCATCAGAGTTTAAATCGGAAGAGGAGCGCAAGGAAGAAGCGTTTGAATATGAATTATTACAGGAAGAGTTAATATCGGAAAGAAATCTTGAATTACAGGAAGAGTTAATATCGGAAAGAATTCTTGAATTAAAGGAAAGTGAGAGTGGGGTAATAACTCGAAATAGTAATCAGATTCTTGCTCTATTCAATGATGAATTGAGTCGACTTTATGATTCGATTGAAGAAACCTTCAGATTCAGTGAGTATTTGAATTTCAGCGATTACACTGAAATAGAGAATTGTAATTCAAATAGTGTTGTATTCGAAATTCAAAACAAAATTGATGGTTACGTAATTAGCTTTGAGGCTAATACTGATATTAACGACTATGAAGGTTCCCAAAGTTTCCTATATTTAGAGTATAAAAAAGACGGTAGTTCAAGTTTAGAAGAAATTGGAAGCGTGTCATATAATTATGGTGAGGTTGAATTCAATGAGTTTCAAGGTAATTATATGCCTATCCAAATGGATGGTATTTCAGAGTATGAGCTGTCCAGACTAGGCAAAAGATTAGTTGAAATAATTAATACTGAATTCACAGATTATAAGGAGAAAGTGGAAAGTTCCAGATATTCTATCATCAAAGATGGTGGTCCGGATCCTATTTTAGATTTACCTTGTCAAGAGTGTGGAGAAGAATGGATATGTGTTGATGAAACTATCACAGATTTAGGTAGATGTCTGAACTGTGGAGAAATTAATGAAGTAACAGAGTGTGAGCGTTGTGGTCGCAAAGATTTCGGTTCACCAAGTGAAGATGAGCCATTTTTATGTGAGGGTTGCTGGAATTATTATGAAGAGGAATAGATAATTTCCTTCAATAATGTAATTATAAAGTCAAGTACCCCCTTTTCGGTCTATAGTATTGGTAGGTACTATCAGCATAGGTTGAAGCGATATCACTACTTGTAAAAGCGTAGAAAAATATGTAGAATAATAAGCCTTGGTTGCAAGTCTTTCAGAATGAGGACAAACATCGTTTTTGATGTTTGTCTTTTTTATTTTCACACTTAATTCTCCCATAATCCAATAATATTGAGGTATTTGGATAGAATAACAGGTCTTCCTACCATTATTTTTACCAATTTTTTGATATTTAGACATACAAAGTAAGCCCAACCTTATCTTCAATTTAGGTCTTTCCTTTCATTATACTCCTTCGAAACAAGAAAAGTCCCCAGAAGTAAAACTTCTGAGGACTTTGTCTTCGTTCTGAAACAAGCCATAGGGCTTGTTTTTTTATTTCTTAACTAAGAAGAGGAGGAAGAAGGGATTAAAAAGACTGATGATGAATAGGATAATACCACAGATAATGAATAAGCCAAATACTGGGAAAAAGAAACTAGAAACAGCACCTACTAGGATTCCTATTGAGTGGATGATGCCATGAAGTGTCATGAATAAACAAAACAGAGCAAATATTCCAGTTAGAGACAAAGAAAATTTAAACCAAATCGTTTCTGCCGCCTCACTTATCGTAGAAAAAAGAAGCGTAAGCAAGAAGCAAGCGATACCAATCAGTACTGAAAAAAGTAACCATTTAAACGAGGTCCAAGTGCTTATATAAAGTGAAAAATAAAAATCTTGTAAAAAGTCTAGCATCCTAAAACCCTCCTAAAAAAGATTATTGCGTTTGTATTTATTTGATTGTAACAGTTTTTAAGTAGCTAGACAAGGACAGAGAGCCCTAAATAGAAGTAAATAGTCAAAATCATGGAGAAGTATGAGTAGCTAATAGGTGTCACTGGGTTACGAACACCCTATAGTGTTTTGTAGAATAGGGAAGAATAATGTTTATGGAGGAAATGATATGCCAGGTTTAATTGAAGAACCAGTATTGACAAAAAAAGAACTTAGAAAACGAAATAAAGAACATAAGAAACAAAAAAAAGAAGAGGCACGTAAAAGTAAACAAGCTAAGAAGAAGGAAAAACAAACACAATATGAAAGTATCGACCTTGGTGAACGTGCCGGAGAGGAATTTGTGTATGTTCCACTCAATAAGAAGAAACGTAAAGATTTTTTAGACACTGTTGCAATAACTGATGTGAAGTCTATCCTATATGGCTATCCTAATCAACCGATACGATTAGCTAATGGCTATTCAGGATATGTGCAGATTTTTGAGGTGTTTGGGCAAGATATTCAAGCGATGTCTAACGAAGAACAGGCAGCAATTAAAGTAGGATTCACTCTTTTTCTGTCTGGGACTGCCTTTGACATGATGATCCAGACAACAAAATTGCCAACAGATGTCTCAAGTCAATCTAACGAATTGCTACGTCTGCTAGATGAAGTCAAACAAGAACAGAACGCTCCAGAATTGATCATCAATGATGGTGATGACATTGATACCATTTCACGTAAAGAGAGACTTGTTTATCAACTTAGACAAAGAGAAGATATTTTGAAAACAAAATACCTCGTCCAACAAGTCATTGCGATCAATCAACAAAATATCGAGTTCTTTATTTGGGTGTTTGGAGATACTTTGGCTGAAATTGATTCCAATACACGTACCACACTAACTATTGCTTCGAGCCACGGATTTGCCCCTAAAGTTGTATCTGTCGAAAAGAAGGAAGAGTTGTTGACTCAATATTACAACTTTAATGATTCACTGAATGTTTCGCCTAACCAGTATTAGAAGGAGTTTACATGGATTTAAGTTCACGAAAAATCAAGAAATATATTCGAGAGGGTTATGACCTCAATCTTATTAGTAGGATTCAAAGTGATATTCCAGATTTTAAATATGATGATAGATATTGGAGACAAGCAAACGGTTATTATAAGATTGCTCATGTTCCATATGACCGATACCCAGAACACGGTTTACCTGACTTCTGGATGAGCGATTTAATGCTTGTTGATAATGTTATCAGCTTTATGTCTTTAGAACATGCTTCAAATAGCGAAATGTCAGAATTAGCCTCAAAAGCTATCTCTAATATGTTAGCAACGCAAAACACAAAGGCTGCACAAGATGCAGATGATAAGATGCGTATTAGTTCTTTGTTAGACTATCGCGAAAAACTTGGTAATAATGTTCCTTCTAAAAAAATTCACACTCGCTTTTTATTAGCTGCAAACACATTGGATCAACTGGTAGAACGAGAAGCTGACCTCAAGCAACAGTTGAATCAGTATTCTATCTCTTCTTCAGATGGCATGCAAGACGTCGAATATCATACAGCCTTTATCCCAGCTTCTCGTTTGGAAGACACCCCACTACGTCGAAAAGGGCAAGCAGCATCCGTCTGGGATTTAGGTGCTGGCTATCCTTTTAATCATACGAACTTAATGGATACCTATGGTGTTTACTTGGGAGAAACACGTACTGGTGGTGTGGTTAACTTTGACCTTTTGCATGAAGATAGGGAACGTAAAATTCCATCAATGCTGATTGCCGGAGCAGGAAACGGGAAAATGAAACTGCTAGGTAATTTGATTGATACCTATTTTGCTAAAGGCCATACCATTTTTAACATTGACCTTACTGGTAACTTAAAAGAACTTACGGAACTTCAAGGTGGTCGATATGTTAAGATGTCTGGTACTAATAATCGAAATCATATTAACCTCATGCAAATTATTGCGACGGCTTCCTCTGCAGATGGAGAAACAACGGACCAGGTCCAATCTTTCTATGCCCACCGTAATAAACTACGTGCTTTGGCTCAAATTCTTGATCTAGGGTTAAAGAATTCTGACCTCAATAATTTGTCATCTGCTTTAAACGACTTTTATGAAGACCGTAGTCTGTGGAACCGTAATGCAGAAGTCATGGACCAAGAAGACTTAACGATTACGAATGTTATTCCAGAAGATTATCCGACTCTATCTCATTGGGTAGAACGCTTAAACAAGCTTAAAGAGGACAAAATCGCAGAGGGGAATGAAATTGATGCTGCAAGTTATGACCGTCTCTATAATGCTTTCTCTGGTCTCTTGGGGGATTATC
>OJIZ01000143.1_pt1 | contig 19775 bp, 15 predicted proteins | sample 1596071 | NCBI WGS metagenome assembly OJIZ01 (sample SAMEA4350127, study PRJEB24818) | metagenome | biome: human; feature: gut; material: faeces | place: Denmark | collected 2013-09
AAACGGAATAGGGTTTATTGCTATAATTTTCATCATCGTCTCCCCCTTTCTCATCTCCTATTATAACATTTTTAATATTCTAAATAATATTTGAGAAGAATATCCGCTGGCTAGCGCCCTCGCAAATCAAGATTGTTTCATAATTGTAAACTCCTTTAGATTCTACTATACACTACTTCTATTATGGCTTTTGGACTTTATTTCAATTTTACGTTATATTATTATTAAAAAACTAAATCATAAGGAATTATGTATGTCAGAAGATATTAAAATCGAGATTGGAAAAAGAATTCGTGAAGAACGTGAACGTCAAGGGTTAACACGTGAGCAAGTTTGTGATACCGAAGAAGAATTAACCGTCAAACAACTGATGAGAATTGAGCTTGGGCGTTCTTTACCAACTATTGTCAAACTTCAATACATCAGTGATAAATTGAGTGTTTCCCTCAACTATTTGTTAGGTGAAACAAAACTAGACATTCCTGAAGACTATTACAAGGCTAAATATAAACTTATGAAGTCTCCTGTCTATGGTGACTCGGAACGTATCAAGAAAAAGCTAAAAGATATTGAGGAACTCTACGACAACTATATTGATGTGCTACCAGAGGACGAGCTTTTAGCTATTGATCTCATTGAAAGAACCCTGAATTTTATGATTAGTGAGGAAGAAAGTCTTATTGAATCTATATTTGAAGACTATTTGGTTCAAGCTTTGAAAAAAGAAGCATATTCCTTAAATGACCTTCTATTAATTTCATACTATGCATTTCGATGTCAGGATTATGACTATGATAAAGAGAGAATTGAAAAATTTAGACGAAAATTAATTAATCAAGAATTACAAGGTGAAGAGCTGTTTAATGTTGAACTGATAGGTGCTTTATCAGCTATAGCTGGGATATATGTAATGCATCATGACTATAAAGAAATGAAGTGTGTTGTTGATAAAATGTATGTTCTTATTGATAAGACACTTCAACAAGCTTATAAACCCGCAGTACTTGTTTTTGAAGCGAAATATTATCTATTCTATGAGAACAATAGAGATAAAGCAACCGAGCTCTATAATACAGCTACCGTACTAGCCGAAGCTTTTGGTGACCAAGTCTTCATCAAAAATCTTAAAATGGAAATGGAAAATGATTTAGATACAAGTAACGAGTCAAAGTGACATAGATGTCCTTTTGATTCGTTATTATTTTGTTTATACTCATTCATATAATCAAATAGGAGAGAGCAAGATATGACAAACCTTATCGTAGCAAAACAGTTAAGCAAAGAATTTCAAAAATATAAAGCAATAGAAAATCTAAACTTCACAGTTGAAAAAGGTGAAATTCTAGGTTTCCTTGGACCATCAGGTTCTGGTAAAACGACAACAATCAATATCTTAACAGGTCAACTCACTCCTAGTCAGGGAGAAACTTATATTTTGGGCAAATCATCCCTTCAGTTAAAAGAAGATGATTTGTCAAAGATTGGTTTAATCACTGAAAATAGTGGTTTTTATGAAAAATTGACACTTTATGACAATCTTCTATTCTTCGCAAAACTCTATAATGTTTCGACAGAGTATGTTGATGATTTGTTAAAACGTGTAGGTCTTTATGACCATCGTAAAACCTTGGCAGAAAAGCTCTCTACAGGGATGAAACAACGGATGCTTTTAGTGAGAGCTATCATAAACAAGCCAAAAGTTCTCTTTCTTGATGAACCTACTTCTGGACTAGATCCATCAACGTCTCAAACCATTCATTCTCTTATTGAAGAACTAAAACAACAAGGAACAACCATTTTTCTGACGACACATGACATGCACGAGGCTACAATTTTGTGCGATAAGATTGTACTTCTAAATAAAGGTAAGATTGTCGAAGAAGGTAAACCTGCTGAACTTATTCAGAAATATAATACAAATAAGATGGTAAAAGTTACATATTGTTCAGGTCGTGAAAACATTCTGCCCTTTTCTGAATTGAATAATCTTAATGTTACTCCTAATCTACAGACCATTCATTCATGTGAACCAACTTTAGAAGACATCTTCATTCAACTCACAGGAGGAAAACTTAATGCTTAACCAAATGAAATCTCTGATCTGGCTTAGAAAAAAGGTCATTAAATCTAATAAAAGTATGGTTCTTCAGGTTATTCTTCCTTTGGGATTTGCTTTTCTATATAAACATATCTATGAGATTCAAGGTACTCTAACAAACTCAATGAAAGTCAATCTATTAGGCATATGTTTAGCTTTATCTTTGAGTTTATCAGTTGGAAATCCAATCAGTACTATTGTTTCCGAAGAAAAGGAAAAAAATATTTTAAGAACTTTGCTTTTAAGTGGTGTTAACAGTAAAAACTATATTCTTTCAGTTTTATTTTATCCAGTGCTTATTAGCTTAGTTATGACAACTGCTATTCCGAGAATACTCGAACTTAATATTGAAAATAATTATGGTCCTTATCTTATCATCTCGCTTGCTACAGCTTTAGTAATGATGCTGATTAATCTTTTCATCGGATTAATCAGTAAAACTCAAGTATCTGCCCAAGTAATTAGCCTTCCAGTATCAATGATTAGTATGTTTATTCCAATGCTTTCAGGGATTAGTAAAGATTTCGATAATGTCACGAAGTACAGTTATATGGGATTGTTCACAAAATCTATAAGCCAGCTTGAAAGCTTTAAGTGGCAAGACCAAATAGCAAGCTCACTTTCTCTACTAGCCTGGTTGCTCCTCTTTGCTACACTGACCATTCTACAATCTAAGAGATTACGAAAAATATCCTAATTCCAAACCACAACCATCTAAACTGAGTGTTAGATGGTTATTTTGTTTATTCCCCATCTTTTTCTCTAACCATAAAAAGACAAATCCCTGGAGTCTTTTCATTCACATGATTTTAAGGTATATTATTATATAATTAAAACTCAAAGGAAATACAGATGTCTGAAGAGATTAAAATCGAGATTGGAAAAAGAATTCGTGAAGAACGTGAACGTCAAGGATTAACACGTGAGCACGTTTGTGATACCGAAGAAGAATTAACTGTCAAACAGTTGATGAGAATCGAGCTCGGTCGCTCATTACCAACCATTGTCAAACTGCAGTATATCAGTGATAAATTAGGAGTTTCCCTCAACTACCTGTTAGGTGAAACAAAACTAGACATTCCTGAAGACTATTATCAGGCTAAATATAAACTCATGAAGTCTCCTGTCTATGGCGACCTCGAACGTATCAAGAAAAAGCTAAAAGATATTGAGGAACTCTACGACAACTATATTGATATTCTACCAGAAGAAGAACTATTAACCATTGATATCATTGAAAGAACCCTGAATTTTATATCTGAAGAGAAGAAAGAAGATCTTGTTGAGATTGTATATGAAGACTATTTGAACCAGGTATTAAAAAAAAAAGAGTACACCTTGAATGACCTTCTGCTAATAAAATACTATACCTTTCAATGTCAAGTTGGTGACTATGATGAAGAAATTGTTGAAAGTTTTCGATGTAAATTAATTAATCAAGAATTACAAGGGGAAGAGCTAGTTAATGTTGAACTACTAGGGGCATTGTCAACTATAGGTGGAATCTATGTGATGCATCATGATTATAGAAATATGAAAACTATTGTCGATAAAATGCATACTATTATTGATAAGACGCTACAACATGCTTACAAACCCGCCGTACTCATTTTTGAAGCGAAATATTATCTTTTCTATGAGAACAATAGAGATAAAGCGACTGAGCTTTATAATACAGCTACCGTACTAGCTGAAGCTTTTGGTGATCAAGTCTTCATCAAAAATCTTAAAATGGAAATGGAAAAAGATTTAAACATAAAATAGAAAATATATCATCAACATTTTAAACATGATTCATTCCAAATGTAATAACTACCAAAGAAGCATCTGAAGTTAAACTCAGATGCTTCTTATCTTTCCTGAATATCGTTGAGTAAACGAAAGTTTTTCGGCAACGAATTTTTGAGTGAAATCATTGTCTTCTCTCAAATCCCTTAAACGTCGGTACATCAATCTTTCTCCTAAGGAAAAGTATAGAGGAAAAATTTTATGTATTGTCCTAATTGGACAATATGAAATATACTCAATAATATCCACTAGTATTCAAGTATATTGATTGATGCTTTATTGTTTGAAACAGAAAAATAATAAAGTATATTCCATTTATAGAGGGTTGATATGTCTTATTTATATTATTTGTAGGTATTTATTTACTTTATTTGATAATAACTCTTGATCCATGTTTAAAGTACCAGTTATGATAAGAGGTTCCAGAAATGTTAGACCTGTCAAATACTGAATCATAGTGATAGGCTTTAAAATCTCTTCAATTGTTACATGGAAGCGGCCGTTTCTCGTGTAGTCATCTTGCCCAGCTCCAAAACTAGCTACCAACATGACTTCCTTGCCTTGTAAGGCAGTACCAGTCGAACCATAGGCCCAACCGTATTCAAAAACAACGTCAAACCACTGTTTCATGAGGGCTGGCGTTTGGTACCAATAAATTGGGAACTGGAGTACAATGCGATCACTTACCTCTAGAATCTTTTGCTCCGTTTTGACATCAATGTCAAAATTGGGATACAGTTGGTACATATCTCGCACGTCATAACCAGCTCCAGCAGCAGCTGTTGCCAGTTCTTTATTAATGCGTGAGCCCGTTTTTAATTGAGGGTGAAATGTAAAAATTGTGGTTTTCATATCGTTTCTCTTTCTTATCTTAATTATGCTTGACCTTCCTTAGACACAAACCATACATCAAAAACGCACTAGAAACACATTACTCAAATGCAAAATTGGAGGGGACCAATAAGCTTATCAAAGACATCAAACGTCTGGGCTTCGGTTTTAGAAACTTTATTAACTTTAGGAAGCGTGTTTTCATCACTCTGAACATACAAAAAGAGAAAACCTATCAGGTTCTCTCTAGATGTTAGCTTTTCGTCACCCACTACAGTTGACAAAGAGCCATATTTAACCTGTCTACTTGACAGGGGGCATATCAATCATAGCGGGTGGTTTATTTGTTTCGCACCTTCGGAGCGAAACGGACTAATAGTCACATAATAAAAAGGAATTAAGCAACCAAACGCTACTTAATTCCTTGAAATTATCTCATCACCTCTATTAGCCTTTAAATTTTGATAGACTCTATTTTCTAATTAATATGACCAATATTATCAATACTAACCCTTTCAATCAATTCATTAGTTGTCGAAACTAAGTACATTAATAAATCCAAAAAGAGTATCAATAGTAAAGTAAACTAAATAATTGAGTTATAAATGGCTATTTTCACAAAACTGTTTCATCATCACACTATCTCAGTACACAAACCATTTTTCTATAGCTTTGTCTTAATCTTGATCTTTTTTCTTTAATCCAAGAAACGCACCTAAGGTAAACATTATTCCGGCAACTAATGACATGAAGACTTCGCTAACTGTTCCGGTTTTTGGCAACCTATCATTGTTAGTAGTTGATTTACTATCAATATTGGTATGTTTATTATCTATGTTGTCTGGTTCATTAAGATAAACTTCCTTCTTATTTTCAAAGTTTTTATCATTTTCATCAGGAACTTTAGCTGTGACATCCTTAGTTGAATCAGATTTGTGTGAATGATTTTCTCTTTGTAAATCCTCCTTTTTGTAATTTTCATCTAAGTGACTATGATTTTCTTGCACGTTATCTTTCTTTTTCGATACATCAAAAGTAGGTTTATTTTCCTCCTCCTTTTTCTCCTCTATTTTCTTGAATACAGGTTTTATAAGAGTATCTTTTGATACATTAATAACATAGCCAGCATCTTTTTTCCCTTCGACACCAGAAATTTCCCAGCCATCAAATTGATATCCTTTTTCTAATTCACCCTTATAGACAGGTAAAATGAAATCTTCTTCCGACACTATCGTTGAACTCATTTCTTTTCCATTTTGAATGGTCACAGTTACCGTATGAGGTTTTAGTTCGCTTACCTCTCCCGTATCTTTGTTTAAAATGAATTCTTTTACGGTTGTATTTCTTGCAAAATCTTTTACAACAATCTTAATGTTTAGTGTCTTATCTGTTAGTTGTTTAATATCATCAAATGATTTATATTCTTTTCCATTTACATAAATATGTTTGTCTTGAATCTCACCATCGAATCCATTATTTCTTTTATCATTGATATTAAAGACTACAGATTTTCCGTCAGCATATTCAATACTAGTATTTCCCTTAGGATCAATGTTTACTTCTGGTTTAACATTATCATATAAAAATTGATAGTGTACTCCAACCGCTTTCGCATTCAAATCGCTATAGCCAGTTTGAAGATAAACATTTCCATCCATATCTGTTACCTTATCTGGGAATCCGTTTGCTTTATAGTCTTTCATTCCCCAGTCCATGATGTCACCGTCTTTAACATTAAGCTTAATATTAAAATCTCTAGTGTTATCAATGTGTAAATCTCCGTAGATTAAATAATTATCTACAACCGATTCATTAACTCTCAACTCCCAGTTAAAACCACCCTTATCAGAAATCTTACCTCTTAAATAAAATTCTGGATTTCGTACATAAATTTTATTAGATTTAGATGGATTAAAGTAGTTCTTGTCCATTGAAAGATTTACTGGTTTTGCATCAATAAATAACATAGAACCATCTTCTTTTATAGCTTCTACGTTGGACTCATCCTCCCCATGATACTCTTTATCATCTTTACCAAATAATACCAGTTTAGAAGAATCTGTTACAAGATTTCCATCTTTATCGATTGCCTCCCCTTTATCATTCATTTTAAAGGTAAACACTTGATATTTTACAATGTTAAAGCCATCCAAAGCCGACATTAATACTGATTGAGTACTTCTTCCATCTTCAACATTTCTACTATCAGCATAAATTATTTTTTCTGATAGGACTCTTAGATTAGGATTGGCCTTTTGTATTTTTGCTATATCTTCCTGGCTATAAACTCCATTTCCTTCTAACATATCCGTTTTTCCAGGATTATAGGTAGTCACTTTTAGTGCATAGCCTTTTCTTAGAATGATGTTATCCTTTAACAGATATTGTTGTTTTTCTGAATCAGAATAGATTTTACCAGATTCCATTTCCGTTAAATTGTTTGGTTTGTTCTTTGAAAGATCACCTTCTCCTAATTCTATTACATTCCCATAACTTGATGTATAGGGATATTCTGTTTTAGTTTCCTTATTTTTTTCAGGCATTCTAATTTTAGTTTCAGCTTTTATCTGATCATCATCTTTAACAAAGAATCTCATATCTCCTGCAAAAGCTAATCCATCCACAATATCATTAATATTAGCGTATAAATCAAATGTCATCGTTTTTGAGTGGGAATCATACTTAGTCGTTTTGATTTCTACAGATCTATAGTTATTGCCGTAATATACCTTGGCATTTTTAGAAACATTACTTATCTTTCCAAGAATTTCAAAGTGTCCATCTTTAGACGGGCTTAGAACACCATAAATTTTTGATTTGATTTCGTCAAGTTTTTCAGTTTCATATTGTAAGGCACTACCATCGTCATAAGCAATGATATTTCCCTTATCATCGTATTTATAATCGTATTCCTCTGTTCTCTTACCAGTTTCACTTGTAAAGTCATCAACTTCTCTAAATTTCTTTTTAATGAGTTTCTTTAAGTCTTTACTTTCAAAATCTCTAATTGTTGAAATAGTTTTATGAATAGTCAAGCTTGATTTTTCTTCGATAGACTCTTCATTTTCTTGATGATTTTCTTCCTCAGTTGTATCTTTTTTAAGACTATCCTCTTTTCTATTTTCTAAATTTTTAAATTTAGATTCGGAAATCTCGCCAAGCTTTTGGTATTTAGATGAATCTTGATCAGGATCTACTAGATAATAGGAAATCATCCCCTTTTCATCAGCATGATCAGCAAATTTAATTCTATGAATCTTTGTGAAATTGCTAGATCCATCTAATGCAATGACTTCAATGATTTTTCCTCTTAAATCTCCTGCACCATTAATTTCATAAATAGTATTTCCGTCTTTGTCTAGTTTCCTATTTCTTCCTTGACCCTCACCTGCATAAGTTACTTCAAGATTTTTCTCAACCTCTCCATCTTCATTAACCAGAGCAGCGCCTGCATACCAAACTTCGTTTGCAATCTCGTCAAATTTTTCAGGATGTTCTTTTTGATCTCTCGCAAATAAGGTTTCATTCTTGTATTGATCTTTTACCTTGTGATAAGTATCCTTTGTAATCAACTTAATTTTTTCAGGATTTGAAAAATCAACCGAAACAATCTTAGGGGCTGTATTATCAATTTTTACAGGAATATAGGAAACCTGCCATGGGTAATCTTTAGTTAATCTATATTTAAATTTATAGAAATATTGACCTTCTGCAATCGGTTCAAATTGTCCTCTTATCTTAGTAGCAGGATCTTTGGTATCCTTGCTTTCTGGTGCATTTTCTTCTCTACCTCTAGGGTTATAGATGAGTCCATCCCATTTCAAGTCGCTCCAAACTTTTAGCTTAGAAGATTTGATTCCCTTTGCATCATTTCTCTTAGAGTTTAAAATTCCTCTAATAAAGTGTTCTCTCGAAATGACTTTTAAGTCTCTTTGATTTTCTCCCTCTTTATTTGTATTTACTATTGAAATCAATCCTTCTTCTGCACTTCTTAATACAAGTGGAGAAGGTGTTAATCCTCTCCCAAGTTGAGCATCTTGAGGATTTCCATTTGAATCTAAAGGATAAATTTTAGCAATATTAGAACCACTTGATGATGGTGCGTTGATCCCTTCGTTATTGAAAGCAAACAATTCTGGATTTTGATCTAGGGATGTTGTATTTTTATCTTTTCTATTTTGTATAACTCCTGCTGGATTAAATTTATCTATACCTTCTCCACCAATCCCCTTATTTAAGGTTCCTGGAATTTTCGGTTTGCCATCATCATCATAACCTTCCATTGTTTTTGATTTTGAACCTTCTTCCCAGGCCCATTTATCAAGGATTGGTTCGTGGTTCCAATTCCCAGCAAATCCCATTAGAGGCATCGATAAAGAAGGTTGGAAGTTTATTTTCTTCCCGTTGGAGTTCAGAGCTTCCATTTCTTCCACTGACTCAAAATGAATAAATGATTCTACAAATTTATTTTTGTTTTTAGCCTCCCCAACATTTATAACCGCATTTAAATCAAAGCTAGAATTTGGACCTATAGTGAAAGTGTCATACTCAAATGTAATATTTGCTCCTTTGATTTTTTCTGGGTGGATTTCTGGAACAATTTGCTTACCATCTGGAGATTTTTCATCTTTGTATGTTTCATCTAGTTTGAGTCTGTCAGTTAGAGCATCTGTAGTTATAGCAGATGCTGAAACTTTAAAGGTTAAAGGTCTGTTTGATGTATTGTGAAGCTTAATTGTAAAATATTTTTTATCTCCTTTTATTTCTTTAAGAGAAATAGAACCATAAGAGTTTACCAAACCTTTAGAATCCGTGTTTTTAAAAGTAGCTACGACTTCATTTCTCAAAGCATTGGCAACATTAATTAGCCCTGCTCCCTGTTGTCTAGGTGATGCAAAGTATTGACTTTTTTCTTTCCAAGAAGTTGCATCCATCATAGGGCGTGCAGTATTTTGTAGGGCTATTTTTGTAAGACTTGTAAGATCTATTTTGTCATCTCCCTTAAGATTTTTCAACACAGGTCTTTCAAGCATTTCCTTTAATTTTGGTCTAATCAAAACAGTAGAAGCTGCCACGATTGGAGTTGCCATACTAGTCCCTGACATATAACCATAAGTTGATTTCCCATTAATGACATTGAGAGTGGATTTAATATTTTTACCGGGTGCTGAAACATCTGGTTTTAAAAGTAAATCTATTCTTGGTCCCCAAGATGTGGACCCTGCTGGAACGATGATCTCTTCTTTATACAGTTCTTTGTCTGTGTCAGGTGCAAACTTAAAGTCAATCTCTTTTTCGTCACCTACATTCGGTTTATTAGAATTATAGCTTGCCATATCAATTGGATAGTATTGCTCCAATTTATCTTTAAAATCTTCTTTATTATTCCTTTTAACCTCAGTTTTTTTATCAGGGTTAATCATGTTCCATAACTTTACACCATCATCTCCTGAAATTGAAAAAACTTGACTAGTAGTTCCTTCATCCTCCTCATATCCCATAGCTGGAAGCTCTGTCCAATTATCTCTATTGTAGTAATTTACAGTATTTACAACCATAATGCCACGTGCACCCTTATCCGTTGCACGTTTAAAAGCATTTTTTAACTCCTTTGTATAAATTCTATCCATTACTGCAATTTTGCCTCTAAGATCCAATCCTATCAAATCTTTGTCTTGCCCCTTGCCTATATATACAAATTTTAATTTACTAGAAGCTTTTGATCCTTCTTCATTTGTTATGATTTTATTCTTATCGAAAAAGGCACCTATATTTCTATATTTAAAACTTTCTCCACCTATGTTAACTTTATCAAACTCAACTGTTTGATTTTTAGCAGATGCGACTGCTATCGCATCTTCATGTGCTGCAGTTCGTGTTACATTTCCAGTGTCGGTCATTTTCAGATTATTATTTGCCACTAAATCCCATGAAGAACTTGAAGCAGAAGTCGCATAGTTACCCGTAGCTACAACCATTGGAATGCCTGCTTTTCTTAATGCTCTAATAGCTTGCCAATATTTCTCACCTACAAGACCTGTTCCTGTAAAGCCAGATGATATCGAAACAACATCGACATTGTGTTTGATCGAATCTTCAATAGCATGAAACATTGTTTCATCTCCTGCGAAGCCAGATCCTGCGTCAGAGTACATTTTATAAGAGAAAATCTGTGCATTAGGAGCAATTCCATCTATTCCGTTAAAGTTTTTAATATCTTTTTCAGTATCATTTCCCGCAAGAATCCCTGCAATATGCATCCCATGTGGATCAAAATAATCGCTTCCATCATCAGCTTTTTCTACAGTAATTTTACCACCATTATAATAATTGAAAGCATGAGGGATTTTATCACTCAACCAGAAATTTTTATCAGTACCTTTTAAGTCTTCTTTTTTAAATCTCATTGAGTCTTTAGCATCATCATCAATCCTCATGGCCTTATGCCTATAATCCGTTCCCGTATCGATATTTGAAATGACCATACCTCTACCATCAAAGTTTTTCCCAAATGGTGCATTGATAGATTTTAGGTAATCGATTGCCTCTTCAACTCCAATTTCTTTTCTAGCATGATTCATCATAGGTTGGACTTTTTGTGACCTTTCAACCGATGAAATACCTTCTATTAGTTTAATTATGTCCAGAGTATCTTTGGTTGTTTCAATAGCACTACCGTTAAAAATTCTATCATAAGTATATAAAACTTTTGTATTCTTAAGATTTGATAGTTCCTTGATTGCTTTTTCTCCAGATTCTTTATCTTTAAATTCAGCAATATAGACAAGTTTATCCTCTTTTTTGGGACTTTCTGGGTCTTTACTTGCAGACGAGTCCGCTTTATCTCCTTGGGATTGATTGGAATTTTCTTCTTTGATTTTTGCTTCTTCATTGCTAGTGTTATTGTCTATCACAGGATTTTTACTAACAACTTCTTTTTCCTCAATAATTGTTGTTTTCTTTTCTTCAGTATCCTTTGAAGTTTCTATAACATTATGAATATCTTCAAGTTTTTCTTTGTTTTCGTTTTGTTTACCTACTACTGTTTCTTTATCAGATATTTTTAAAGAATCTTCAGAACTAGGTGTATCTGCTAGGATTACCTCATTAGGGACATATGCTGCTAAAATAACTGCAGCTGTGGTTAATGACAATACTGTACTTTTTTTCATTTTAATTCCTTACATATTTATTTAACTTCCAATAGATAGTAAACTTTAACTTTGCTAGCATTTGTTATAAAAAGTTTTACTAATACTCTTCGAAGATCGCTTCAAACCGCGTCAACGTCGTCTTAGCGTATGTATGGTTACTGACTTCGTCAGTTCTATCTACAACCTCAAAGCAGTGCTTTGAGCAACCTGCGGATAGTTTTCTAGTTTGCTCTTTGATTTTCATCGAGTATAAGTATTATCTAGGAAATAGAGTAGTACATTTATATATAATTGTTAGCTCTCCAGAAAAATAGTATATCATTTAAAAAATTTAAGTCAAGAAAAATTAACCTACATTAATTTATTTTTTAATAAGCGTTAAAAACATAGAGTCAAAAACTTTCGTAGTTAGCTGGGGTACATTATCAGAACATTCACACCATCAAAAATAGTAGCAATCAACTTAAAGCACTAGCAACATCACAAAGTCAAACATCATTAATGAAATATCAGCGCTATTAAACAATATAAAAAACCGCTAAGAATAAGACTTAACGGTTATCTTCTACATATCTATTTTTTCAAATCCTCAGTCGTTTATCTACCTATAACCTAGACTTTACGAGTGCCTTGCTCTACCAACTGAGCTAAATTGGCTAACACTTTTATAGTATGGCACTCTCAATTTTTTGTCAGGAAGTTTTAAACGATTTTCTTTATCAAAATCTGGCAAGGATTCTGGGGATCCCATAGTTGAGGAAAAATCTCTAATTTTTTAAAACCAACACTTCGATAAAAGACATTTGTTCGATCATAATCTTTATTAGAGCCTTCTGCTACTGTTTTTACCTGTAGGTAGTCTACTTGTTTGCGTGCTTCACTTTCTAAAGTAGCAAGCAATTGACTCCCAATTCCTCTACCTTGATTAGCTTTTTTTACGCCGAGACAATCAATCTCTGCACACTCTTCACTAGAATAGGACAAGCTTACAAATCCAGTCAAATCACTCTCCTGATAGGCTGCCCAAACTTGCAAATCTTTGGCTCCTTCGATGTAGGCTTGCGTGCTTTCAGGTACTCCAAACCATTCTGGCAAATCCTTTAAAACCTCATCAACAACTGCCATTTTTTGATCTTCATCCTTGACTTCTTCAATTGTAAACATCATAAGTTCCTTTCTTGATTTTAGTCTTACTTTCCCCCTTACGAGCCAGCACTTTCGTAGGCATTCAAGCCCCTATCCCAGAGTTTGAGGGAAATGAAAAAGAAGACAAGGGAAATCAGAATCAAACCACCGATATCAAAGAGCCCATTCTTACCCTGCAAGAAATAACTGGCAGGATAGTAAGCCGTAAAGGCAAATGGCACGATAAAACTGATCAACCAACGAAGGAGCGAATTGTAAATGGAAATCGGGTACTTGGCAAAATCATTGAACATATAAAAAATATAAATCATGGCGCCTGACTGTTTAGTCCAAAAAGCGATACTGGCTGTCGCTATTTTCAAGGAAGTATAAATCAAGGTAGCAAATGGAATACAGACTAGGAAAATCAGGAATTTGGGAAGCGTCCAAGCAATGCTTGATACTGTTGTTCCCAATAGAATGCAACCGACCAAAAGTTCCCCCAAGGCATCAATCTGAAAGGTCTCAACCAGAATATGAAAGAGAGGGTTGATAGGACGAGTCAAATACTTGTCAAATTCCCCTTTTCGGACTAGTCGTTGACCTAAGGCCCAGAGATTGTCAAAAAAGAGATGATCTAATCCCTTTGGAATTAAGGAAAATCCATAGATAAAGGCAATTTCTTGAAAGGTCCAACCTTCTAGCGAGGGGATGTGTTGAAAGATGACATTGAGAAACAAGAGGTTTAGGCCTTGAGTCAGAAAGACTCCCAACACACCTACCACAAAATCCACCTTGTATTCCATGATTTGCTTGATGTATTGTCTGATAAAAATCAGATGCATGCGTTGATATTTTTTCATACTAACCTCCTTGAATAGTGATAAATGACTGGACTCGTTTCCAAATCAACTGAGACAAGCCCACCATCACTATAAGCCAGAAAAACTGAAGCAAAAGTGCTTGAAGAATCTGACTGGCATCGTATTTCCCAACAATAATCATGACCGGAGTGTAAATTAAGGATGAAAAAGGCAAGAAGGAGAGAATAGCTGAAACCACCTTTGGAAAGAAAGCCAAGGGAATCAAACTTCCAGACATAAAGGCCACTATGGAAGTCTTGAGTAGATTGGAACCCCAAAGATTTTTAAAGACAAATGCTGAAAATCCAAAGCAGATATTAAAGAAAAAGTTAATCAGATAAGCCAGAGTTAAGCTAAAGAGATAAAGGACAGTTAATCCCAGCACTTCTACAATTCCTTGCCCAGACAGGATTTTCATCAAAATAATGACACTTAAAAATGGCAGGCCAACAGAGATGAAAATCAACCACTTGGAACCAAGCTCGGTGAAAAGGTAAGAGGCCGCAAAATGCACTGGTCTCAGCAAGCGCATGATAATGGAGCCATCCTTGACCTCCTCCCCAATCATAAAGGAGCTATCAGACCTCGTCAAAAGATTGGTCACAAAACTCATGATGATGTAGAGAGTGATATCTGCCATACTGAAGCCCTGAATCAAAGGCTCCTGGGAGGAGTCAAAGACAGCCTTCCAGAGATAGAAAGCGACAAAAGCCCCCATGACATCACCAATCCGATAGAGAATAAAGTTGACTCGATAGGTAATCAACTCCTGAATCCCTGCATTGATAAAGGGTTTATAACGTCTCCACAATTTGACCATCTTAGAGCTCCTTTCGATAGAAGCGACGGATAATATCTTCAATATCCGTATCTACCATCTTCAAATCACGAACTTCAAAATCAGATAAGGTTTGCTTGATAATATCGGCCGACTGGTAGCGGAAACTATCGAATTCAATATTGAGAGTATTTACTTGTCTATCAATGGACATATCAGGCAAGCCCTCATAATGAGAGACGAGATGACTTTGACCTGGCGTCAGATCGAAAGAGAGAGTCTTCATCTTTCCAAAGGTTTCCTTGAGCTGGCTAACCGTTCCATCAAAAATCTCTTGCCCCTTGTCAATCATAAAAATCCGATTACAGAGTTGCTCAATGTCACTCAGATCGTGAGTGGTCAAGAGAATAGTTGTTTCTTCTTCCTGATTAATCTGAGTAATGGCCCGACGAATGTTGTCCTTGACCGACACATCCAAACCAATGGTCGGCTCATCTAAAAAGAGAACCTTGGGATTGTGAAGCAAGGAAGCCGCAATATCCGCCCGCATCCGTTGACCTAGCGAAAGAGTCCGCACGGGATCCTTGATAAAGTCCTTCAAATCCAAGACTTCATTCAAAAAATCCATGCGCTTGTGGAAGAGCGAGTCTGGGACATCGTAAATCTCCTTCAAAACCGTGTAAGTTTCTTGCAGGGCCAAGTCCCACCATAGCTGGGTGCGTTGTCCGAAAACGACTCCAATATCCTTGACATAATCTTGGCGATTATCCTGTGGAATCTTGCCATTAATCCGACAAAAACCAGATGTCGGTTTCAAAATTCCTGTCAGCATTTTAATGGTGGTCGACTTCCCAGCACCATTTGCCCCGATAAAACCTAGAATCTGCCCCTTGGGCACCTCAAAGGTCAAATCCTTGACCGCTTCAAAGGTCTGCTTTTCAGGATGAATAAAGGAACGCAAAGCCCCCTTCACCCCCGGTTCCTTGACTGTCTTCACAAAATTTTTCTGAAGATGTTTCACTTCTATCATTGCCATATCTATCTCCTACAGTAAAAAATCAACAAACCGTGTCCTCTAAACACAAAAAGCCAATTTCTCATCTCCTAAAATCTCCCTTCTTTATCACAGCAGAAGACCTTAGTATTACTCTATTATAAAGCAGTTAAAAAAGGAAACCAAGTGTTATTCTCTCAAAAGAGAAAATAGTTTTGATACTTGAAAAAATCAAAAAAATCTGTCTAATTCACTAAACAAAATGACACAATTCAATAATTCATCAAAGCCTCTACATATTCCTGTAGAGGCTCATTTAAACTTCTCTCATTCTTGCTTGTGAATGTTTAGATAGATTATAAGCCACAAAAAAGCCACCATATGGTGACCCTTAATTAATAAAATTTCTTTTATAAACTTCTCCTCACCCCAACCAGTCTTTTTCTTTGGCAATGCGGACGGCTTCTGTTCGGTTGCCTGCATCGAGTTTGGTCAGGATGGCTGTCATGTAATTTCGGACGGTTCCGTTTGAGAGAAAGAGACTTTCGGCGATTTCTTGGTTGGTTGACCCTTGGGCAACCATGGCCAAGACTTCTTGTTCGCGTTGGCTGAGTGGATTATTGTCAAAGGCGACACCTTCAACCAGCTCTGGCGAGTACTCCTTTTGACCTGCTAGGACGGTATGAATGGTCGCCATGAGGTCACTGATGGAACGCTCTTTGAGCACGTAGGCATCCACGTGGGCTGCAAGGGCTCGTTTGAAATAGCCTTTTCGTTTGAAGGTGGTCACTATAACGACCTTCGTTTCTCTTTGGTTGGCACGGATCCACTCAAGAACATCAAGGCCTGTTTTAACTGGCATTTCAATGTCTAAAATGGCCACGTCTACCTCTTCTTTTTCCAAGAGAGCAATGGCTTCTTGGCCATCACTGGTCGCATGGACCTCCTCGACATCGTCCTCCAGCATGAGAAGTTGGCAGAGGGCGTCCCTCAACATTGACTGGTCTTCGGCGACTAATAATTTCATGCTTTTCCTCCCTCTTTCAAATGCACACGAATGGTTGTTGGATGCGATTGAGACAGAATTTCCAACTCTCCATCTACCAAACTGAGGCGCTCTCTAATACTGTGTAGTTCTTGTCCAGTGACTTCCTCAAAGCCACAACCATCATCTTCAAACTCTAAAACAATCCCATGATGACGACTTAGACGAATCTGACAGCTATCAGCCTGACTATGTTTAATGACATTATTGGCCAGTTCACGAAGTACCATAGATAAGGTAGACTGAGTAACTGGTGACAGGCTGTCTAAGTCAAGACTGCTGTCCACGGTCAAGACGATATCCGATAGGTCAAAGAGCCGCTCAAGTTCTAGCAACTCCTCAGCTACAGTTCGGTACTTGAGCTGATTGACAATCTCACGCACCTCGTACATGGAGTCACGGCTAATTTGGTTCAATTCTTCCAGATTCTTTCTAGCAGCATCATACTGCTCCTTGTCCATCTGTTTTAGAGCCAACTCGGTTTTGAGACTCATCATGGCAAAGGTGTGTCCCAAGGTATCGTGCAAGTCACGACCAATACGATTACGTTCATTTTCAGCTGATAGGATATTGATGGTACGGTTGGCTTCTTCCATCTTTCTCTCCTGACGTATACGGTTTTGAAAATAGTACATTCCCAACGAAAAGAGGAGAATAGCCATAGACATGAGGTGAGTACTCAAGTCGTCTCTCAATAGGAAGGATGATGACGTCAAAATCAAGAGTGTCACTAGAAAGGAAAAGAAACGATAAGATGATATACTATCCTCAAAGCGCCAAACGAGAAGATTGACGTTGAAAAAAACAAACCACATCATGCCCCCCTGGAAGGTTATGGACATAAAGATAATGTAAGCTAGAGTGTAAAACCACAGAAAGGGAATCCACTTGCTATAGGCCTTTTTCAAATACACCATAAGGAGATAAGCGATGGTAAACAGTCCTGTCAAAACTAGGGTCCAAACTGGATAATACCCACCAAGGACTCCCAATACTGGGAAGACAAGGAAAATAAGACTAACAAAATAAGCGAAATCATTTTTCTGGTAAGTTCTAAACATGGTCACTTTCTCTGTAAGATTTGATAAAAAGGGCTAAGCCTGTAGCTATTGTAGCATAGACCAAGATAAAAATGAGTGATTTCCATGAAAATTCACCTTTTTTCGCAAAATTGACTACCAATTGATTGATATGATAGATGGGTGTCCACTCAGAAATGTGCTGAACCCATTTTGGAAACATGGTTACTGGCATCCAAGAGCCACCGATAATAGCGAGCCCAAGAAAGACGATATTTCCGACGATAGCCATGATTTGTTGAGATTTAATTTGGGCCAGGAGCAAGCCAAAGGATAGAAAGACTAGACTCGACAAGAGTAACAGAGCACCTGAACCGAGCCAATGTGAGAATGGCATCTCAACATCACGCACAAAAGCTCCCACACAGAAAGTCACTAGGATAGCTACCATAAAGTTCATAAGAACTCGAAAGATTTTAGAGAGGTAATAGGATTGAATACTGATTTTTGAATGTTCGATGTAAGTTAACCAGTGATCGGTTTGATCCTCTCTAAGCATGTAGGGGAAGGTAAAGAAACCAAAGCTAGACATAGAAAATCCAGTCATGGTCAACATATAAGACAAGATAAAGGCTTTTTGTGATTCAGGGTCAGGACTCATTTCCATACCTGAATACAAGAGGAAGAATCCGACGGGCATTCCGATGGACATGATGAAGACTGGCCAACTGCGCCATGTTTTTATCCATTCGATTTTAAGTAGTGCTTTCATGACTTGTCCTCCCTTGTGCTATCAAATAGGCTATCTAAAAGTGTCTTGTTTTGAATTTCAATGTCAGAAATGCGACAGCCTAGAGCTTGCAAACTACTCCAAATACTTTCAATATCTTTAGTCATAAAGATTACTACATCACGTTTTTCAGTCACATCATAAATTGCTGCCAGTTTGTCAAGACTTGGCGCAAAGCGACTTGGTAAGGTGACTTGCTTTTCCTTTTCCTCACTACGCATAGCATGTGGCGTAGTATCCCTGATGAGTTTTCCCTGATGAAGAACCAAAATGCGATCAGCTGTGTGCTCGACTTCTTCGATATAGTGGGACGAATAGAGAATGGTCACACCTGACTTTTTCAAATCATTGATGATTTCCCAAAAGCGTTGGCGTGTCGTAGTGTCCATCCCTGCTGTCGGCTCATCTAAAAACAGAATGTCAGGCTTGCCAATAAGACAGAGAACAAAGGCAAGAAGACGTTTTTGTCCGCCCGAGAGTTTGTCCGCAAACTGCTGATACTGGTCGTCTTTGAATTGTAAGAGTGCTTGAATCTCTTCTTTGGATAAGCCATTTTCAGAAATATCTTGGAAAAATGCAATCAGTTCCTTAACTCTTAATTGTGAGGGAATGGTATTTTCTTGAAGGAGAACAGCAATTTGATCTTGTGCTTTACCCTTTTTGCCCTTGATAAAGACTTGACCGCTACTGGCTTTCTTATCACCAAGAATGCAGGACATTAAGGTCGTTTTACCAGCACCGTTGGGCCCGATTAAGGCAAGACAGTCTCCTTGTCCCACCTCAAAGCTAATATGGTCTAAAATTGTTTTTCCTTTGATTTTTTTGACAAGATTTGTGACTTGAAGGATTGCTTCACTCATGTGTGTGATTTCCTTTCTTTTGGTAAAAGGCTAAAAAGACATAACAAGCTGCAACAGATACCCCCATGACACTGTAGAGAATATCACTGCTGCCATGAAGTAGGACATAGGCAAAGAGGATGGTCCAAATTACCGCTAGGAGTATGATGCTTAGTATTTTCAATAATTTCATACTGGGCCTCCTAGTTTTTCAATTCATTAATGACAAGGTCGATAAAACTTTTAGCCATAGTGATAAGAATGTAAGCTGAGATAGACAAGCCAATAATCATACCCAAATTTGAGAAGATAGCTTCAAAGTTCCCTTTTTCAAAGATGTCAGTAAACATGCTAAGTCCAGCAAAGACAGTTCCGATAACAGCGTAGATAAGGTAAGATGTTTTGATTTTCATGAGATGACCTCTTTCGTTTTTTATTATTTCTAAGTTAT
>OJIZ01000147.1_pt1 | contig 18954 bp, 18 predicted proteins | sample 1596071 | NCBI WGS metagenome assembly OJIZ01 (sample SAMEA4350127, study PRJEB24818) | metagenome | biome: human; feature: gut; material: faeces | place: Denmark | collected 2013-09
CGCCCAAGGGGGATATTAAATAGATGGGGCTTAAAGATAGGTTTAAAAACACATAAAGATGTGACCGCACTTTATCATTTAAAAAAACGTTTGAAACGATCATTTAGAGGGTTTTTTATTTAACTGAAATTTTGTGAAAAACATTAAAAATGAGATAATTCTCAAACCTTTTAAGAGGCGTTATTTATAAAAATATTTGGAGAAAGCATGGAACACAAACTTGAGGATATCATTGCGATTTTTAATCAATGTTTTGAAGAAGAATATAATACGCGATTGGTTAAAGGTGGGGATGAGCCGATTTACATTCCTGCAAATGATGAGGTGCCTTATAACGCCATTTACTTTGCGAGAGGCTTTTACAGCAGTGCATTACATGAAATTGCCCATTGGTTAGTGGCGGGGAAAGAGCGCCGTAAATTAGAAGATTTTGGCTATTGGTATGAGCCGGATGGCCGTTCTGAAGATCGTCAACGTGATTTTGAAAAGGTGGAAGTGAAACCTCAAGCATTGGAATGGATTTTAGCCACAGCGGCGGGATTTCGTTATTTTGCCAGTGCGGATAATTTGAATGGCAATCCGGGAGATACGCAACCATTTAAGCAAGCAGTATATGAACAAGTAAAAACCTATGCAGAAAAAGGCTTACCAAAACGTGCCGAAACCTTGCGTCATGCGTTGGCTCAATTTTATGGCACAGAAGATCGAATTGATTTAGCGAAATTTGATGTGACTCGCATCTAAAGTGCGGTCATTTTTAGGCAGATTTTGCGTCTGTCAATTTTCCTTAAAATCGGCTAAAATAGGCCGATTTTATTTTTGGCTTTAACTTTATAAAAATATGAAAGATTCTATTATTGCAAAACTTGAAAGTTTAAAAGAACGTTATGAAGAATTAGAGGCATTGCTAGGCGATGCGTCGGTGATTTCGGATCAGGATAAATTCCGTGCGTATTCTAAAGAATATTCACAACTTGAAGACGTGGTGAAATGTTTTAATCGTTGGAATCAGCTTAATTCTAACATTGCTGAAGCAGAATTGATGTTAGATGATCCTGAAATGAAAGAAATGGCAGAAATGGAAATTGAAGAATCCAAAGCCGAAATTGAAGAAGTGGAGCAACAACTTCAAATTCTTTTATTACCAAAAGATCCAAATGATGAATATAACTGCTATTTAGAAATTCGTGCAGGTACAGGTGGTGATGAAGCGGGTATCTTTGCCGGCGATTTATTCCGTATGTACAGCCGTTATGCAGAAAGTAAACGCTGGCGTGTTGAAATGCTCAGCGCAAATGAAAGCGAGCAGGGCGGTTATAAAGAAGTGATCGTCAAAGTAAGTGGAGATGGCGTGTACGGTCAGTTAAAATTTGAATCAGGTGGCCACCGTGTACAACGTGTACCAAAAACAGAAAGCCAAGGTCGTATTCATACCTCTGCTTGTACTGTTGCGGTTATGCCAGAATTACCTGAATCTGAAATGCCGGAAATCAATCCAGCAGATTTACGTATTGATACCTACCGTTCATCTGGTGCGGGTGGTCAGCACGTTAATACAACAGACTCTGCGGTACGTATTACCCACATTCCAACAGGTATTGTGGTGGAATGTCAGGATGAGCGTTCACAGCATAAAAATAAAGCGAAAGCAATGTCGGTATTGGCTTCACGTATTGTTCAAGCCGAACAAGAGCGTCAAGCGGCAGAGCAAACGGATATGCGCCGTAACTTATTAGGTTCAGGCGATCGTTCTGATAAAATTCGTACTTATAATTATCCGCAGGGTCGAGTAACCGATCACCGTATCAACTTAACGCTCTATCGCTTAGATGAAGTGATGAACGGCAAAATTGACGAGCTTATTCAGCCGATTATCACTGAATATCAAGCAGATCAATTAGCAGCGTTATCTGAGAATAATTAATGACCTATCAACAATGGCTTGCCGATGCTGCGCAAGCCTTAAATCAGGTAAATCCGACAGAGAATGGCAAAGTTGATGCGTTAGTGCTATTGCAACACGCAACGGGCAAATCGAGAACGCAAATTTTAGCTTTCGATGAAACGGAAATTGATGAAAAAGTGCGGTTAAAATTGACCGCACTTTTAGATCGTCGTTTAAAAGGCGAACCTATCGCTTATATCCTCGGTGAAAAAGAATTCTGGTCCTTGCCTTTAAATGTGTCTGAAGGAACATTAATTCCTCGTCCCGATACCGAAATTCTCGTAGAAAAAGCATTACAAATTGCGTTAGAAAAACTGGAAGAAAATCCACCGCACTTTCGTATTCTCGATCTTGGTACCGGCACGGGCGCCATTGCGTTGGCGTTGGCTTCTGAGCTTTCTCCTATTTGTCAAAAAAAGCATATTCAATTGGATGTTATTGGTGTTGATTTAATGCCAGAAGTCGTCAAATTAGCGCAATCCAATGCAGAAAAAAATCAGCTTGATGTGCAATTCTTGCAGAGTCGTTGGTTTGAACATGTTGAAGGGCAGTTTGATATTATCGTCAGTAATCCGCCTTATATTGATGAAACCGATGAACATCTTTTCCAAGGTGATGTGCGTTTCGAGCCTCGTTCGGCATTGGTGGCGGGTGAAAACGGTTTAGCTGATTTACGTCATCTTATTGAGTATGCGCCAGTACATTTAAAAGATAACGGCTATTTATTGTTAGAGCACGGCTGGAAACAGGGCGAAGAAGTGAGGTCAATTTTCTGGCAAAATCATTGGCAAGGGGTTGCAACCATACGGGATTATGGCGACAATGAGCGCGTAACGTTGGGATATTGGAAGCGGTAATGAAATACGATCAAAAAGCCTTATATGCTGAACTGACTCATTTTTATTTGAGCATTTGTGAGAAAGAGCAACTTGATGAGCCTCGTATAAGAGGGCTCGTGGGGAGTTTAGTACGTAAAGCTCGCCAAGCTATTCCAGAAGAATGGGATGATAAAGCTAAAATTCATCAATTATTGCAGCTCTTCTACGGTGATTGGGGCTTTCATTGCGATGCGGACAATTATTTCTATGCTCGCAATTTATACCTTCCGTATATTTTAGAAGAACGTGAAGGCATGCCGGTGAGTCTTGGCGCCTTAATACTTTATTTAGCTGCAAGTTTAAAGTTACCGATTTATCCCGTGAATTTCCCGACCCAACTGATTTTACGTGCAGAAGTCGATGGTGAAGTGGCGTTTATTGATCCTTGGAGTGGAAAATACATTTCAGTGGATGAATTGAAAAAGCTCTATGAAGGCGCCTTTGGTTTTGGGGCTCAAATTCAACCTGAGGATTTAGCTCGAGCAGATATTCCGATGCTTACCGCACGTTTCCGTCAGCTCGCCAAAAATGCCTTAATTCGTGAAGAACAAAACGATTTGGCTTTTAATTATATCCAATTCTTGTTAGCGGGAAGAAAAGATCCTTACGATATTCGCGATCGTGGCTTAGTGTTGGCGCAAATGGGCGCTTATCCTTCAGCCATTGAGGATTTAGAATATTTTGTGGATCAATGTCCAAATGATCCCACTTCTTCTCTGTTAAAAACTCAACTTTTAGAACTGAAAGGCGAAGCATTGAAAGATGCCAATGCCATCCATTAAAAAGGAAATATTATGCAAAATAAAATTGTAAAAATTGGCAATATTGATGTCGCAAATGACAAACCTTTTGTACTTTTCGGCGGAATGAACGTGCTTGAAAGTCGCGATATGGCGATGCAAGTTTGTGAAGCTTACGTGAAAGTGACTGAAAAGTTGGGTGTGCCTTATATTTTTAAGGCATCTTTCGATAAAGCTAACCGTTCTTCAATTCATTCTTACCGTGGTCCAGGCATGGAAGAAGGTTTAAAAATTTTCCAAGAGATAAAAGAAACCTTTGGCGTGAAAGTGATTACCGATGTGCACGAAATCTATCAATGTCAGCCTGTTGCTGATGTGGTGGATGTGATTCAGTTACCGGCATTCTTAGCTCGTCAAACTGATTTAGTCGAAGCCATGGCAAAAACGGGTGCGGTAATTAACGTGAAAAAACCACAATTCTTAAGCCCGGGTCAAATGGGGAATATCGTGGATAAATTTGAAGAATGTGGTAACGATAAAATCATCCTTTGTGATCGTGGTTCAAACTTCGGTTACGATAATTTAGTGGTGGATATGTTAGGCTTCGGTGTAATGAAAAAAGTGTCTAAAGGTAGTCCAGTTATTTTTGACGTGACCCATTCATTACAATGCCGTGATCCGTTTGGTGCCGCTTCAGGTGGTCGTCGTGAACAAGTGACCGAATTAGCCCGTTCTGGTTTAGCAATTGGCATTGCAGGCTTATTCTTAGAAGCGCACCCAAATCCAAATCAAGCAAAATGTGATGGCCCTTCTGCATTGCCACTTTCGGCATTAGAAGGTTTTGTCTCACAGATGAAAGCTATTGATGATTTAGTGAAGTCTTTCCCTGAATTAGATACATCTATCTAATAGAGAAGTGCGGTTGAAAACAGCGTTGTTTTTGACCGCACTTTTGTTCTGTAAAAGGAGATAACAATGAATATCGTATTTTTAGACAGCACGGCAATTCCAAAACATATTCCTATTCCTCGTCCAAGCTTTCCGCATAACTGGGTAGAGTATGAATATACTTCTGCGGAGCAAACCATTGAGCGAGCAAAAGACGCGGATATTATTATCACCAGTAAAGTGATTTTAAGCCGCGAGGTGTTGCAACAATTACCTAAATTAAAATTGATTGCTATCACCGCAACAGGCACCAATAACGTGGATTTAGAGGCTGCAAAAGAACTCGGTGTGGCAGTTAAAAATGTGACAGGTTATTCTGCCACGACGGTACCTGAGCATGTGTTGGGCATGATTTTTGCGTTAAAACACAGCTTGGCTGGCTGGCAGCGCGATCAAATAACTGGAAAATGGACTGAGAGTAAACAGTTCTGTTATTTTGATTATCCTATTACAGATGTTAAAGGTTCAACGTTAGGCGTGTTTGGAAAAGGTTGTTTAGGTACAGAAGTGGGGCGTTTAGCCGAGCTTTTAGGCATGAAAGTGCTTTATGCTGAACATCGAAATGCCACAACGTGCCGTGAAGGTTACACACCTTTTGAAGAGGTGCTAAAACAGGCTGATATTCTGACATTGCATTGTGCATTGACTGAAACAACTAAGAATTTAATCAATCAAGAAACCTTGTCACTTTGTAAGAAAGGTGCGTATTTAATCAATACTGGTCGTGGTCCATTGATTGATGAGCAAGCAGTTTGTGACGCATTGAAGTCAGGACAATTAGGTGGTGCCGCATTAGATGTGTTAGTGAAAGAACCACCAGAGAAAAACAATCCACTGATTGAATTAGCGAAAACGATGCCGAATTTAATTATCACACCTCATATTGCTTGGGCGAGTGATAGTGCGGTAACCACGCTAACGAAAAAAGTGACGCAAAATATTGAAGATTTCGTTCAACAATTAAATCAAAAATAATGAATTTACCTATTTCTTTATACGTCGCCCTGCGATATTGGCGTGCAAAAAGCGCTGATCGTTTTGGGCGACTTGTTGCTAATTTGGCAAGCTTTGGCATCGTACTAGGTGTGATGGCGTTGATTATTGTGCTTTCCGTAATGAATGGATTAGAGGGCCATCAAAAACAACAGGTGCTTTCGAGCATTCCACACGCGATTGTAAGCCAAGAAGCGCCTATTTCGGCAGAAAAACCGCTTGAAAATACACCGCACTTTGTGCAAAAAGCCGTGCCGATTAATACGACGAATGTTGTGTTTCAAACAGCAAAAGGCGTGAGCGCAGGACAAGTGATTGGTATTCAGTCTTTTTCAGATGATCCTTTATTAGAAGGCATCGATCCTAGTCAGTTTAACCAACTTTTACCACAAGGTGAGTTTAAGTTAATCATGGGTGATAAGTTGGCGCAAAAATTAGGCTTAGCAGTGGGTGATAAGGTTCGTTTAATGATTACGGAAAACAGCCAATACACCCCATTTGGTCGCGTGCCGATGCAGCGTTTATTTACGGTGAGCGAGCTTTACCATGATTATGGCGAAGCATCAGGCTATGAAGTTTTTGCTAATTTAGCCGATATTGGTCGCCTAATGCGTATTCAACCAGGTGAGGCACAAGGCTATCGTTTATTCCTAGATGATCCTTTCCAAATCACAGAATTGCCGAGTTATTTTAAAGAGAGTCATATCAGCGATTGGCGTGTCCAAAAAGGGGAGTTTTTCCAAGCGGTTCGTATGGAAAAAAATATGATGGGCTTGTTGATTAGCTTAATTATTGTTGTGGCGATTTCCAATATCGTGACCTCATTAAGTTTAATGGTGGTGGATAAACAAGGGGAAATTGCCATTTTGCAAACGCAAGGTGTCACTAAATCACAAGTACGTTCGATCTTTATTTATCAAGGTTTATTGGTGGGGTTAGTGGGCACATTGATTGGTGCTGTACTGGGCGTATTAATTACCTTAAACCTTGGGGGAATTTTAAGTGCGGTCAATCCGAACGGTGTTTTCTTACCAACATCCATTGAACCCATGCAAGTCATTATTGTGATTGCCTTTTCTTTATTGTTATCTTTATTATCAACCATTTATCCCGCTTATCGTGCGGCAAAAACTGAGCCGGCGGAAGCATTACGTTATGAGTAAAATATGAATAACTACTTATTAGAATGTCAAAATATTAATAAATTTTACCAAGAAGGCGAGAACCAAACCCAAGTATTAAAAGGCGTAAGCTTTGCCATGAAACCACAAGAATTAGTGGCGATTGTGGGGAGTTCTGGTTCAGGAAAAAGTACTTTATTGCACACTTTGGGTGGTTTAGATCAGCCAAGTAGTGGGGAAGTGTTTATTAAAGGACAATCTTTGCAAAAAGCGTCTGAAAGTGAATTGGCTAAATTACGTAACCAAAATCTAGGTTTTGTGTATCAATTTCACCATTTAATGGCAGATTTTACTGCGTTAGAAAATGTGATGATGCCGATGTTAATTGGTCGTCAGAATAAAACAGAAGCAAAAGATCGTGCTGAAAAAATATTGGGCGCAGTAGGCTTAAGTCATCGCATTACTCATCGTCCATCTGCACTTTCTGGCGGTGAACGTCAACGCGTTGCGATTGCTCGTGCATTGGTGAATAACCCCGCTCTTGTCTTGGCTGATGAACCAACGGGTAACTTAGATCATAAAACTACAGAAAGTATTTTTGAGTTAATTCAAACCTTGAATGCGGAACAAAACATTGCGTTTTTATTGGTGACACATGATATGTCATTAGCGCAAAAATTGTCTCGTTGCTTAACCATGCAAGACGGCATTTTGAAGGAAGGTGCATAATGAATACGCCTTTTTTCATTAGTTGGCGTTATCAGCGGGGCAAGCAAAAGAATCCGTTGGTAGCGTTAATTTCAAAATTCTCTGCAATTGGTATCGCTCTTGGCGTAGCGGTGTTGATTGTGGGGTTAAGTGCCATGAATGGGTTTGAGCGAGAATTAAACTCGCGTATTTTAGCTGTCGTGCCACATACGGAAATCACGGTAAATCCACATGACAATGAAGCCACATTAAACCATTGGCAAAAGCTAGAAGAGCGTCTAAAAACAAACAAAAAAATTACCGCACTTTCACCTTTTGTGAGTTTTACTGCCTTAGTTGAAAACGGCAATAAACTCAAAGTCGTTCAAGTGAAAGGGGTAGATAAACAAGCTGAAGATCAAGTGAGTTCTCTTGGTAAGTTTGTGGAAGGTGATGGCTGGCAAAAATTCGCAGAAGAAGGCGGATTGGTGCTGGGCTCTGGTATTGCCAAAGCGTTAGATGTTAAAGCAGGCGATTGGGTGTCGTTATTAATCTCTCAACCGAATGGCGAAGATCAAATGGCTCAACCTAATCGTGAGCGTGTTCAAGTGACCGCTATTTTGCGTTTAGATGGCCAGTTAGACCATAGCTATGCCTTACTGGCATTACCTCAAGCGCAAGAGTTAATGGGGTATCGCGAAGATCAAATTACCGGTGTTGAATTAAAAGTGGATGATCCATTTAAAGTACAAGAAATGGATTATTCGATACTGAATGATTATCCGCAGCTGCTTTATATTCAAAACTGGGTGGCAAAATTTGGCTATATGTATCGTGATATTCAGCTTATCCGTACCGTGATGTATATCGCCATGGTGCTTGTAATTGGGGTGGCGTGTTTTAATATCGTTTCTACCTTAATTATGGCAGTAAAAGATAAGCAAGGTGATATTGCGATTATGCGAACCTTGGGAGCAAATAATGGCTTTATTAAACAGATCTTTATTTGGTATGGTTTGCTTGCAGGGATGAAAGGGTGTTTGATTGGTATTGTGTTAGGCGTTGTACTTGCTCTTAATCTCACTCCGATTATTCAAGGCATCGAGACATTACTCGGTAAAAAACTGTTATCAGATGGCATCTATTTCGTTGATTTCTTACCAAGCGAATTACATTGGTTTGATGTTGTATTAGTTCTTGTGGCGGCATTGGTATTGAGTTTACTCGCCAGTCTTTATCCAGCCAGTCGAGCCGCGAAGTTACAACCGGCTCAAGTATTGAGTAATCATTAATAAAAAATCAGGGATTAAGCATTTAATCCCTGATTTTTTATTGTTCAACCGTTAATCATTACTGGTTTTCTTTATCTGTTTTTAATAAGCCAGATGAACCTTCGGAATAATCGCGTGGTGGCTCTTCAGATTTGCTTTCTGATGAGGCGGTCACTAATTGCTGGGTAAATAACCCTTTGTCGGATGGTTTATTGCCAAGCAAGGTTTCAGATGAAACGGCATAGTGACGATAGAGTTTTTGATAATCACCAATTAAGGTTTTAAATAATTCAGCACTTTCAGCGAAATGTTTTTCAAGTTGTGCTTGTTTATCGCTTAATTGTGTTTTGACTTCTTTTAGTTCAGCTTCGGTTTGAACTTGTTTTTTAACAGAACCTTTTGTTAAACGTAACAGCAAATAGCCTAAGATTACGCCAACTACAAGCCCAATCACAGCGGCTTGCCATATTTCTGGTATCCATGATTGCATACATTACTCCTTCTTTTGAATTCAGTGTTTAGTGTAAAGGAAAACCGAAAAACGTTCTTTGCGGTTGATCACATTTTGAAAAATCTTGTTTATACAGCCGCAATAATAACGATCTCAACTTTCCAATCAGGATCCGCAAGTTTCGCTTCTACCGTTGCTCTACTTGGTGGATTTTGACTATCGACCCATTCATCCCATGCTTGGTTAAGTTGAGCATAATCTGCCATATCTGCAAGGAAGATTTGCGTGGTAAGAATTTTACTTTTTTCAGAACCAATTTCAGCCAATAATTTATCGATCAGAGAAAGGACTTCTTTGGTTTGCTCGTAAGCATTTTGCTTAACGGTTTTTTCCGGTACTTGGCCTGCAAAATAGGCAGTATTGTTATGAATGACCACTTCAGAAAAGCGTTTGCTTGGTTGAATGCGTTGAATCGACATAATGGCTCCTTTTTGATGAAGATAATTCCATTCTAAAGGTGGTTTTAGACTTTGTAAATCAAGAAATTGTGAGATAAAATAATTGAGAATTTTTATCAACTAAAGGAAACTATGAAACTCCTGATTTCGAATCAATATGGCGCCATTGTGATGGCATTATTGCCTTTTGTTTACGGTATGTTATTAGCTTCACCTGTTTGGGCGCATTTCTTTTTGCTTTTAGCTTGGTTCACCATGTATTTGCTGAGTTACCCAATGCTTAGTCTCTTTAAAGGCAAAAATATGGCGGAATATAAAAAGTGGACAATCATCTATGGTGTCGCAGCTTTTTTATTTGCGCTTCCTGCCATTTTTTATAACTGGCAAATTCTTTTCTTTATTGCAGCCATGTTTCCTTTTGTGTTGGTGAGTATCTATTACACCAAGAAAAAAGATGAACGTAATCTTCTCAATGATTTAGCGGGTATTGCGATTTTTGCCCTTGCAGGTATGGGATCCTATTATTTTTCTGACCGCACTTTTGATGAAAAAATCTGGTGGGTAGCATTGTATCCAAGCTTATTTTTTATTGGCACCACGCTTTACGTCAAATCAATGATGCGTGAACGTAAAAATCCGCTTTATCTCAAAGCCTCCATTATTTTCCATGTACTTTGCGTGCTCGGTTGCTTGTTCACTCAACAATATGTCTTGTCACTTGCTTTTGTGCCGGCATTAATTCGTGCCATTTATTTACCCACCAAGAAACTTTCAGTGAAGCAAGTCGGTCTAATAGAATTCGGAACATCCGCCATTTTTTTGATTATTTTATTGATAGCGACATTATAAGATGAAGACATTAGCCAAACTTTTACTCCTAGCCACCTTCACGTTAAGCAGTTCAGCATTTGCCATGAAAACCATTGATTTGGTCGATAAAGCGCAAATGACGGATCAGCAAAAAATGGATCTGGCGCAAAAACTGGCTGAGAAACAAGATTGGAAAGCCGTTTTTGAAATCATGTATCCTCTTGCGTTGGAAGGTAATTTACAAGCGCAAAGCAATTTAGGGATGCTTTATAATTTAGGCCGTGGAGTGGATGAAAATAAAGAGTTGGCTTATTGGTGGTTTAGCGAAGCTGCTGAACGAGGCAGCATTAAGGCTATCAATAATTTGGCGGTCATGTATTTCAACGGCAACAACTATGTGAAACAAGATACCGCTCAAGCGATTAAATTATTTGAAACCAGTGCAACAAAAGATCCCGATGCCATGCTTACATTAGGGGAAATTTATACCAATCAGAAAGAATTTACCAAAGCCTTTGAATGGTTCCAAAAAGCTGCGAATGCGGGCAGCAATGAGGGGCGATTCCGTTTGGCTCGTTTGTATGAAGAAGGGATTGGGACACAAGTCAATATTGGTTTGGCCAAATTGCTTTATTTGGAAATTATGAATACGGCGAAAAAGGACGAAATCAAAGAAATCGCCAGACAGCGATTACAACGTTTAAGCTTGTATTAAAAAAGTGCGGTTGATTTTAACCGCACTTTTTTTTATTTCACCTCTGCACCTTTCAACCAGCGTCTGACCCAACTGCGGTTTGGCATTAAGTTATGAATCAGATCTTCACTCATCGGTAAGGGTTCACCATAAATTAAGGAAGCCAGTGTTTCACCCAAAAATGGCGCAGAAGTTAATCCTCTAGAGCCTAATGCGCCGATTAAGTAGAGATTAGGGTAGTTTTCAGCTTGTTCTATTGGCTGTTTACGGCGGCGTAAATTAAACAAATTCTGATATTGTGTTTGCTGAGCAGAAAAATGAGGAACAGCGCCCATCATTGGCGTAAGATCACGCACCGAACAACGCACACCGATTCGAGCAAGATTACCCGATGTATCCACTTCTTTTGTCCAATCTTCAGGGATATTTTGCTGAATTTTTTGTTGGTTTTCTTGTTGTTCGGTTAGGCTAAATTCACGAGTCGCATTATCACGAACATGACTGGCACCAATACAATGACTGGTTTTCGCTTGATCGACTGGCGTTAGGTAGCCGTCATAGCACAACACGGTTTTGAGTTTAAGTAACTTTTCCGATGTCGGAATTTGGCTCACTTGTCCTCGAACAGGATAGAGTGGGAGTTTTTGTGTTTGCTCAAACTCAGTGAGTTTATGTCCGTTTGCTAAAACAACCACTTCATGGCAGAAAGTTTTATTTTCAGCTGTAGTGATTTGCCAACCATTTTCTGTTTGCGAAAGTGCGGTTACTTTTTGTAATGTTTTAATCTGGACGTTTTGTTTTTCTAAAAAGGCAAAAGTGTGTTGAACTAACTGACGAGGTGCAAGCCAAGCGCCTTGGGGAATAAAACCGCCACCAAAAGGTAATGGTAAACCTACTTTTTCGCTTAATTCAGTTTGGTTTAGTGACTGATATAAATCAGAAGGCAAATTCAGCTCAGCGATTTTATTTAATTTACTTTCTGTTTTCTCATTGTAAGCACAAAGTGCGACACCACAGAACTCATGTTCAAATTCGATTTGTTGCTGAATTGCCCATTGTAGAAATTGATGACCATAGGCGAAGGCATGAATATAAAAACGAATATTACGCTCGTTATCATCGCTCAGTTGCGGATAAAAAGCGCCTTGTTTATTGCCAGATGCATTCAGGGCAGTTTGCTCATTTTCGCAATAAATTGTGATTTTAGCCCCACGTTTAACCAATGAAATGGCTGTACAAAGCGAGGCTATCCCGCCACCAATAATGGCAATATCTTGTTCTTTGAGATTGGCTGGCTGACTATGAAACCAGGGCGTAGAAAGCGCGGTCAGTTTTTCGTACGTTTTTTGACCAGAAAGACATTCCCGTTTTTTACCAAAGCCTTTGCGTTTCTTAATATTAAAGTCCGCATTTTCTAAGCCTTTTCTAACCGCACTTGCCGCAGTAAAGGTCGCAAAGGTGCCTTGTGGCTTGGTAAAACGAAACATTTGCTGATAAAGCTGCTCATTCCACATGTCGGGGTTTTTACTCGGCGCAAAACCATCTAAAAACCAGGCATCAATTTTACCATTCATATAATCGCCCAGTTGTGGCAGATTTTCAGCGACATCGCCAAACCAAAGATCTAACGTGGTTTCATCAAAATGAAAACGATAGCAACCTTGAATGGGATTAAGCCAATGCTGTTGTAAATGCTGAGCAAGATGAGAAAATTGCGGATAAGCTAAATGGGCTTGTTGTAATGCATCAAGTGGCAAAGGGTATTTTTCAAAAGAGATAAAATAAAGGCGTTTTAAAGGCAAATCTGGGTATTTTTGACGAAATTCACGGAATAGCGTAGTCACCGCAAAGAAATTTAATCCTGTGCCAAACCCAGTTTCAGCAATAACAAAGTGGGCTTCTTGATAATTAACCCAACGTTCCCACAACTGATTACCTTCTAAAAACACATAGTGGGTTTCCGCTAAACCATCTTGATTAGAAAAATACACATCATCAAATTTATCCGAAACAGGCGTATTCTCTTGGTTAAAATGAATTTTTGCGTGCTGAATGGTGAACATGTGTTAGCCCTTTTTTGCCTTATCAAATTCTTTTATAATAGCACGGAAATTTTGAGTCGGTTAAAACTTAACTGGTCGAACAAATGAATTATTGCTTGCAATATTTTCATTTCATAGTAAATTGCGTTCAGCTAACAACTGTAAGTTGAACTAAATTTCCCCTAAATCATAAGGAATAAAGAATGAAAAGAGCTGTAATTACTGGTTTTGGTATTATTTCAAGTATCGGTAACAACAAAGAAGAAGTTTTGGCTTCATTAAAAGCAGGTAAATCTGGTATTGAAGTCGTGCCTGAGTTTATTGAAATGAAAATGCGTAGCCATGTTGCCGGCACAATCAAACTTGATCCAAGCGAGCATATCGATCGTAAAGTGTATCGTTTTATGGGTGATGCGGCAGCTTATGCATACCTTTCTATGCGTGAAGCGATTGAAGATTCAGGTTTAACAGAAGATCAAGTTTCAAATGACCGTACAGGTCTTGTAATCGGTGCAGGTACTGGTTCAGCTCACAACCAATTAGTGGCTTGTGATGCAGTACGTGGTCCACGCGGTGTGAAAGCGATTGGTCCTTATGCGGTAACTAAAACCATGGCATCAAGTGTGTCAGCTTGTTTAGCAACCCCTTACAAAATCCGTGGTGTGAACTACTCAATCAGCTCTGCTTGTGCAACGTCTGCACACTGTATCGGTCACGCAGTTGAATTAATCCAATTAGGTAAACAAGATGTGGTTTTCGCTGGTGGTGCGGAAGAATTATCTTGGGAATGTGCAACTGAATTCGATGCAATGGGTGCGGTTTCAACTAAATACAATGATACCCCAGAAAAAGCGTCTCGTGCTTACGATGCAGACCGTGATGGTTTCGTTATCGCTGGTGGTGGCGCTGTTGTAGTGGTTGAAGAATTAGAACACGCATTAGCACGTGGCGCAAAAATCTACGCAGAAATTGTAGGTTATGGTGCAACCTCTGATGGTTACGACATGGTAGCGCCAAGCGGTGAAGGTGCAGAGCGTTGTATGAAACAAGCGATGGCAACTGTGGATACTCCAATTGATTACATCAACGTACACGGTACATCAACACCAGTTGGTGATGTGAAAGAATTAGGTGCAATCAAAAATGTATTTGGTGACAAAATCCCTGCGATTTCTTCAACCAAATCAATGACTGGTCACTCTTTAGGTGCAGCAGGTGCACACGAAGCAATCTATACCTTATTAATGTTACACAATGACTTCATTGCACCAAGCATTAATATCGAAACATTAGACGAGGCGGCAAAAGGCTGCAATATCGTGACTGAAACAAAAGAAAATGCAGGTTTACAAACTGTAATGTCAAACAGCTTTGGTTTCGGTGGTACAAATGCGACTTTAGTGTTCAAACGCTATAACGGTTAATTAAAAATGTCTTAAAATCTAACCGCACTTTGGATCTTCCAAGTGCGGTTTTTTCTTATCATCAATTCTTTTCCTCCCGCTCATAAGAGAAAAAAACATTTAAAATGTGATCTAGTTCAAATTTTTGAACAAAAGAATATAATTTTTTTATTTTTATAAAATTCTATATAAAAATTCAATTATCCATGTTTTTTGATTTTAATCTTTATTTAAAACTTTATTCTTTAATTTATATAGATTTTAATGCTTTTAAATTTGTTTTTTTAGACTTTTGCAATGCTAGACAAGTTATTTTCTTTCGGTATGATGTTTCCATTGTTTTGACACGAATCGTAACAAATAAAAGTGCGGTCAGTTTTAGGAGTAAAATATGAAGAAATTATCCGGTGCGGAAATGGTGGTTCAGTCTTTGCGTGACGAAGGCGTTGAGTATTTATTTGGTTATCCAGGCGGTGCCGTATTGGATATTTATGATGCAATCCATACTCTTGGTGGGATTGAGCATATTTTAGTTCGTCATGAGCAAGCTGCGGTACATATGGCAGATGGTTATGCACGTGCGACAGGTAAAGTGGGTTGTGTGTTAGTAACATCAGGACCTGGTGCGACCAATGCGATTACGGGTATTTTGACCGCTTATACTGATTCAGTACCAATGGTGATCATTTCAGGTCAGGTAATGAGTAGCTTAATCGGTCGTGATGCGTTCCAAGAATGTGATATGGTGGGGATTTCTCGTCCAGTGGTTAAGCACAGCTTTATCGTTAAAAAAGCTGAAGACATTCCGGGTATCTTGAAAAAAGCCTTTTATATTGCTTCAACAGGCCGTCCAGGTCCCGTTGTCGTAGATATTCCAAAAGATACCGTAAACCCAACTTTAAAATATCCTTACGAATATCCAAAATCTGTTGAGCTTCGTTCTTATAATCCAACGGTAAATGGTCACAAAGGCCAAATTAAGAAAGCATTAAAAGCATTATTAGTGGCTAAAAAACCGGTTTTATTCGTGGGTGGTGGTGCAATTGCGGCAGGCTGTCATGAAGAATTAACACAATTCGCACAACGTTTAAATTTACCGGTTACCTCATCGTTAATGGGGTTAGGCGTGTACCCAAGTACGGATAAACAATTTTTAGGCATGCTTGGGATGCACGGGACTTATGAAGCCAATAACGCGATGCATGAAAGTGATTTAATTCTTGGTGTTGGCGTTCGTTTTGATGACCGAACCACTAACAACTTAGATAAATATTGCCCGAATGCAAAAGTGATTCAGATTGATATTGATCCAACCTCTATTTCTAAAAACGTCCCTGCGGCGATTCCAATTGTAGGTAATGCGAAAAATGTATTAGATGAATTCTTAAGCTTATTAGGTGAAGAAATCGGTTCGCGTCCGCAAAATCACTTAGAAGATTGGTGGAAACAAATCGATGAATGGAAAGCGAAAAAATGCTTGGATTTCGACCGCACTTCAGGCGTCATCAAACCACAGCAAGTGATGGAAGCGGTGTATCGCATTACAAAAGGCCAAGCTTATGTGGCATCGGATGTAGGGCAACACCAAATGTTTGCCGCATTGCATTATCCGTTTGATTTACCGCGTCGTTGGATCAATTCAGGTGGCGCAGGTACCATGGGCTTTGGTTTACCAGCTGCATTAGGGGTGAAACTTGCACATCCTGACGCAACTGTGGTTTGTGTAACGGGTGATGGCAGTATTCAAATGAATATCCAAGAGCTTTCAACAGCAACACAATATGGCATTCCAGTTGTGGTGATTTGTTTGAACAACCACTTCTTAGGCATGGTGAAACAATGGCAAGATTTGATTTACTCTGGCCGTCATTCTCAAACTTATATGAATTCTTTACCGGATTTCGTGAAGTTAGCAGAATCTTATGGTCATGTGGGTATTCAAATTTCGACACCTGATGAATTAGAAAGTAAATTACAAGAAGCCTTCAGCATTAAAAATAAATTGGTCTTTGTTGATATTAACGTTGATGAAACCGAACACGTTTACCCAATGCAAGTTCGCGGCGGGGCGATGAATGAGATGATTTTAAGCAAACCACAAGAGGAGAACGAATAATGCGTAGAATTTTATCTGTTTTATTAGAAAATGAATCCGGTGCATTATCTCGTGTGGTCGGCTTATTTTCCCAACGTGCATTTAACATTGAAAGCTTAACTGTGGCACCAACCGACGACCCAACCCTTTCTCGTATGACGATTGAAGCAGTGGGTGATGAGCAAGTGCTCGAACAAATCGAAAAGCAACTTCACAAGTTAGTAGATGTGTTTAAAGTGATTAACTTGAGTGAACATGAGCACGTTGAGCGTGAAGTATTGTTAGTGAAAGTACGTGCAACGGGTTCATCACGTGATGAGTTAAAACGTTTAGCCGATATCTTCCGTGGTCAGATTGTAGATGTCACAACAAAATCCTACACCATTCAATTGACGGGTACAAAAGATAAATTAGATGCTTTTGTTGAGGCGGTGAAAGAAGAAAGTACATTACTTGAGATTGTTCGTTCAGGCTTAATTAGTCTTTCCCGTGGCGAGAAAAATATTCTCTAATGATGTGGAAAGTGCGGTTAAAAATGACCGCACTTTTAAAAACGAAAAAAGGAAGTCATAATTGACTTCCTTTTTGTTTATTCTAAATGAATGTTAAGCTTCTGATTTATTGGTTAATGCGATATATAAGCAAACCACAAAGCCGGCAATTAAAACATAAGGCGTAAAGATTGGAACGCCAGTAGGAGCGGCTGCGAAACCAAAGTTATGTGCCGCTGCTGCGCCCAGTAGCATACCGAGCACAAATAATGCAGAGTCATTGTTCCCTTCACCAATATTAACTAATTGCTTACCAGGGCAACCGCCGCCTAATGCAAAGCAAAGACCACAAAGCGCCATAGAAAGGAAATTGTAGAGATAGTCATTATGCGCGATAGGTTGTTTTTCAAAGCCTAAATGGAATTGACCTAATAAGGCATTGGTTATTGCCGCAAAGACAATCAATGCAATCACACCGTTTAATAAGTGTGCATCACGGAAGAGGACAAAGTTTCGGAATGCCCCAATGGTGCAAAAACGCGATTTTTGCATCAGCACACCGAGAAGTAATCCGCCTGCTAGTGACATCCAAATAGCCGCATGTTGTGCACCCGGGCCTTTTTCAGAGGTGTAAATTGCTAGATTTTCACCAAATTTAAATTGGGTTAAGGCTAAAACAAGCAAAATCACGGCAAAGATTGGACCGATTAAGCCAGAAGATTGGCTTTGTTCCTTAGATTTACCTAATGAGAATCCTCGATTAGCGAAGAAAATGCCACCTAATACACCGGCAAATAATCCTACGATACCTGCAATTGCAGTGAGATCACCACCGCCTAATCGTAAATAAGCACGCCATGGACAACCTAAGAAAATGAGTGCACCAAGCATCGCAAAAAAGCCTAAGCTAATACGAGCGAGTGGGGCAGAGCCACCACGAGGTTTAAATTCCTTAGATAAGAATGCACTGGCGAGTGCTCCTAAAACTAATCCAATGAGTTCTGGGCGAAGGTATTGTAATGGGGCTGCGTGGTGTAATCCAAGCGATCCTGCTGTATCGCGTAAGAAACAAGCCGCACAAAATCCCATATTACCAGGATTGCCATTGTAAGAGAGAAGTGGCGCAACGATACCAAGTGCAGCACCTGCAACCACAGGCCAAGTTAAAATTTTCATAATTAGACCCTTGTGATATCTGAAGTTAAATTGAATTGTGTGTTTTTAATAATAAAAACAAAGGTATTGTAGAAAGAGTTGAAAAATAAAGAAAGTTTATTTTTTTGAAATTGTGAGCAGGATCAAAGATTTATTTTAGGTCGCATGAACTTTTCAATATATCCCCTAACGAATTGATAAATAGGTATTATTTGGCAGTTGTGTTAGTATGTAGATTAGCCTTAATTTCTTGTGTTATAGGCTAAGAAAAGTGAAAATAATCAAAGCTTATTTAGTGAGAATTCTCATCAGATATAAAGGTAACTCTTTCTGGAAGGAGCAACACTAATGCTTATAAAAAATAAGAGTTGAATTAAAGGAAAAAGTATTTATGAGTAAGTTTATTAAATTAACTTTGAAGTTTGTAAGCTTTCTATGTATTACTATATTTTTAGTGTTTTTAATATTCACTTTTAACTATAGATCTTATAATGATTATCACTACAACTCACCAGAAGAGTTCTTTAACTCAGAGTCATTTTCATGGTACGTGAATATTTTTCCTAAAAGTGCTAATAATATATTCTTGAGGGCTTTTATAGAAACCAATGAAATGATTGTTGTTTTTGATGTTAATAAGACTGATGAAATACCTATTTCTCAATTTTACAAGGTGGCCTCTATCGATAGAGGTATGGCTTTCTTAAAAGATGTAAATATTCCAGGTTCTAAAAAACAATATTTTTTAGAAGGTGGTAATTTAAATTTATAT
>OJIZ01000148.1_pt1 | contig 18946 bp, 18 predicted proteins | sample 1596071 | NCBI WGS metagenome assembly OJIZ01 (sample SAMEA4350127, study PRJEB24818) | metagenome | biome: human; feature: gut; material: faeces | place: Denmark | collected 2013-09
CTCAATGGCATTGATTAGTATTTGCCAATTCGATTCAGTGCAAGTTTTTGTGAGAATTTCTTGCCATTGTGGCACAAATTGATGCAGGTGAGCCAGCCAGTTGCGCCAAGGTTGTTTCGCAGCAAGATCGCCGCCCGGTAGAGCAACAGCCGGCAGACCACCTAAATATTGGCTATGTTGATAATCAACAAGTAGGCATTCGCCCCCCCAAAGTTGTCCATTTTCGCCCATGCCGATACCGTCTAGAGCAAGACCAATTACAGGTTCATTACAATTGTGCTCAGCCATCACGCTGACAATGTGTGCATGATGATGCAGTACTTCTATTGGTGTGATTTGTTGCTGTTCGGCAAGTTGTTTACCAATGGAAGATGAAAAATAGCCAGGGTGAGCATCCACCGCGATGATGTCTGGTTTAAATTGATAAATATTTTGAAATAATTCAAGATTTTCACTTAATTGTGACCGCACTTGTTCATTTGCTGTGTCGCCAATATGCTGGCTCAGTACGGCTTTATTGTGACGTAGTAAGCAGAATGTATTTTTCAGATCAGAACCTAACGCCAACACATTTTTTGTGCTTTGTGTTTCAAGTGGTATTTCATCAGGCACGTAGCCACGAGCACGACGTAGCGTTTCTAATCCATCGAAGGCAACGCGAACAAGGCTATCATCGGCACGTTGTAGAATATCGCGATTGTGACAAAGATAAAAATCCGCTAAATCAGCTAATTGTTCCACCGCATGTTCATTTTTTAGCACTGGAGGTTGTCCACTTGCATTCGCAGAGGTCATCACGAGCGGACGATTAACTGCGCGTAGCAACAAATGCTGCAGTGGGTTACTTGGAAGCATGACACCGATTTCTTGCAAGTTAGGTGCGATGTTATCAGCAATATTGGGTACTTTATGTTTTGCTAGCAGTACAATCGGAGCTGCACTGCTGGTTAGCAATTCTGTTTCTTGAGAACTCAAATCCTGTAAAAACTGCAGATCAGGCACCATAATGGCTAATGGTTTTGTGGGACGATGTTTCCGTTGACGTAATAAATCAACAGTCTTTTGATTATTCGCATCACAGGCCAGATGAAAACCGCCTAAGCCTTTTACCGCGACGATATGACCTTGTTGCAAGAAAAGTACGGTCTGTTTTAGCGCGGTTTCATGAGTAGCAAGCGTTTGTTCTCGATCTTGTAACCAGATATGGGGGCCGCAAACAGAACAAGCATTGGGTTGAGCATGAAAACGACGATCAGCGGGATCTTTATATTCTTTTTCACATTGTGGACAAAGTGGAAAAACAGACATCGCCGTGTTTTTTCGATCGTAAGGAATTGCCTTAATGATAGTAAAACGTGGGCCGCAATGGGTACAATTGGTAAAGGGGTAGTGATAACGTCGATTGTTGGGATCGAATAAGTCAGCTAAACAATGTGGACAGGTTGCTGCATCGGGAATAATTTGCGTGTCCATTTGATTGTTTTCGCTTTCCCGGATAGTAAAGCTTGTTACTGTGGCTGCTTCAGGCCAATCTATGGTGCGCTGAGTAATGTCAGTAATTTGCGCTAGAGGTGGGAGTTTATTTTGTAGGTCGGATAAAAATTGCTCAAGTGCATTTGCTGGTGGAGAGACAAAACGAATTAATACGCCTTGTCCATCATTATTGACATCTCCATTTAATCCATATTGATTTGCCAGAAGCCAGACAAAAGGGCGAAATCCCACGCCCTGAACTTTTCCTTTTATGCGTAATTCGATCCCTTGCATAACGCAATCCTGTTTATTTTTGATTGAGGCCAAGAAAATCGCCGACTTCGTGTTCTAGCTGGCTCATGGCAATTAAGGCTTCTTGAGTCTGTTTGGCTTCTTCTTCATCAATAATTGTCATGGCAAAACCCACATGTACGAGAACCCATTTGCCAACTAGAGGTTTTGGGTCATCCTGACAAATTAATGAAATATTAACTTCTCTTTTTACTCCGCAGACATCGACTACAGCAAGCTGTAATGCGCTGTCAGCTACTTGAATGATCTGTCCCGGAATACCTAAACACATAATCTGTCCTTAGTTAGAATGTTTATGAGATGAATTGTTTATTGTGAGGCAATAAACATACTGCGAAAAGAAATTTTATCACGTAACCATTTAAATTTGTATAGCGATATTTCAAATAGGGTGATGTTCATTTGTTGAAAATTTGTTCACATTTTTAACATAAAATTATTATGTTTCACCGTTATTTAACAGGGACATCACAGTAATAGAAAAACAATGGAAATCTTTTGATCTTAATCACAAATTTTCGAATTACTTCTTGAGCTTTACTTTTCGACAGGAGTATCCTTACTTCTAGAGTGGTTATTGTAGAAACGTTATTTACATACAAGGAGGGGAATGTATGAATCGTTTTGTAATCGGTGATCCGAAGGATTGCATTGGATGCAACACCTGTATGGCCGCTTGTAGCGAAGTGCATAAAGCTTTTGGATTACAATCTTTTCCACGCTTACAAGTCATGCGTAATGATGATGTAACCGTGCCAATTCTCTGTCGTCATTGTGATGATTCACCATGTGCTACCGTGTGTCCTGTACACGCCATTACACATATTGATGACACCATTCAACTTAACGAAAGTCTCTGTATCGGTTGTAAACTTTGTGGTATTGCTTGCCCATTCGGTGCAATTACCCAACATGGTTCTGCACCGATTGACGCACCAACCTATTATGAGGGATTCTCTTTCACTGATGCGGTAAAACGAGATATTCGTACAGCACCAGATAATACAGATTTACACAATATGCTGGCATGGCAACCAGGCGTGAAAGCCATTGCGGTGAAATGCGATCTTTGCTATTTCCGTGAAGATGGTCCGGCTTGTGTACAAACCTGTCCGACCAAAACATTATTTATTATTAGTGATGAGAGTATCAAGCAGGCTAACGAAAGAAAACGTGAAATGGCAATGGTTTCTTCGCCTGCGATCCCAAGATAATTAGTGTGTTTTAACTTGTAATCAATGGAGTGATATTATGAGTTTACCTATCAATTTACTCATCACGACCCTGTTGATTTATGTCGTAGGTGCGTTTATTTCGCTCGCAGTGAGACGAAACGAACAACTTTCAATCAATATATCCGGCGTGACCGGTGTACTTGCTGGAGTGTTAGGTATTGTTGCCTGCATCCCCGTTCTGATCAGCAGCGACACAGTCGTTGATGTTTTCAAAACCCCATTTGAATTTGCCTCGTTCTCCATCCGCATTGACGGATTGGCGGCGTTTATGGTGTGCGTCATTTCTTTATTAGTGATTGTGACCGCACTTTATTCTTTCTCTTATGTAAAAGAATACAAAGGTAAAGGCGCAGGTTCCATGGGCTTCTTTATGAATTTATTTATCGCTTCCATGGTTGCGTTAGTTACCAGCGATAATGCGTTCTACTTCCTTGTATTCTTTGAAATGATGTCATTGGCATCTTATTTCTTAGTCCTTACCGAACAAGATGACAATGCCGTAAATGCAGGCTTGCTTTATTTCTTTATTGCGCATGCCGGTTCGGTATTAATTATGATCGCCTTCTTCATTTTCTACTGCTATGCCGGTAGTTTTGAATTTAGCGCATTCCGTCAAACCACTTTGCCAGCACCGCTTGCCTTTACTGCCTTTATTTTGGCATTTTTAGGTTTTGGCGCAAAAGCAGGTATGATTCCATTACACAGCTGGTTACCGAAAGCTCACCCGGCTGCACCTTCTCATGCATCAGCGATGATGTCTGGTGTGATGGTTAAAATTGGTATTTTCGGGATTATTAAAGTGGGTGTCGATTTTCTTGGCTCTACCAATGTTTGGTATGGCGTTATCGTGCTTGGTTTCGGTGCGGTATCTTCCGTACTCGGCGTACTTTATGCCTTGGCAGAACATGACATCAAAAAACTCTTGGCTTATCACACGGTAGAAAATATCGGCATCATTATGATGGGTGTGGGCGTCGGTATGATTGGTATCGCGACACATCATCCTGTGTTGGCTACTGTAGGCTTACTTGGTGGGTTATATCACTTACTTAACCATGCCGTATTCAAAGGTTTGTTATTCTTAGGTGCAGGTTCTGTAATGTATCGCTTGCATACTAAAGACATGGACTTAATGGGCGGCTTAGGCAAACTTATGCCTTACACTGCATTCTGTTTCTTAATCGGTACTATGGCGATTTCTGCATTGCCACCATTTAACGGTTTTGTCAGTGAATGGTTTACTTATCAATCCTTATTCACCTTAAGTCAAAGTGATGATTTCGTCTTAAAACTTGCTGGTCCGATTGCCATTATTATGTTGGCATTAACGGGTGCATTAGCGGCACTTTGTTTCGTGAAAGTGTACGGCATTAGCTTCGGTGGTGCACCGCGTAGTGAAAAAGCAGCCAATGCACGTGAAGTGCCAAAACCAATGGTCATTGCTATGGCTGTATTAGCGTTATGTTGTGTGTTGTTAGGTGTGGGCGCATCTGTGGTGACCCCAATAATTGCGAAAATTTCGACCGCACTTGCTCATAGCGAACCGCTAATGTTGGCTCAAAATGGCGTGGTGGTTGCACAAGCTGAACCGCATACTGCACTTTCAACACCGATGGTGACTATCATGCTATTGGCATTCTTCTTCTTGCCATTTAGTTTTTACGCCTTCACCAAAAATCAACGTTTATCCGATCGTGCAAAAGGCAATCCATGGGCTTGTGGTTATGCTTATGAACAAGATATGGCGGCTTCTGCGGGTAGTTTTACTCGTCCATTACGTACGATTTTCAAATCGCTTTATACCTTGCGCGAAGTGTTGGATCCTGCACCTTTAGGTGATAAAGGCATCCAAGCGGTAATTAAAGGTGCAACAAAAACAGAACCTTTCTGGGAAGAAAAAGTGACCATGCCGATCGCTCGTTTTATTCCTTGGTTAGGAACAAAAATCCAATGGTTGCAACAAGGTGACTTCCGTGTGTACTGCGTGTACTTCGTGATTGCCTTGGTGGCAATACTACTTTCCATTGCGTTGATGTAGGAGGTTGAAGATGATTACGTTACCTTCAGAAATTGCAACATCTGCCGGAATGTTTGTTTTTGCCATTGTGCAAGCCTTGATTTTACTTGCCCTTGCGCCGTTATTTTCCGGTATTTCACGTATGATCCGTGCTCGCATTCAATCTCGTCGCGGTCCAGGCGTGTTACAAGATTATCGCGATATTGCGAAATTAATGAAACGTCAAAACATTTGGCCTGACAATGCGGGTTGGGTTTCTAAAGTGATGCCTTATGTGCTAATTAGCACCGTGATGGTAGTCGCCATGAGCTTACCTTTATTTACTCGTGTTGCACCGTTTGGCGCAGGCAGTGATTTAATCACCGTGATTTACTTATTCGCCTTGTTCCGTTTCTTCTTTTCAATTGCGGGTTTGGATTCAAACAGCACATTCTCAAGTTTAGGGGCAAGTCGTGAAGTCACATTAGGTGTCTTGGTAGAGCCAATTCTCATGTTGGCATTCCTTGTCATTGCGTTAATTGCCGGTTCAACCAATTTTGCGGTTATCGGTAATGCACTTTCCGAAAACACTTGGCAATATCCAATTGCGACAGTGATTGCTATCGCTGCAGCATTCTTCGCCGTATTTATTGAAATGGGTAAAATTCCATTCGACTTGGCAGAAGCAGAACAAGAATTACAAGAAGGTCCATTGACTGAATATTCTGGTCCAGCACTCGCCTTATTAAAAGTCGGCTTAAGCTTAAAATCAATGGTTGTAGCATCTATCTTTGTGAGCGTGTTGCTTCCGTTTGGTATCCCGACAGAGATGAGCTTAAGTGCGGTCATCTTAGGCGGTGTTTTATTCTTCGTGAAATTATTCGTGGTGTTCGTGTTGGCTTGTGTCTTTGAAAACACGCTCTCTCGTACCCGCTTTATGTTAACAGGACGTTTAACCGTAGTCGGCTTCGGCATTTCTGTGTTGGCGTTTGTATTTTACTTCACTGGGTTGTAAGGAGGACAAATATGGAACGTTTAGCTCTGATTACAATCATTTTACCTTTCGTCGGGGCGTTTATTGTTGGTTTGAACAAAAAACACTTTGCTCAAATTGCCACTGTATTTGCAGCGCTTGCTACGTTAGGAACCATGTTAGTTGCTGGGCAATGGTTTGCTGATGGCCATCAAAGCGTCACTTATGACATTGTCGCTTTTGATAAAACCGCGATCTTTGGTGTCACTCTTGATGTAGTCAGTACATTAATTGCCTTTGCCGTTGTGGCCTTAGGTTTCTTAATCTGCTTATATTCTTGTGGTTACTTAACCGATAAAAACCGTGAACACCCACATAATGGGTTACCACGTTTTTATGCATTCTTGCTCATCTTTATCGGTGCCATGGCGGGCTTGGTGTATTCCTCAACTTTAGCAGGACAATTATTGTTCTTCGAAATTACTGGGGGATGTTCTTGGGCATTAATCAGTTATTACCAAACACCAAAAGCTCAAGCAGCCGCAATGAAAGCCTTGATTATCACCCACGTGGGGGCAATTGGGTTATATATTGCCGCAGCCTATTTATTCAGCCAATCAGGTACTTTCTCTATCACTGCGTTAGAACATTTAGATCCGAGTGCGAAAACCATCGTATTATTCGGTGTGATGTTTGCTGCGTGGGGTAAATCAGCACAATTACCAATGCAAATTTGGTTGCCGAATGCGATGGAAGCACCAACACCGGTGAGTGCGTATTTGCACGCCGCATCAATGGTTAAAGTTGGGGTTTATATCTTCGCTCGTTCAGTTATGTCTGCTGGTGAGATTCCACATATTGTGGGCGAAGTCGGCATCATCATGGCGATGATTACCTTAATTTATGGCTTCTTGATGTACTTGCCACAAACTGACTTAAAACGTTTATTGGCGTATTCAACCATTACCCAACTTTCTTATATTTTCATTGGGATTTCTCTTGCTGCATTAGGCTCTAAATTGGCCTTTGTGGCAGCGATTAGCTACATCTTCAACCATGCTTTCGCGAAAAGCTTATTCTTCTTGGTCGCAGGTTCATTAAGTTATGCGACAGGAACTCGTTCTATGCCGTTACTACAAGGCATTATGCGTACAATGCCAGTGGTAGGGGCAGGATTTGGCGTAGCCGCGTTAGCGATTGCTGGGGTGCCACCGTTTAACGGATTCTTCAGTAAATATCCATTATTTGCGGCCGGATTTGAATTAGGCCATGAATATGGCTGGATTACTTGGTTAATGGTGCTTGCTTTAGTTGAATCTACCGCGACATTCGTATGGTTGTTGTATAAATTCGGACAATGTGTCATCGGTAAACCATCAGAAGCAGTTGTCAATGCACAACCTATACCATTCTCTATGCGTTTTGTGTTAGTTGTATTAATGGTGATGTCCGTGGTGTCCAGTTTTATCGCCGCATATTGGCTAGGTTTGGCTGGTTAGGTTAAGGAGGAATCTATGTTAATGATAAATGGACTTGCGTGTTTACTCATTATTACCTCTCTTTGCGTAATTATGGTTCGAACCGCCAAAAAAGCTGCGTTATTTTACAGTTTGCAATCGTTGGTATTGGTATTGTTGTTTGTCTATCTTGCCAATGAAATGCAAGCCCATGAACTTTATATGTGGTCAATTAGCGCATTTATTACCAAAGTGCTTTTGGTACCCGCGATTTTAATCTATGCGATGAAAAAAGTTGATGAAAGTCAAACTCCGGCTGGAATAAATGTCGCTTGGTTGATCCCGATCACAGCAGTGATAGTGACATTGTGCTACTTTGTTGTTGTCCCAATCGATTTGCCGTTGGTTGCACATCTTAAACCAGCATTATCAGTGTCATTAAGTCACTTCTTATTAGGTTTAGTATGCATTGTTAGCCAACGCAATATCGTAAAACAAGTATTCGGTTATTGTTTGATGGAAAACGGTTCTCATCTCACATTAGCCTTATTGGCAAATAAAGCACCTGAGTTAGTGGAAATCGGAATTGCCACAGATGCTATCTTTGCCGTCATCATAATGGTGGTGTTGGTAAACAAAATTTACCGTACATTCCATTCATTAGATGCAAAACAACTTATGAGTTTGAAGGGGTAACGCTATGTATGAACAATGGATAATCGCGTTATTAATCGCACCTTTAGCAATATCACTTGCCAGTTTCGCTTGTGGCGTGACAAAAGCACGGACAAGTTGTACCGCACTTCATGTTACAGGTTTGATTTTGATGTTAGCGTTTGCCTTACAAATTATTAATGGCGTGCTAACTCAGGGGGAAATCAGTGCATTAAATAACTGGGTTTACATCGACAGTCTATCTGCTATTTTCTTAGGTCTCATCGCTATTGTCGGAACATTAGCCGGTATTTATTCTATCGGCTACATTGGTACGGAATATCGTGAAGGGCATCTTGATTTGAAAACATACTGCAATTACTACGGCTTTTTGCATTTGTTTTTCCTCACCATGATTATTTCTGTGATCACCAATAATGTGATTTTGATGTGGGCAGCCATTGAAGCAACTACATTAAGTTCTGCGTTCTTGGTTGGCACATATAAACAAAAAACTTCTCTTGAAGCCGCATGGAAATACATCATTATTTGTTCAGTTGGGGTGGCGTTTGGATTGTATGGCACGATTTTAACGTTCTCTAATGGAACAAATCTTTTAGCTGATCCAAGCCAAGCTATTTTCTGGACAGAAATCAATCAACAGGCAGCAGGTTTAAATCCAATGCTCATGTATCTTGCTTTTGCCTTTATTTTGGTTGGGTTTGGTACTAAGTGCGGTCTATTTCCAATGCATACTTGGTTATCTGATGCACACAGTGAGGCTCCAAGTCCTGTGAGTGCGATTTTATCAGCGGTATTATTGAATTGTGCCATGTTGGTGGTATTGCGTTATTACATCTTAGTTTCTAAAGCAGTCGGTTCTACATACCCGCAAACCTTATTGTTGGTATTTGGTTTACTCTCTGTATTAGTGGCGGCGTTATTTATTATCGTCCAATTCGACATCAAACGCTTATTGGCATACTCCAGTATTGAAAACATGGGTTTAATTAGCTTCGCTTTTGGTTTAGGTGGCCCAATAGGCGTATTTGCTGGGTTATTACATACCATTAACCATAGCTTAGCGAAAACCTTGCTGTTCTGTGCTTCTGGTAACATTTTATTGAAATACAAAACCCGTGATATGAACCAAGTACGTGGTTTATGGCGTGTGGCACCAATGACAGCAGTATTATTTGCCGGTGGTGCATTAGCACTAGGTGGTATTCCACCATTTAACGTGTTCGTCAGTGAATTCAGTATTGCTGTTGCCGGTATTTACGCAGGTAAAACTTGGTTAATGGTGTTCTGTTTAATTTTACTCACTATCGTGTTAGCTGGATTGTCTTTAATGGTATTAAAAACTGTATTAGGCAAACAGCCAGATAATGTTGAAGTGGGGGATGTGAACAAAGTTTCACTCGTGGCGATGGCAATTTTATTGTTATTCATGTTTATTATGGGTATTCATATTGCCGAACCAATTTTGCAGTTATTAAAAAGTGCGGTCGGAATTGTACTCGGATCTGAACAAGTGTCCTTTGGTGAAATGTTAGTTTTACCTTGGCAAAGTTTAGCGCAATGATCGACAGGAGGATAAATATATGGAATTAACTAAAAATACATCAGTCGATCCAGCCAAAATGATTGGCAAAAATTACATTGAAGCAGTCAATGCAAAATTTCCAAATACCATTTTGGATGAGGAGTGGTCAACACCAAATCAGGTTACACTTACCATTAAAACCAATATGTTACCTGATGTTGTTGAATACCTTTATTATCAACATGAAGGTTGGTTACCGTTGGTATTCGGGAATGATGAACGTTCAATTCATGGCAACTATGCAGTGTACTACGTGCTTTCCATGGAAGGGGAAGTGAAAACTTTTATCACCATTAAAGCCTTAGTTGATCCTGTGAGCTTAGAATTTCCGTCTGTGACACCAAAAGTCAAAGCGGCTGTTTGGGGCGAACGTGAATTATTCGATATGTATGGTTTGAAAGCCGTCGGTTTACCAGACCAACGCCGCTTAGTGTTGCCAGATGATTGGCCGGATGATCTTTATCCATTACGTAAAGACTCCATGGACTATCGTTTACGTCCCGATCCGACAACCGCGACAGAAACATACGAATTTATTAACGAAAAAGGCGAGGCGCGTATCGTTCCACTTGGCCCGTTACATATCACTTCGGATGAACCAGGACATTTCCGTTTGTTCGTGGATGGGGAAGATATCATTGATGCGGACTATCGTTTGTTCTATGTGCACCGTGGTATGGAAAAATTGGCAGAAACCCGTATGGATTACGACCAAGTTAACTTCCTTGCTGACCGTGTGTGCGGAATTTGTGGCTTCACACATAGTGTGGCCTATGCTAATTCCGTCGAAAGTGCTTTGGGGATTCAAATTCCAAAACGCGCTGAATGGATTCGTGCGATTTTATTAGAAGTAGAACGTTTACACAGTCACTTATTAAACTTAGGTCTATCTAGTCACTTTACCGGCTTTGATACTGGCTTTATGCAATTCTTCCGCGTTCGTGAGAAATCTATGACCTTGGCAGAAGTGCTAACAGGTGCACGTAAAACCTATGGTATTAACCTTATCGGTGGTGTGCGTCGCGATATGTTGAAACATCAACGTGAGCAATGTATCAAACTTATCGGTGAAATGCGTGAAGAACTCAAAACCTTAACCGATATTTTATTAAATACACCGAATATGGAACAACGTACGGTAGGCGTTGGTGTCTTGGCAAAAGATATCGCTCGTGACTTTAGTCCGGTAGGACCAATGATCCGTGGTTCTGGCTTTGCGCGTGATGTGCGTAAAGTACATCCATTCTCCGGTTATGGCGATATCCCTTTCAATCTCTTCACTGAAGCAAATGGCGACGTGTTATCCCGTGTGAAAGTGCGGATTAATGAAGTATTTGAATCCATGAATATCATTGATTACATGGTGGATAATTTGCCAAGTGGTGAAATCTTAAAAGAAGGTTTCAATTATACGCCTGGACGTTTTGCTTTAGGGATTACCGAAGCTCCACGTGGCGAAGATATTCACTGGTCAATGCTAGGCGATAACCAAAAACTTTTCCGTTGGCGTTGTCGTGCTGCCACTTATGCTAACTGGCCAACCTTACGCTACATGTTGCGTGGCAATACAGTGTCTGATGCACCACTTATTATTGGTAGTCTTGACCCTTGCTATTCTTGTACCGACCGTGTCACTGTGGTGGATGTGCGTAAACGCAAAGCGAAAACCGTAGATTATAAAGAGATTGAACGCTACGGTATCGAACGTAAAAATTCACCATTGAAATAGGGGAGGCGGAAAATGTTTAAATTACTAAAAACGGTATTTAAAGCAGGTGATGTCACCACCAAATATCCGTTCAAACCTTATGAAGTCGATGATGATTTTAGAGGAAAACCGGAACTCAATTCTGATCAATGTATTGTCTGTGCGGCTTGTACCATTGCCTGTCCAGCCAATGCGTTGACCATGAGAACCAACCCAGTTACAGGTGAACGTACATGGTCGTTATTTCTTGGTCGTTGTATTTTCTGCGGTCGTTGCGAGGAGGTTTGTCCAACTAAGGCGATTCGATTATCGCAAGATTTTGAATTATCAGTGACGAATAAACAGGATCTTTTCCAAGAAACGACCTTTGCGACAGTCGCTTGTCAGGAATGTGGTAAACCGTTTATTTCTTATAAAGAACTGAATTACACCATCGATTTATTCAAACAAACTTTGGATAATCCAGAATTAGTGAAACGAAAATTGGCGGAATTACATACCTGTCCGGTTTGTAAACGTCAACATAGTTTAGAAAAAACCGCAAATATGGAATCCAATATGCGGATGAAATTGATCGACTTTAAAGAACCGATTCGCTTGAATTTCAAAAAAGCAATCGAACAGCGTGAGGAAAGTGCGGTTGATTTACCTAAAGTTTTAGCAGGAGGCGAAAGACGATGAACACTCAAATTCCAATGCCGGTTAATGGTATATCAACACCGTTTAGTATTGATGAAAATATAGCCAAAATGAAACAAACATTGCTGAAAGATATTCAACGTTCAGCTTACGTTTACCGTGTGGACTGTGGCGGTTGTAATGGGTGTGAAATCGAGATTTTCAGTACTATTACGCCAACATTTGATGCGGAACGTTTTGGTATTAAAGTGGTAGCGTCACCTCGCCATGCGGACATTCTCTTGTTCACTGGTGCGGTTACCCGTGCGATGCGTACGCCAGCAATGCGTGCTTACCAAGCTGCTCCCGATCCTAAAATCTGTATTTCTTACGGTGCTTGCGGTTGTGGTGGCGGTATTTTCCATGATCTTTATTGTGTTTGGGGTGGTAGTGATCAAATCGTACCAATCGATGTGTACATCCCTGGCTGTCCTCCAACCCCAGCAGCGACCATTTATGGATTCGCGGTAGCACTTGGCTTGCTTGATCAAAAGCTCAAAGGTAAACAAGAAAAAGCTGATCCTAACGCAGAAGCTAAATTACGTTTCCCAACTATTCCATTGGATTTGCGTATTAGTCTTGAACGTGAAGCACGTCGTCTTGCCGGTTATCGTCAAGGTGGCAACATCGCTAACCAATTTATGGCAATGATGACAGAAAATGACAAAGTGCCATTTGGTGTACGTTTAGGTGAATACCTAGAACGCGAAGCCGATCCGCGTTTAAGCGAAATCGTCAATCGTTTGCATGCGATTAGTCTGCCGTTTTCGGGATAATTAATGATGGGGCAAGTGATTGCCCCTATAAAAATGGGAATGTTATGACAACGAAAGTCTTTTTCTATTTATTAAACGAACGTTTCGTCGAAAACGATGAGCAAGTGCCAGAGCAAGCAAAACAGGTGATGTATTACTCTTTGGCGATTGGTCACCATGTTGGCGTAATTGATTGTTTTAAAAAATTACTGGTTTGTGACTACGATGCTTATCAACGTTTTGTAGATAGCTTTCCAGAAGGGGATGCTAAACGTAAATTTGCCGGCTTAATGCGATTCGGTGAAATCGTGATTGATTCTAGCCATGTCAATTTATTGGCGAAAGCGATGGATGAAAACAAAGCCAATTTCACGCCACAACATCAAGAGTGGGTTGAAATTTTGATGGATACGCTGGCGTCCATTCAGCGTGAACCTGTGATGTATATTATGGTGAAACGACGTGACGAATAATGTGATCTTAACCGTTGGCAACAGCATGATGGGCGATGATGGCGCTGGGCCTTATCTCTATCAATTATTGAGTGAAAATCCATTGCCAAATTGGACCGCACTTGATGGTGGTTCAGCACCGGAAAATGTTGCCCATATCGTGCGAGACATGAAACCAGATTTGCTTTTAATTTTCGATGCGGCTGATATGGAATTAGCGCCCGGTAAAATCCGAATCATTGAAAAAGAGAGCATTGCGGAAATGTTTTTCATGAGTACGCATAATATGCCGCTCAATTACCTCATCGAGCAACTGGAACAAGATATTAAACAAATTGTTTTTGTGGGGCTTCAGCCTGATCTGGTTTCCTTTGGTTTTCCGATGACAGAAAGCGTAAAAGAGTCTGTGCAATTTATGTATGATTTTTTAAAAGAGGGAAGATCGCTTGAAGAGATTCCTGTTTTGTAGAAAAAGTGAGGGGGATTTTCTAAACATATTTTAAAAATATTACGAAAACCTGTTTTATATCAATAAATCCATGTTTTTTGTAAGACTATAAACTGATTTTGGGTGTAATATATACCCAGAATTAATTATTCTAATTCTATCTCTAACCTCGTGTTGTATCTAAAATAAGGATGTTACTATGGCTATTAAAAAAGTAATTACCGTATGTCCGTATTGTGCCTCAGGTTGTAAAATCCATCTTTTGGTGGAAAACAACAAAATTGTGGGAGCTGAAGGTGCAAACGGCAAGACAAACGAAGGGGAGTTATGCCTAAAAGGATATTATGGCTGGGATTTTGTGCATGATACAAAAATCCTGACTCCTCGCCTAACTCAACCGATGATCCGCTACAAACGTGGCGAACCATTCACACCAGTGAGCTGGGAAGAAGCGATTTCTTACACAGCAAGACGTCTCAGTGAAATCAAAGAAAAGTACGGTAACGAATCGATTATGGTAACGGGCTCTTCCCGTGGACCAGGTAACGAAGTGAACTTCGTTATGCAAAAATTCGCCCGTGCGGTATTAGGAAATAACAACATTGACTGTTGTGCGCGCGTGTGACACGGCCCTTCTGTAACAGGTCTGCTCAAATCGGTCGGTAACGGCGCAATGTCCAACTCAATTGTTGAGATTGAAGATACCAAATGCGTATTCATTTTTGGCTATAATGCCTCCACTTCACACCCTATTGTGGCGCGTCGGATTAACCACGCCAAAGCAAAAGGGGCGAAAATCATTGTTTGTGACCCTCGTAAAATCGAAACAGCCCGTATTGCGGATATTTATGCACCGCTTGCTAACGGGTCTAACGTGGCATTCTTGAATGCGATGATGAATGTGATTTTAGAAGAAGGATTACAAGATCAAAAATTTATTGATGAACACACCGAAAACTTCGATGCGTTCTATGAAACCGTGAAAGCTTATACACCGGAATCCACTCAACATATCACCGGTATTGAACCTGAAATGTTGCGTGAAATTGCCCGCACTTATGCGAAAGCGGAAACAGCTACTATCTTATGGGGTATGGGCGTTTGCCAATTCCGTCAAGGTGTAGAAACCGTACGTGCATTAGCAAGCTTGGCAATGCTTACCGGTAACTTAGGTAAACCAAATGTTGGGGTAAACCCAGTACGTGGTCAAAACAACGTACAGGGTGCGTGCGATATGGGTGCGTTATTCAACACATTACCAGGCTATCAAAGTTTTGCTGACCCGGAAATTAATGCAAAATTTGCGAAAGCTTGGGGCGTGCCATCTATTCCAACCAAACCTGGTGTGCCGTTGAGTGAAGTGCCTGAAGCGATCATGGAAGATAAAATTAAAGCATTCTATATCATGGGTGAAGATACATTACAAACTGAGCCTGATATTAATGCGGTTAAAAAAGCCTTCGAGAAAGTTGAGCTTCTTATCGTTCAAGATATCTTCATGACTCAAACCGCAGCAGAAGCAGATATTTTATTACCTGCGACTTCTTGTGCTGAGCATGAAGGGGTGTATAGTGCCGCCGACCGTGGTTTCCAACGTTTCTATAAAGCGGTTGAACCAACCGGCGATGTCAAGGATGACTGGGTAATCATTAGCGAACTTGCTACAGCAATGGGCTACCCAATGCACTATAACAATACCAAAGAAATTTGGGATGAGTTGCGTGATCTTTGTCCACTTTATAAAGGGGCAACTTACGAAAAAATGGAAGGTATGGGCTATATCCAATGGCCATGTACTGACGAAGGCCCTGAAGATCAAGGTACGCAATATTTGTATAAAGGCCAAATCTTCGACCGTCCGAACGGCAAAGCTGAATTCTTTGCATGTGACTGGGAACCACCGATGGAAGATCTTTCAGAAGAATTCCCATTGGTACTTTCTACCGTACGTGAAGTTGGTCACTATTCCTGCCGTTCTATGACTGGTAACTGCCGTGCACTTGCGGCACTTGCGGATGAACCAGGATTCGTACAAATGAACGATCAAGACGCCAAAGAATTAGGCATTAAAAACAACGACTTGGTTTGGATTGCATCATCACGCGGTAAAGTGATTTCTCGCGCAGATGTCAGCACTCGTACCAACAAAGGCGCTTGTTATATGACCTATCAATGGTGGATCGGTAAATGTAACGAATTAACCGCTGAACATTTGAATCCAGGTTCTAGAACGCCGGAATACAAATATAGCGCGGTTCGTATTGATAAAATCGAAGACCAAGCCTGGGCTGAACGCTATGTGGTAACTGAATACGCGAAATTAAAAAATCGCTTAAAAGAAACCGCACTTGTGGCTTGATTAGCATCATAAATGAATTACGGGCGAACTTAAATGGTTCGCCCGTTTTTTTATTCAATTATTTTCTCATGATTATGAACTCATTTAGCCATCATTAGCTGGGGCTAAAGACAAACAGGAATCGGCGAGCGTTTCACTAAAGTGTAAATCATGTGAGGCAATGAGCATCGGTAACTGTAATTCGCGTAAAAGTGCGGTCAGTTTGGCGATATTTTTTACATCCAGTCCATTGGTTGGTTCATCAAGTAATAATACTTTGGGTTGCATCGCTAGCACGCCAGCCAGTGCTGTAAAGTTCTGTTCTCCACCAGATAAGGTATTCACAGAACGATCTTTTAATCCAACAATATTCAGACGTTCTAGTTGTTGCAAGGCAATTTGATAGGCTTCATCTCTGTTCAAGCCCTGATTAAGTGGACCAAACGCCACATCATCAAGTACAGTTGGACCAAAAAGTTGATCGCCCGCATGTTGGAAACAGATACCTATCTTTCCACGTAACGGTACAAAATCTTTTTCTTGACGGCAGGTGTTATCGAACCAGCGAATCTCACCTTGTTGGTAAGGTATAAACCCTAATAGGCTATGTAATAGCGTTGATTTCCCACAACCAATATCGCCTTGTAAAAAAAGACGATGACCTTCAGGGAGCTCAAAAGAAAGGTTATCAATAATCACACGTTGGTCGCGCATGATCTGTAATTGTTTGACTTCGAGGACGTTCATCAAGATTTATCCTGTGTTTTTTTCACATCATGCAGCTGAAAGCCACGTGCTTTTAGCGCCATTTCTGTTTTTTCTGCTTTAACGAGAGCATGAATTAATAATAATGCCACACGTTGTGATGCAATAAATAAGGTTCTACCGTTAAGTTTTGGCTGGTATCCGCGCGCGCGCATTGCCATATCCATTTTTTTATGTACATCACCAAATACAGAAATATAACGCACGGTCAGAACAAATAGGTGAAGTAGTTTTTCAGGCAATGGCAAACGACACAATGCGTGCAATAAAAGGCTCTCGTTCATATCAATTAACAAGAGGCGAGTTAAGCTTAAAATTAAATTGAAGCGTAGCGTGATGAGCAGTGCAAGCTGAATGCCCATAGGGTTTAATACTAAACCTTGCTCGGTGATTTTCCAACTTAAGGTCAACCAAACAAGCAAAGTGAAAAAATTCAGTTTCAGCCAATATTTGAAATAACCGGCAAGGGATTTTTGATAACGTATTAGCGCAATAAGTAACCCGCTGAATACGATCAGATTAAGGATCATAAGCGTTGAAATATGTGTCATTGTGCTGACGATAAGTCCACACAAAAACACATAAATTAATCGCAAGTGCGGTTGAAAAAAAATAAGAAAATTCATTTCACCACACTGAGCGCTGTTGGATACATTTTGTTTAACAATAAGACCACCCCGACGCTGACGATACTGTCGATAATAAACACGGGAATATGTGATATCACCAGTAGCATGATCAGATCGCTGTAGGCTTTACCGCCATCTAGAGCCAAGACTAAAGAAGCGAGCAAGGCAGCACCACCAACACCGATTACACCAGCACCAATACCTGCTGCAATTTGAGTACGACGGGAATTGTCATTTTCAAGTCTTTTTGCAAATAGCCAATGTACAATAAGGGCAGGTAATGCCATTACGCATAAATTGACACCTAATACGGCAAATCCCCCGAAGGAAAAGAGCAGGGCTTGTAATACCAATGCGATTAAAAAGGCAGGGAATACCGCCCAGCCAAGAAATAGACCGGCCATGCCGTTTAAGATGAGATGCACGCTGCCAATGCCAACCGGTACATGAATGGTACCCGCAACAAAAAAAGCAGCAGCAAACAATGCTGTCAGTGGGAGTTGCTGAGAATTAAGGCGTTTCAGACCAATCATTACGCAGACTAATGCGACAGCTGCACCACCAAGCAATACGGGTGTATGCAACACACCTTCCGATAAATGCATATTATCTTTCCTTAGATTGCGACGCACGCGTCATCTTTGAGGCTCTAATCAATGCCCATAAGCCAAAAATACCAACAATATAACCGATACCACCAATAATATCGTGCAGGTAAATTTTGTCTTTTAATTTAGAAATATCTTCGCGGACCAACATCAATGCATTGTCACTATTATTAGTAGCTTGTGCAGATACTCTGTTGGCAACAATTGAGGCTCGATGTCCTTCTTCACCTTCTATCACTACTTTAATGGCACCTTCGGCAGTGGTATTGATCGGATAGGCAAATTGCCCATCGCGATCCGTTTTGCCTTCCAATAGAGGGGAGTCCTGACCAGCTTGCAAAATTTCCATATAGGTTTCTGCCGCTGGGGTCATATCGGAATAATAGGCTTTACCAGAGACTGTGCGTCCATCATATTGTGCAAAAACATGCAAACTATGAGCCAATGCTGATGGTGCGCACAGCCAGGTGAAAAGTGCGGTTAAAAATACAACTCTTTTCATTATTTCGCATCAAAAGTCAGCATATATTCAACACTGCGCTCGGTATAGTCAGGGTTTTCTTTAACTGGCTCGTCAAATTCAGCCCAAACTTTGTTATAACCCGCTTTAGGGGTGAATTGTGCGATACCTTTTTCATTGGTTAAGTTGAATGGGTGATCTTCGCCTAAACCCACTTTGATGCCTTGTACAGGTTTACCTTTTACTAACACGAGAATATCGAGTGGTTGTCCCGCTTTTGGTTCACTTTGAGGGATTAATTCATAATCCATGTTGTGTGATTTATTTGCTTGCGCATCCCAGTGTAAAATCGCTTTACCGAATTTGATCGGATTAACACTGCGCACAGCTTCAGGTACC
>OJIZ01000155.1_pt1 | contig 17678 bp, 24 predicted proteins | sample 1596071 | NCBI WGS metagenome assembly OJIZ01 (sample SAMEA4350127, study PRJEB24818) | metagenome | biome: human; feature: gut; material: faeces | place: Denmark | collected 2013-09
GGTCACCTCAATGAACGGTATCGAGCAGCTTTAACAGCTCAGGGAATCGGGATTCGAAGAAATGCGGCTGCGTCTCGCGCGGATTTGCGGGACTGGTGATGTTCTTGCCGAACATGCAGCCTTTCGCTGTCAGCGACCAGAATTTTTTGATGTTGTTAATCGCGGTACGGCTGTATCGTTCGCGTTGTTCAACGATCCCCAGCTTCGCCATCTGGTGATATGCCTGATTAGCCGTCAGGCGGATACCATACTGCTTCAGCAGTGCACTCAGCGACAGCGTCGGGCGGCTTGAGCCATCAGGCGCGTCAGCAGGTGCATCAATGGCATAGCGCGGTGCCAGATTCGGTAAGCCAACAGCCTCCTGGAGTTTCTGACAGGCACCAAGCACTGAAGAGTTAGACAGATTTAATTCCCGGCGCATAAAGTCCAGCAGAATCACACCAGCCTGCATCTTGTCAGCAGCCTGTCCGGATAATTTTTCCGGTGCGCTGGTTACCATGTCGAAAGTACGGATCACCTTAAGATGGAATGACGGGCTTATCCACATTGCATAGGCATACACCAGTTCTTTGCAGACATACGTCCCCTGGTTATTTCCGCCACGAATAACGTTAACTGGCTCTATATTGACCGAGTTGCAAATCTGCAACTCGCTTATTAAACGTTCAGTTTGCTCATTGCGGAGCCAGAATGCAGGCTTATGCTTATCCAGAGAACCGGCAGCCCTGTGAAGATCGTTCAGGCTGTAACGACCATAAGCATCACGACGAACTTCAATACCATCAATGACCATCAGATTATTCATACTTCGTTTCTCCTCTTGATCAGGCGGCTGCACCCGCCGTTTTCTCGTACTTACTGATAGTGATCTCGACCTTCCCTTCCGGGATAACCGGTCCCCACTCCACCAGCATTCTTTTCACCTGACTGTCGTCTTCCCACACCCCCGCGTGGGTCAGGGCGTCAAACAGCGCCTTGTTATAGTTGTCCAGATCGCGGATCCTGTTATCCGGAGGAAACAACACGATCTCCACTGAAGCAGGTGCCGACGTTGGTTTCGGCAGACGACGTAACTGCTCAACTATTGCTGCGCACGCCGCGCTCTGGAATTTTCGCCCCGCCGCGCTTATCAGGCTCTTACCAGCAAACGCCCCTTTGTTGGGGTGTCGCCAGTACGTGTTCACGCTGGGCGGAAAAGGCAGAATCAGCTTCATACTTTCAGGCCCCTCTCATGTAACCAGTGGGCTGCACGCAGCCTGGCGTTTTCCTCACCGGCAAGCAGTGAGCGGATAATCCCGACCGCCTCGCTGTCGTCGTCCTTCACCGCGGTATGAAGCGTGATGCCCCGGGCCACGCCACGCTTTATCGTGATGACGCCTTTTTTCTCCAGTGCGCGAAGATGCTCCACCGCTGCATTCACTGAACGGTATCCCAGCATGGTTGCCACCTCCTGATTGGTTGGCGGGAAGCCACGTTCTTTCTGATAAGAAATCAGCATATCCAGCACCTGCTGCTGGCATTGAGTTAACGTCGTCATGCCGCCATCTCCCTGACCAGTTTTTCTGCCTGCTGGCGAACCTGCGCCAGAAAGGCCTCACCACATGCCTCAAGTTCATCGCGCCCGATGTAGCTGATTGCCGGTCCCTTCCAGGTCTTGTCGAAAACAGCAATAGCACCAGCGAAGAAAGCGCCTGTCGGCACCTGCTTCTCATCCTTCGGGATAAACCAGGCAGGCAGTTCAAAACCAATACGCCCGCGAATAAAAGCAATATGATCTGCATCTTCCGGCCACCACACTTCGCTGGTGGCAGCTTTGATCAGGAAAACATAGCGCCCGCCTTTATCACGCATGGCACTGGCATGCTTCATGATGTAACGCATGCCGGTGATGTATTGCCCCTCATGCTGACTGGCGCGGCTGTATGGGGGATTACCAAAGGCAGCACCTTTAAGCTCCGCAAGGCGTTCTGACCAGTCATGCGCCAGCGCGTTGTCTTCCGCCGTGTAATACGCAGCACATTTGGCGTTATCACCGTCAGTGAACAGATCCAGAACAAACGGGCCAAACAGGGTGTTAATTCCCCAGAAAATGTTGTCCGGCGTGCGCCACTGATCGCCCACTTCCTTCAGTTCATGGGCTGGTTTGTTCCGCAGTTCCGCCAGCGCCTGGCAATATTTATTACTCATTAAGCCCCCACGTAATTCCCTGAGAGATACCACTCTTCACCTGATGCAGCCTGCTTACTGCTTTTCCGTAAACACCGTTCACGACGCGCCAGAAAATTGTTTCGTTCTGGCTGGGAGTGGCTTTCACGGAATGCCGCCATCCACACGGTTGCAGCACGACGGTATAAGCCCCTGGACTCCAGTTCTTCAGCCTGGCGGGTCAGGCACAAAATCACCCGGGGATCGTTAGTGCCGACATAGAAATTGCGCACAGGTCTGGTTTCTCGAACTGGTTGTGGTTCCGGTTCCTGCGCTCTCTCAGTCAGGCGCGGGAAATGTCTGCGTGTATCTCCTTCACAACGGTGAGCCACACGCCCACTCTGACGTAACTTGCTTGCTGACTGCAGAACGCGCTGTCGTGAGTAACCTGCAAAAGCATCCGCAATGTCTCCGGAAGTACATCCCGGATGGGCTTCAATGAATTTCTGAACTTCATTCAAAAGACTCATGATCACCCCCTGAATCCTGCCGGGATCTGGCTGTAGTCCACGTTGTCGTAACTGGCTTTGAAGTACGGGTCCTCGCGTCTGGCTGCAGATACCGCAGGAACTTCCCAGAATTCTTCGAAATGACGATCCGGACCAAAGAACGTGACAGCCTGTTTCACAAATTGTGTGCCGCTGTTACCCATCGCAGATACCCAGCCCGCGTAGCGTTTCACACCTTCCAGCATGGTTTCGGGGTTTACTCCCTCATTCAAACGGGCTTTCCAGGCTTTGAAGGCTGCAGATTTTGAATTGCCACCAGCACGTTTGGGATATGCCAGCCATGCCTGCTCAAACTCCGGAGAGTATTCCGGTCGGTTTGAACGAACTCGCACGGACTCATCAACTGATGCACCAACAGCTATTGGTTCATTGACTGGTTCTTTGACTGGTTCAAAAGAGTGACTGGTTCTGGGTGAATCTCCTGCACTACCCCCTGGTGCAACTCCTGCACTACCTGGTGAATTTGCTGCACCAGATAGTGAATTATTTGCACTACCCCCTAGTGAATCTCCTGCACCATCCAGATGAAGGAGATAGATATTACTTGAGTTACCTTTTTCACCTTTCCGGGTGACTTTTTTTACCAGCCCGGACTCACAAAGGGCCGCAATATGATTCATCACAGAACGTTTGCTAATCTCGCACTGGTCAGCAATATGCTGGTAGCTGGGCCAGCACTCACCCTGATCGCTGGCATTATCAGCCAGCTTGATCAGAACCAGTTTTCGCAATGGATTACCCACTCGAATTTTCATCGCTTTAACCATCAGCTCCATACTCATGCTGCACCTCCGAGATGCTTCATGTTTTTTCCGGAGCGAAAGGCTATAAGCGGCATACTGACGCGGTAATTACGGCCCAGCGGTTCACAAATCACCTTCTGACATTCACGGTCAACCAGGCTAACACGTAGAACATGCCCTGCAGGTGTGGTGTACCACTGACCCGGACGAGGACAACGGAAAGTCTGATTGGTAAACCGTTTGAAAATATTCCGGATCATTTGCGCCCCCTTACCTCTGAAGGGTTCAGCGACAAATTTATGAGGCAGGCCAGTGCCGAAGCATCATTAATATAGTCATACAAGCTAACAGCCAGCGGAGATTCGGCTTTTGCCAACATAGGATAAAGCTGCTGCAGCCAGACCTGATGAATTGATGAAATGTAGGAATAGAGAACGCTGGCGTTATGTGCAACGTCGCTCAGTACAGAGGGATTTGAAAGCTGTTTCTCCATCTGGTTAAAGGCATTGATGTATGCCTCTTTGAACTGGGCAGCACGTTTACCCGTGAAACCCATAGCAAGAAACGCAAAGCCGTCGCGGGTTATTTGGTAGCAAGGAAGTTTGCGACCTGTGCAATCAGTGTAATCACTCACCGAAAAATTGCGGGCAGTGAATGATGCTGAGCATTCAAGCGTGCGGATCTTTTTCAGTACATCGTCATGACGTTTGGAGAAGAAGTTGGCAACAGCCAGGGATGAAGTAACAGCCTGACCATCAACGATGGCAATTTCAGGTTGAGTGAGGGTTGGGATCGTAGCCATGATGGCAGCCTCTTTGGTGATTTTTAATAACTCACCACCAAGGCTTTCCACGACCTTATTGGTGGTGAGACGTACAGGGGTGGAAATACCGGTCACCAAAGAACCCGGCCCAACCGAAGTTGGCCCTGCACGCCCCACCATAATTTGGGCGTAATGCTGCTCATGACACAAAAAAACCGCAAGAGCGCGGTTGTGCGCTTTGGTGAATTCCGGGTTTCCACGCCCGGCACCCGTTTTATAAGGTGCCTGAACAGTGTAACGTCCCGGAATGGCAGAATCAATGTGCTGGTGGTCCTTCACACTCAACAAAATCACGCCTGAATTTCCACAAAGGACTAAAGCACTCATGCGGGTAGTCTTTGCGAAGATAGATAACGCGCTGTGTTTCTGGTTCCCAACGAATAACATGGACATAAAGCCCTCTTCCGTCACGAAACCAGCGGTTAAGTTCCTGCACAACTCGCCCCCCACAGTCAGGTAAAGTTCTCTGTGGTTACTTACAGCCAGGTGATTTGGTAATCTGCATTCATGCCGTAACAACAGGTGTTCAGCGACACTGACCACCAGCTGTTGCGACAAACGGTTATTTGCCGTTAAACTGTTCATGCGTTAGTTTCTCCACAGACACAAAACGCCACGACGCCCGGAGCTGCACACTCGCGGGCGTCACTCTTTTCTGGAGCGCAGAAGATTTTGTAGACCAGTGCTGCATGTTCCTGGAGCTTCGAAATTGACAGATACAACTCATCATTAATTGCTGTCTGCTCGTGTGGCTCCACGACCCCATCTTCGATTGCCGAACGAATCTGCTTTGAGTAATTCCCGATCTGTTCGATGACTTCCAGCAGGCGCTGGTTTATATCGGCGTTCTCTACTTCCTCAATTTCAGGAAGCGATACGAACACCCCACCAGCAGACTGTGCGACAGCATCCGCAATGTAGTGAGTGCCAGCCGCGCGCTGTAAAACCATTGCCCATCCCAGCGGGAAAATCTGATCGCCATCTGCACGAAGGCGGTTGAATAAAGCGTTCTCTGTTACATCCAGCCAGTCAGCAGCTTCAGCGTAACCCCCCGGCAACGCCGCGATAGTTTTTCTGACAGCTTTCACGTACCACTCAGGCTGTTTTTCCACTTTCCAGTGATGCTTACCCACGGCTTACCTCCTGTTCCTGTGGTTTAAACCCATTCTGGTTTTGGCTAGATTGAAAACGTGCCGGATAAAGAATCTGCATTTCGCTGATTTCACCCTTAAAAAAATTGGCCAGACGTTCTGCAAGATCGATAGATGGAATTTGTTCCAGTCTTTCAATACGACTCAGCGTCGCTGGATTGACCTGAACGCCAGCAGCAACATGCTGCAAAGTAAATCCGTGCGCCTTACGCACATTCCGTAATGGTGATTGCATATGACCCCCCAAATATTGCGTGATGAGCATATTATTTCACGCAAATATTTTGCGCAAGTTGATTTGCTTAACGCGCAATAAAGAAATGTAATAAACGCATGAACATAGGAAACCGAGTCAGACAACTTCGCCAGGCGAAGAACATGAAAATCGCCGATCTCGCTGAAGCAATAGGAGTGGATGCGGCGAATATCTCACGCCTGGAAACAGGTAAGCAGAAACAATTCACTGAACAAGCCCTGAGTAATATTGCCAGGAGCTTAGGTGTTGATATTGCTGATCTCTTTACCTCAGACTTCAAAAGTAATACTGTATGTAAAAACAGTATTAGTGAGGATGTTGCGCAGGTGAAGGATGTATTCCGTATTGAAATGCTGGATGTCAGTGCCAGTGCGGGAAATGGCCTTATCCAGGGCGGTGATGTCATTGATGTGATTCATGCCATTGAATACAGAACTGATAATGCTGTATCGATGTTTGGCGGACGGCCAGCCAATCACATTAAAGTTATCAACGTTCGTGGGGACAGTATGTGTCCAACCATTGAGCCAGGAGATCTCATCTTCGTTGATGTCAGTATCAATCAGTTTGATGGAGATGGTATCTATGTATTTGGTTTTGATGATAAAATTTATGTCAAACGACTGCAAATGATACCTGACAAACTACTGGTGATTTCTGATAACCAGATTTACCGTGAATGGGGAATTACCAGCGAAAATGAACACCGGTTTATGGTCTTTGGAAAGGTCTTAATCAGCCAGTCACAAACCCTTAAGCGACACAATTAACCCTTACCTCCTCATCAATTAGCCACCCAAAGGTGGCTTTTCATTACCCTTTAAATTGCATATCTCGCAACAAAAACACTTGCATAATGCGCAACTTCATTTTATCTTTCTTTCCAGACAAACAAACAAGGTACTAACAAAATTTGGTTGTAACACGGCGTATGGCACATGCGTCGTTAGCGGTCTGGGGACGTTAAAGGGGACAATCCACTCCTTGCTCGGGCAAACAAACCAGGTAGCCGGAATGTGCAAGTCAATGATGATGCTGATAAGACGCCTAACCAGCGTGGCGATTCGGTTTGACGCCTGGGAAGAGACCAGGGTGCAACGATGAGGGCATTTATGGAGCCGCGACAAAGTGTGGTGCTGTAACTGGCTAAGTGCTCTCAGCGTTGTGGTAATCCGCGAAATGGCGCGGCGGTAAGTATGGCGGGGTTACTCTTTCCCCGTTGAGGACACCGGATTGTCAGGTTGACCATACGCCTGAGTGACAACCCCACCACAACAGCCACTGCTTTGGCGGTACCAGTTTGTACACTTGCTTCCGGCTGGTACCGCTCTTTTTACAAAACAGAGAAAAGCATCACCGGACGACGGGCTCATAACCCAATCCATCCGGGCGGCTGCCACCGCAGGTGTTCTTCTCTGTTTTGTGGAGAAACCAACCGACCTTGCAGGGTCGATATGATGAGGAGCAGCAAAATGGCTAGCGAACGCAGTACTGATGTGCAGGCATTTATCGGGGAGCTGGACGGCGGCGTATTTGAAACCAAAATCGGCGCAGTTCTCAGTGAAGTCGCTTCCGGTGTGATGAACACGAAAACCAAAGGTAAGGTCTCACTCAACCTGGAAATCGAACCATTTGATGAGAACCGTGTGAAAATCAAACACAAACTCTCATATGTTCGCCCGACTAACCGCGGGAAAATTTCCGAAGAAGACACCACCGAAACGCCGATGTATGTCAATCGCGGTGGTCGCCTGACTATTCTGCAGGAAGACCAGGGACAATTACTGACTCTTGCCGGTGAACCTGACGGAAAACTACGCGCAGCAGGTCATTAATATCGTTCTTAATTAACTGATTATTTATCTCATCACTGAATATCTTTATATAGTGAGGACTTATTATGTCTCAGAACTTAGACGCAACCGCAATTAATCAAATCCATGCCCTTATTTCTGCTCAGGGTGTTAATGAAATTATCAGTAAGATTGGTGCCGATGCTGTGGCATTGCCTGAGAATTTCCGCATTCATGATCTGGAAAAATTTAATTTAAATCGCTTCCGTTTCCGTGGCGCGCTTTCCACTGCCAGCATCGATGATTTTACCCGTTATTCTAAAGATCTTGCAGATGAAGGCACCCGCTGCTTTATCGATGCTGATAATATGCGTGCCGTCAGTGTGCTTAACCTGGGTACTATTGATGAACCAGGTCACGCAGATAACACCGCCACTCTCAAACTGAAAAAGACAGCACCGTTCTCTGCCCTGTTGTCTGTTAACGGCGAGCGTAACTCCCAGAAGTCACTGGCAGAATGGATTGAAGACTGGGCCGACTACCTTGTGGGCTTTGATGCTAATGGTGACGCCATTCAGGCAACAAAAGCGGCTGCGGCAGTCCGTAAAATCACGATTGAAGCAAACCAGACCGCTGATTTTGAAGATAATGACTTCAGCGGCAAACGATCCCTGATGGAATCTGTCGAAGCGAAGACCAAAGACATTATGCCAGTGGCATTTGAATTTAAATGCGTTCCGTTTGAAGGCCTGCAAGAACGTCCGTTTAAATTACGCCTCAGCATTATCACTGGCGATCGTCCTGTACTGGTTCTGCGCATTATTCAGCTGGAAGCAGTGCAGGAAGAAATGGCTAACGAATTTCGTGATCTGCTTGTTGAGAAATTCAAAGACAGCAAAGTAGAAACCTTTATTGGTACTTTTACCGCCTGATTTCCTTACTGCAAATGCCCTTGCGGGGGCATTTATGGAAACATAATTGACTCAATAATCGCCTGATGGCGAGGGTTTTCTTTAACCAAAATTCAGCGCGGTGCAGCGCATATACGTGGAGAACAAAATGTCATTTATTAAAACTTTTTCCGGGAAGCATTTTTATTATGACAGGATAAATAAAGATGACATCGTTATTAACGATATCGCGGTTTCCCTTTCAAATATCTGTCGCTTTGCAGGGCATCTTTCACACTTCTACAGCGTCGCCCAACATGCGGTGCTTTGCAGCCAGCTGGTGCCGCAGGAATTTGCTTTTGAAGCGTTAATGCATGATGCAACAGAAGCATATTGCCAGGACATCCCTGCACCACTGAAACGACTTCTTCCTGACTATAAACGGATGGAAGAAAAAATAGACGCCGTAATCCGTGAGAAATACGGGTTACCTCCTGTTATGAGCACGCCAGTGAAATATGCCGATCTCATTATGCTGGCAACCGAACGTCGCGATCTCGGGCTTGATGATGGCTCTTTCTGGCCTGTACTGGAAGGCATCCCGCCAACAGAGATGTTCAAAGTTATTCCACTGTCGCCAGGCCATGCCTACGGGATGTTTATGGAACGCTTTAACGGGTTATCGGAGTTACGCAAATACGCATGAGTCTTTCAACTGCACAACCACTGGAGGGATAGCAATGAACAACTTAATGACAACTAAACAGGTCGCCGACTTCTGTGGCGTTTCAGTATCAACAGTACTTCGTTGGAACAGCGTAAACAGGAGGACTGGCCAGAAATACAGACCAGATTTTCCAGATCCTGATATAAAATCCTGCCCAAATAAATGGGCATCACACAAGATTTATAGGTTTGCGGGTGTTATTGAGTAAGGTAGGTAGCACAGATGTTAACTGACGCTTCTATAACACAAAGCAAACCTAATCTGACTGCACGCCCTACGCCAGAAACAGATCAAAGTTTAAAATATGCACCGTCCGGAGTGACGATTTTTGTAATATACAGTAGCATCTATGGGTCATGTGACAGTGTATAGGAAAAACAGAAGTGATCGATGACCCGTTACCAACGAATTGGAAAGATCTCCAGAACGGAGTCCAACGCATCTTCCGCAATGTTGGCTTATATGCAGAAGTCGAAGCCAATGTAGAGACTCCACGTGGTTCGGTGAATGTGGATGTTCTCGCAATAGATCCCAAGAGCGTAGATAAAATCAGATACATAGTAGAATGTAAAAACTGGAGTAACTCTGTGCCTCAGAGCGTAGTCCATTCGTTCACTACGGTGATGCATGAAACTGGGGCTAACATTGGTTTTATTATTTCAAAACATGGGCTTCAGCAAGGAGCAAAGCAGTATACACAAAACACAAATATCACTGGTATGACATATCTAGAATTTCAAAAGAGATATTTTGAGGCTTGGTGGAAAAGATATTTTTGCCCACTTATAGGTGATGCTGCTGACAAGGTTCTTTTATACACTGAAGAATTCAACCATCAGCGAGACCGAGCTTATAGGAAGCTTACTCCACATAATAAAAAGATGTTTGATGATTTAAGGAAACAGGAAGGTGGCTCAATAATGATTTTATCGATGTTCAACTACATGTCGATATCGAGAGGACTAAAAACAGGAACATTTTTAAACGTTCCAAAAAGCCTAGATGACTTTAAAGCTATAGTGCTCTCTCAAATAACTCCTCATATCCAATGGCATTGCGACACATTCCGTGAACTGTTGAATACGATTTTAAAATACTTAGCAGATATTAAATCAGAATTTGAAATGATATTCGGGGGAGATATTTTTGAACAAACAGATAATATCAGCGGAGTAACTCTTGATGGTCCTCCTTTGGGAGGGGATATTTATCTATAATTATTAAACTACGCTTAACATTGTCGAATGTTCGATTCATCACTCGAAGCAGAAATAAATCAACCTTTTATTTCTAATTAGGAATTTTTAATGGCTACATTTTTCATCAATAACAAAACAATTTCGATTAGCTCTCTGAAATATAATAGTAAAGAAATTCAATTAGAATCAATGCGTAGTTGGTTTCTTGAAAATTATGAAGATCCTGCAAACAGTTGCCCTTATGAGTCACGAGAAGGGGGGTATATTTATATTTATGGAGGACCATATGATGCAAGTGAAGTGCTTCAAGAAAAATTTGGCGGCTATGTAAAAGATGATTATATTCAAGAGATTATCGATGATTTACAAGAAATTTGTTATGAATGGTCCGGTAACTCCAGTAACGTAGAGGGATGGTATGATGAAGATTTATATAATGTTGTTACAACATCAAAAGAACCTTATACTAACTTCTACGAAAACATTGCTAAAATACGTTCACTTTCCACACTGAATATTAGTAAAAAAGATAAATCTCATTTTCTTGGCATTTTATACACAAATATTATCACTGCCCTAGAAACGTTATATGTTGAGCTATTTATCAATTCTATAGAAAAAGATAATTCTTTTTTCATAAATTATATACAAACAGGAATTGGAAACTTTAAAGCAAGTAAGTCATTGATTTTAAACGCATTCAAGCATGAATCAATAGTAGAATTAAGAGAACGGTTAGTAAAAGAAATTAAAGAGCACTTAATAAATTCTAGTTGGCATAGCACTGAACAAGTTATTAAGCGTTATAAATCAACATTTGGTATTAAGGTACAAAGTGACTGGCCTATATCAGAGATTGAACATGCAACTATAATTCGAAATCATTTAATCCATCGGGGTGGCAAGGACAAAAATGGAGATCCAGTAACAATTACAGAAGATAATCTAAATGAGTTACTTGAACTATCAGTATTACTATGTGAGAAATTGTATACCAGTTTGAACAAAGTAGTAGATGGAAAAAATGGTGGCAGCGAAAGCGAATTTTGATATGAAAGCCTTTGGAATGACAGCCAAGACATTTAACCAGATTCATCTGCTCATTAATCAAAGCAAATTGTCAGTTTGAGTCTAAACTGACACAAGTAACGAGTGATTCAACCCTCTCCCACCACGCTTGGTAGGCTTTACGCTGTTCTTCTAGATAATTGCTCTTGTCATAAACTTGCCATACCCCAGGCAGTTTATGACCGAGCATAATTTCTGCGATATGTGGCGCAGTAAGATCAGAAAAATTTGTTCGAGCTGTACGTCTCAAGTCATGAAGAGACCAATGAGGGAATTGATATCCTAAACGCCGCCATGCGTACTGCATTAAATTGTAAGGCAGCGACTGCAATGATGTCCGACCAACGGGTTCCCTGCTTCCTTCCTTAGTAAAAAGCATATCGGAACCATTGTTCATAGAGATAGCGTACTTTATAAGCTCTTCAACCGGTTCAATAATGGGCCGCTTTAGCGGTTCGCCTGTTATCTCCCCAGTCTTATGTCGTTCTGGTGGTACAGTCCATACTTTATTAATGAAATCAAAATCGTCCACCCGGGCGGTAATTAGCTCTGAACTACGGCAACCAAAATGCAGCAATAGTTTAATGAAAACCCGGTATTTAGGAACCATTCGAGAACCATCGATCGCAGCATAAAGGATTTTAATTTCATCGTGTGTCAGAAATCGTTTCTTCTGACCTTTACGGATATCCATATCTTTACCCGTGATGTCCGACAGCGGGCGAGTTTCAATAAGCTTTCTCTTATACGCCCAGACATGGGCCTGCTTTGCGTTAATTAGCAATCGGTCTGCTATTGCTGGAGTCTTAGTGCTAAGAGGCTCCAGGACTTCTAACCAATCATGCAATGTAGCTGCATCGTGAGGGATATTCCCGATTTTAGAGAACAGGTGCAGCTCAAACGAGCGGAGTATCTGTTCAGAACCCTTTTTATTTTTTACACAATATGCTTCATACCAGGCACGGATCACAGACTCTACCGTCATGGCTTCAGTAGCTTTTCGTTTTTCAGCCTGCTTGACCAATCGTGGATTACGGTTTGACTCGAGTTCACCACGGAGACGGATAACTTCTTCTCTGGCCTCTTTTAATCCAGTTGCCGGGTAAGTTCCGATATCAAGACGCTCACCTTTCCCTGCCCATTGATAACGATATTGGAACACTACGCGACCTTTCGGTGATACTCTGACAGACAGACCATCACGATCGGATTTTACCAAAACCTTATCACGTTCCTTTCCAACGACTGAACGCAACCACGCATCAGACAGCGCCATTACTCACCTTGTACAAATCGCAAAACACCTCTGCTGCTTTGTACATTATGTACAAGCATATGTACAGATTTTTGATGAAAGCAACCTGATCGATTTAAAGTTACATGAAAGAATCTTCAATTAAAGAAGTCACATAACTAGATGTATTTAAATGAGTTATATAGCCAGACCTCAATTAACTGAAAGGATTTTGAAAGAGTAAAAGAGCATTAATTTGGGATTAATTATTGGGGTGAGAAATAATGGCAAAAGTGCGGCGCTTCGCCACCTCTTGCAAATAAGGAGACAACGTCATAATTCTTTCTTCTTGAGTAAGCGGCATCGCGCCGCGCTTGTTGAAAACGAAAAATTGCGGCTATTTTACCCATCAACGGGGGGGAGGCAATCAGTGTTTACACAGGAGCTGCTCCAGTTCGTGCAACGAAGAAACGGTCCAGGTGGGCGCGATGCCTTCTGGTTGCTCGCGATTGTGCGCATTCAGCCAGCAGGTCGCAAGCCCGGCGTTGATGCCACCGAGAATATCGGACTCGGCAGTGTCGCCAACCATCAGCACGCGTGAACGGTCAGGATTGCCCGCCTGTTCCAGCGCATAATCGAAAATTTTCTTATTCGGTTTGGCAACGCCAACTTCTTCGGAAATCACCAGCAAATCGAAGTAATCACGCAGGCCCGTGCGTTCCAGACGCACCTGTTGCAAGGCACTAAAGCCGTTGGTGATGATGCCGATTTTGGCGTTGCCACGAATGGCGTTAAGCAGAGAAACCGCGCCCGGCAGCGGCGTGCAGATTTCCGCCATCGCATTAATAAAGGCTTCGTTGAGTTTACCCGGCTCGACGTTCAGCCGTTCGGCCCAGCTCTCGAAACGCCCGTGCTGAAGCTGTAATGAAGTGATCGCGCCGTTTTGATAATCCACCCACAGTGGCTTGTTAACGGCCTGATAGTCCTGAAAATCTTCAGCGGTAAAGGTGACGCTGTAATCAAGAAACATCCGCTGCAGGCCGGTGAATGAGTCAAAGGTAAACAGCGTTTCATCGGCATCAAAGAAAATCCAGTCCCACTTCATTATTCCACCTTGTCTTACATACTGATTGGCAACGCCATGATGATGGCGTCTTCGCGACCGTCCGTGGTGGGGTAGTAATTGCGGCGAATCGTCGCCTCGTTAAAGCCTAAACTTTCGTACAGGGCAATGGCGGCAGCATTTGAGGCACGGACTTCCAGCCATAGTGTCGCCACGCCGCGTTTTTCCAGTTCGTCGATCAGATGTTCCAGCAGCACCCTTCCCAATCCCTGACGCTGATAGTCAGGATCGACCGCAATATTGAACAATGTAGCTTCATCCAGCACCACTTGCGTAATCGCAAACGCCGCCATTTTGCCGTTTTGCGTTAACTGAAAGTTGAGATAACGCTCGCCCTGGTTGCTGGCAAAGGTTTTTTCACTCCACGGAAAGGCGTGGGCGCGTTGTTCAATGTGGTAAGCCGCCGGTAAATCAGTCGTTTCGAGGGAAGAAATCGTGTTCATATGTGCAAATTTGTTGCCATAACGCGGCGCGTGCCGTTGGGTTTGCCCGTAATTCGGTGAGCGCCGGTGATGCCACCTGAGCGCCTTCCAGTGATAGCGGTTCGTCAGTACCCAACCGCCAGCTGTTGCAGCGACTGCCTTGCGGCAGCATCGCGATTTTTTCTGGCGTCAGTTGCAGCACTTGATCGGGGCTGACGGTTAATGCGCGCAGAACATCGCTCACTAAAGGATCGGTCAGGGCGGGAAGATCGTTTGCCACCATCACCAGACGGACGTGTGCCGGGATCGCAATGGCAATCTCCCCCTGCAACGCGCCAGGGCGACGCAGCGACCACTGGGTAATGCCCAGTTGCTGTAACTGCCAGTCTCGTCGGGATGTCATAGCGAATCGCTCCTGTTGTCAGGGGCGCAAATATAGCAAATTCGTCGATACCGCGCCAACATATGGCTATAATCGCCGCCAGTATCAATTGAGGAGCATTCCATGTCTGCATTTACCCCGGCAAGTGAAGTCTTGCTGCGTCACAGTGATGATTTCGAACAAAGCCGTATTCTGTTTGCCGGAGACTTACAGGATGACCTGCCCGCGCGTTTAGATACCGCGGCCAGCCGTGCTCATACCCAGCAATTCCACCACTGGCAGGTATTAAGCCGCCAGATGGGGGATAACGCCCGTTTCAGTCTGGTCGCCACGGTGGATGACGTCGCAGATTGCGATACGCTGATTTACTACTGGCCGAAGAACAAACCGGAAGCCCAGTTCCAGTTGATGAATTTACTTTCTCTGCTGCCAGTGGGGACAGATATTTTTGTCGTTGGCGAGAACCGCAGCGGCGTGCGCAGCGCCGAGCAGATGCTGGCAGATTATGCGCCGTTGAATAAAGTCGACAGCGCTCGTCGCTGTGGCCTCTATTTTGGTCGTCTGGAAAAACAGCCGGTATTTGATGCCGATAAATTCTGGGGCGAATACAGCGTCGATGGCCTGACGGTCAAAACGCTGCCTGGCGTGTTTAGCCGCGACGGTCTGGATGTCGGTAGCCAGTTGCTGCTCTCGACGTTAACCCCGCACACGAAAGGTAAAGTGCTGGATGTCGGCTGTGGCGCGGGTGTGCTTTCAGTTGCCTTTGCGCGCCATTCGCCGAAAATTCGTCTCACCTTGTGCGATGTCTCTGCGCCAGCGGTAGAAGCCAGCCGCGCAACACTTGCGGCCAACGGTGTTGAAGGTGAAGTCTTTGCCAGCAACGTCTTTTCCGAGGTGAAAGGTCGTTTTGATATGATCATCTCCAACCCGCCGTTCCACGATGGGATGCAAACCAGCCTGGATGCGGCGCAAACGCTGATTCGCGGCGCGGTGCGTCATCTTAATAGCGGCGGCGAGCTGCGAATTGTAGCGAACGCCTTCCTGCCTTACCCGGACGTGCTGGATGAGACATTTGGCTTCCATGAAGTGATTGCGCAAACCGGGCGTTTCAAGGTGTATCGCGCCATTATGACCCGCCAGGCGAAGAAAGGTTAATTATCTCGCCGAATACCGTGTCGGATGCGGCGTGAACGCCTTATCCGACCTACAAAACCTGCACGTTAGCCCTTCGTAGGCCAGATAAGACGCGCCCGCGTCGCATCTGGCATCTGCACCCAAATACCGTGTCGGATGCGGCGTGAACGCCTTATCCGACCTACAAAACTACCAAACCTGCACGTTAGTTTCCTGATGGACATTTTTCCAGCAATTACACCTCCGGCGATAATTAACTATTGACGAAAAGCTGAAAACCACTAGAATGCGCCTCCGTGGTAGCAATTCTTTTTAAGAATTGATGGTATGCGAAGGTGGCGGAATTGGTAGACGCGCTAGCTTCAGGTGTTAGTGTCCTTACGGACGTGGGGGTTCAAGTCCCCCCCCTCGCACCAAAAACCACGTTGATATTGCTCGCACTGGGCGAAGGTGGCGGAATTGGTAGACGCGCTAGCTTCAGGTGTTAGTGTTCTTACGGACGTGGGGGTTCAAGTCCCCCCCCTCGCACCAAACGAGGCGATATCAAAAAAAGTAAGATGACTGTGCGAAGGTGGCGGAATTGGTAGACGCGCTAGCTTCAGGTGTTAGTGTCCTTACGGACGTGGGGGTTCAAGTCCCCCCCCTCGCACCAATTATCTTTACTTCCTTTCTTGTTTCTTCCTTGATTTTTCATCCCTGATTCAAATTCATTAGCATCAGCATGATGCCAGCACTAAGCGCCAGGCACGATGGTAGCAAAATGTAATGCCGTAACTGTTTGTGATACAGCATCACCGGCGTCAATATCAATCCCATCAGAATGACAATCCGCCACTGATCCGGCGATAAATCCGCATACATCAGCCCTGCAATCAGCAATCCCGGCAGCAACACTCCCCAGCCACTGCCCAGCGTACGTTGCAACATGGTTTCATCTCTTTCATTGATAATGATAACCGATATCATATGATAATTTTTATCATTTGCAAGCCAGAGAAATCCCTTGCTATCGGGTAAACCTATCGCTAGGATTAGCAATCATTATCATTTAGATTACTATCACGATTATGGCCTATCGTTCCGCACCGCTCTATGAAGATATCATCTGGCGAACGCATCTCCAGCCACAGGATGCTGGGCTTGCACAAGCCGTACGTGCGACGATCGCCGAACATCGTGAACATTTGCTGGAGTTTATCCGCCTGGATGAACCCGCTCCGCTTAACGCCATGACGCTGGCGCAATGGTCATCACCGAATGCGCTAAGTTCTCTACTCGCGGTCTATTCCGATCATATCTATCGCAACCAACCAACGATGATCCGCGAGAACAAACCGCTGATCTCACTATGGGCACAATGGTATATCGGCCTGATGGTGCCACCATTAATGCTGGCGCTACTGACGCAGGAAAAAGCATTAGATGTGTCGCCGGAACATTTCCATGCTGAGTTTCACGAAACCGGCCGTGCCGCCTGTTTCTGGGTCGATGTGTGTGAAGATAAAAACGCAACACCACATTCGCCGCAGCAGCGAATGGAAACGTTAATCAGCCAGGAGCTGGTTCCGGTTGTGCAGGCACTAGAAGCGACCGGAGAGATCAACGGCAAACTTATCTGGAGTAATACCGGTTATTTGATCAACTGGTATCTCACTGAGATGAAGCAACTGCTCGGCGAGGCGACGGTTGAATCGCTGCGCCATGCCATCTTTTTTGAGAAAACGCTCACGAACGGTGAAGATAATCCACTCTGGCGTACCGTGGTACTGCGCGACGGCCTGCTGGTGCGCCGCACTTGCTGCCAGCGTTATCGCTTACCGGATGTGCAGCAATGTGGCGATTGTACGCTGAAATGAAAGCACTGCCGGGGAAGTAAACCCGGCATCATGCGGATTAATAGGGATGCAACACATTACTTGCTTCGCAATGCCGCATACATAACAGAATATCTGCGGCCTCCAACAACCCTGCATCAGAACTGACGCCCAGTTTCGACATCACATTAAATTTATGTGCACG
>OJIZ01000159.1_pt1 | contig 17383 bp, 7 predicted proteins | sample 1596071 | NCBI WGS metagenome assembly OJIZ01 (sample SAMEA4350127, study PRJEB24818) | metagenome | biome: human; feature: gut; material: faeces | place: Denmark | collected 2013-09
TAATGGACGTTTTCATAACCGTCCTCTCTTATAAGTTTAAGTGCTTTCATATTTTTCTCCTTTAATGTCTTTTTTGACATTAAAAGCATAACAAAAAAGGTCACTACCTGTAAGATAGTGACCCCCCCTTGACTTTTGTTAATTCATTGCGATTAGAATTTCCTCTTGACTTTTTATATAGAATGTCTCCTTTATTTAGTGCTAACGACTGCAATGTAACGTAAATCCTTGCCAATTTTATTGAAAAAACTATACATTTTCGTAAATTGGGAACGATTTTCTTTTTGTAAGCCTCGGTATAGAATCTGACAAGTTTTTAAGAATCCTTCATCACGAATCATCCCTGACAATGACATCAAAGTCATGTTTCCATAGGTTGCTTCAACACTTGAAAAGCCGATTGCCTGAAAAAGTTCTTGCCAATGATTAACATGTAAAGGTTCAACATTAGCATTAATCGTTTGGCTTAACTGATGTAATTTTGCTTCTGCTTTATCAGAAACATAGGAAACATCATGTGTTAAAAGGCGTCCGCCTGGTTTCAAAACTCGTAGATATTCCTTAATCGCTTTTGCTTTGGCTTCTCCGCGAAGCATGGTTAACATCGCCTCATTAATGACAATATCAAATGAATTATCAGGGAATGGGAGCTTTAGTGCATTTCCTTGCTGAACGTGGATATGATTCTCAAGTCCTGCATTAGCAATGTTAACACGCGCTTTTTCCAGCGCCTTACTATCCATATCAACACCAATAATTTGACAACCATAAGTTTGTGCCAATTCAATTGATGTGGTACACATATTGCAGGCGACCTCTAAAACCTTACTGTCTTTGGAAAAATTTCCCTGTTCAACCAACCAATTAGTAGCTTTTACGCCTCCTGGGCGCAAGCGTGTTTTTCCTAACCTAGCCAAAAAATGATGTCCGATTTCTTTTTTAGCCATATCTATGTCTCCTTTCGGATGTAAAGCTTATCTTTATAGCGACTAATCGCTATAAACCTTATTTTAGCATAAATTTTGATTCTCTTGTAAAAACATAAAAAACCAGAACCTCGGTTCTGGTTAACTTGTATTACAAGTTTTTCTTATATTTATATTAGTGGGTAGCTCCCGCTAGTATAAACCCTTTCTTTAATTATTTTTTAGACTTGTTTTATACTTCGTTCAGCGCTGTGGATTAGTACCATGTTTTAATCGCTTTGACGATTTAAAGGAGACTCTAACCACAGCTCTTTGTTTTATTGGTAATGAGAATGATAACGCTTGGACGTTTTATTTCGTGTAAGAATACAAGGCAAAGAGTGCGTGGAACGAACAACAGCTGCTAATCACTTGGAAAGGAATCAGAAACTTATGTTCTATGTTGGTATTGATATCGCCAAAACCAAACACGATTTAGCTTGTATGGATGAAACTGGAGAAACAGTAATCACTAACTTTAGATTTGCCAATTCTTATCAAGGTTTTCATCAGCTGAAAATAAAGCTAGAACAGCTATCTCCTATCACACAAGATGTCCAGATTGCACTTGAAAGTACAGGGCACTATAATTACAATATTGTCGCTTTCTTAAGAGAGATAGGCTACAACGTGTTTGCTTACAACCCTTTTATTATTAAGCAATTTGCCAAATCACAATCCCTTAGAAAAACTAAGACAGATACGAAATACACTTTATTAATCGCTCGTAAGCTACGCTCTGACGTCACTCCTGATTATTATCAGACAGATAAAGTAATGGATGAATTAAAAGAACTCACACGCTATCAAAATCGCTTAATTCAGTCCCGCTCTAAATGCAAGAACTTATATATCCGATTACTTGACATTATCTTTCCTGAGATTAATAGCTACGTTAGTAATCTTCATAGTCATTTTGTCTATGAGTTATTGACTAAGTACCCTTCTGCTCAAAAGATAGCTCGTGCTAGAGTCTCATCGTTACTTAAAATCAAACGGCTAACCGCTGATAAAGCTCATCAGATACAAGAGATAGCCAAACAAACTATTGGTAATACTTCTACCGTGTTATCCTTAGAATTAGTGCAATTAATTGAAAGCATTAAACACTACGATAAGCAAATTAACCAAGTCCAAGAAGAAATTAACCTCTTGATGATTGAGTTGAACTCTCCTATTACTTCTATTCCTGGAATTGGAAGTCGCCTTGGTGCAATTATTCTAGCTGAAATGAAGACTATTCATAATTTCAGAAATCCAAATCAGCTTCAAGCCTTTGCAGGTTTAGACCCTGCCATTTACCAATCAGGACAGATGGATAATACCGGTCATATGGTAAAACGAGGTTCCTCTTATCTAAGGTATGCCCTAATACAAGCTGCCAAGCTCATCTCGATTTACTCACCTCATTTTAAAGCCTATTTAAAGCTAAAAATCAGTCAAGGAAAACACTATAATGTAGCTGTGACACTTGTTGCCAAGAAGCTTATTCGTGTCATTTATCATCTCCTCAAAACCAATCAAACCTTTGATGAGGCTAAACTAAGATAAAAATACAGAAATCAAGAATGATTTTTAAAACTTGCTCCAGGGCAAGATTTTTTGCGTGTCTAAAATTAAGCTTTTAGACTAAAAGGTGTAAAATAATAAGTCCATCCTCCAGACGATTGAGTAACTTGCATTCAAGTTTATCGCAGTGGTGTTTTTTTATTTTTTAGAATTTCCTCTTGACTTTTTATATAGAATGTCTCCTTTAATGTCTTTTTTGACATTAAAAGCATAACAAAAAAGGTCACTACCTGTAAGATAGTGCCCCCCCTTGACTTTTGTTAATTCATTGCGATAAGAAGCCCGACACACAACACTACAATTGGTGTAATTAAGGCGAAAATTGAAAAGATCTTCTTGGCGATACCGATGACAACGTATAATAAACTCGCTAATGTAAGTAATAGAACCAAGATCATAAACATAATTCTCACCCTTTCTACTGGCTCTGTTTTAATTATTATTATATAGATTTTTGATATCAATGCAAGTCTAGGGCAACCAAAATATAAAGGCAACTTCAAAAAATTTCATTGTGTGCTTCTGCATGATACCCTCGTTTAATTGCGATCACGTCGATATCCTTTCCAAATATATATTTCTCAGTTTCCTTAACATCAAAAAAGCTCCCAGAAGAATAGCACTTCTGAGAACTTTCCCATCAGTCTTAATGTGGAATAATTCTTAAAGTTGAGTTAACCCATCACTAATAACTAGTTTTTTATATTTTTCTTTCTCTTATTTGAGATCATTCCCAAATGAGCCGTTGCTAAAGCAATAATACCTGCCAACTCAAAACCATAACCATATTCACTACTTGTATTTGGTAAATAACCCTTAGTTCTTATGGTTGTTTCTTTTGACGAACGAGGTTCTGAAGACGATTGATTCATCACTACTGGCTCTATCTTAGTATTTATCACAGTAGAAACCCCTTGATGCTCTTTCGTAATATTATTACGTTCGATTCTAATAACCTCAATTGGTGCAATATCTGGGACGTGAGATACCTGTTTTGTTCCTCGATAAACCTTCTTAGCTTGCGGTTCAATACGTGATAATTCTTTTTCTGTTCTTGATTGCAACTCACCATTTACATAGATGTCTGTGATTTCTACTAAAACTTTTCCGTTTATCGCTGCAACTTCTCGAACTTTGCCTGCATCGAGACTTGCATCATTAACGTATTCAACCTTATCAGTCTGAAGAACTCGACCTTCTTGACGAACCTTAGTTTCAATAATAGCCTCTGGTTTATTATTCTCCATTGGTGCAACATCTGGAACTTGGGATACCTGTTTCGTGCCTCGATAAACCTTCTTAGCTTGCGGTTCAATACGTGATAATTCTTTTTCAGTACTTGACTGCAATTCACCATTTACATAGATATCTGTGATTTCTACCAAAACTTGCCCGTCTACTGCTGCTATTTCTCGAATTTTACCTGCATCAAGACTTGCATCATTAACGTATTCAATCTTATCTGTCTTAAGGGCTCGACTTTCTTGACGAACCTTGGTTTCAATAATAGCCTCTGGTTTATTTTGCTCTATAGGGGCAACATCTGGAACTTGGGATACTTGTTTTGTTCCTCGATAAACCTTTTTAGCTTGCGGTTCAATACGTGATAATTCTCTTTCTGTACTTGATTGCAATTCACCATTTACATAAACGTCTGTGATTTCTACTAAAACTTTTCCGTTTATTGCTGCAACTTCTCTAACTTTACCTACATCAAGACTTGCATCATCAACGTATTCTACTTTATCTGTTGTGATGACACGACTCTCCTGACGAGTTTTAACTTGTCTAGCTGGGGCCCACTTAGCCCATAGGGTTTTATCTCCAACTGAATTAAAGAGAGTACTGTCTATCTTATTTCCAATAAAATCTGGATTATCATACCACCCTTCAAAAATATAACCACTACGAGCTGGACTTCCCAAAGGAATTTCAACATCGGTTTGGTATGTTGTAGGTAAGTCACGAGTAACACTACCACCATCTAAATTGTAAGTAAGGGAATAAGTGTGAGGTACCAATTTAAAGTCAATCCCCGTTTGAACAGGTGCTACAGAAAGCCAATCAGATTCGGATGAAACGTACCCCTCTTTAGAAACCTTGACTTTCCAAAGGCCTTCAGGAACATCCCAAGCATATTCCCCGTTTACGCTTGTTAATACTGGGTTAAGTTGAGAGTAGTCATCAGCATTCCAAACTCTCTCCTTGCCATTAGCATCCTTAAAGTAAACTGTAACTTGGGCACCAGATAGAGCTTTACTTGTTACGCTATTTATAATTGTTCCAGATGGATCAATAACATAATTTGGCGATTCAGGAAGAGTTAAAAGATAGTTTTTAACTTCAACAACGTCAGTGATTAAAGAATAATTACCACTATCTCTGAAACGTGATTTAGAAGAACGGTAACCTTGATCTAAAGTATAGAAGAAAGATGTTAAATTATGAACTTCAACTTCAGGATTATTAATGGTCTCCTTTTTGTACGGTACTTTAACATCATTTGGCATCGGTCCTATTGTTGCAAAGCTATTACCAAAGTCCAGTTCATCAACCAAATAACGAGTAAACATTTTACCTTTTGAAGTTGCTCTCTGAAGACTATCATTTCTATGTTGAAAACCTGGACCATTAAAATTGACAACTCTTCGTAATTTTGCTTCAATATCAGCTAACTTATCGTCTTCTAAAATCCAGTCTCCAGCATTAACTGCTTGATAACCACCCAAGGAATGTCCAGTTATATAAAGATTTTCAATATGTGGATAGTTTATTCTGATTTCATCAATGATTTTCCTAATCTGATATTTTGCGGCTCTCTCTTGAGGATTTCTCCCCAAAAATGTATTATTTAGAATTAATCGATTTCCCCATGCGGCTTCATTATCAAGAGAACCAAATTTTAATAGTCTATTTGGCTTTTCATCGCTTCCCCTAAAAGCAACTATTATATTTCTTTTATTCTTATCAATAAAATATGACACTGTAGCATGATAAAGACCAACATCTTTATCGTTTCCTCTTATCTCAGGCTCTTTATAAGCATTTTCTAATTGATTAACAAATATCCAATTAGAGAATAAGCTTCTGTCCGTAGATTTTATATTTAAATCGTAGAATTGATGTTTCGGTTTGTTATCTGCGTTTAACTCATCAAAATTAAAATGTGATACTCCTGTTTCCCCATTTTTAGGTAATAGTTTCTCTAAATCTTTTGGAGAGAGATAAGCTAAACCTGAGAAAATCAACAAATCCCTATCAGACACATCCCAACTATTCTTATGTTTATCGGCAATTATAGGATTATAGTTACTGATTACTTCCTTATCCGTTTCCTTTAATTTATCCGAGTCAATTAGACCATCTCCATCACTATCTCGACTGTTAAGCGTTCCAACATTGATGACAAAATCTTTTGGAATGAAATCATCTCTTATACCATTTACATCGAAAAAGCCTTTGTATTTGAATAAATGAGGATTAGACTGTCTACTTAAATGAATAAATCCATCTTTATTATTTCGAGATGTTTTTATAGAAACTCCAGAAACATTTTTATCATTCTCCAACTCCACTTCAAATTCAAACTTTTCTCCTGGTCGGAAAATTACATTATTATTTGGTTTACCATCAGTTAAATCAAACGATTGTCCATGATGTTTCATAATAAATGATTTTAGACGTGGAGCAGATGATTGATATAATATAGTCTTGCTTTTAGCAATTATGTTATCCCGTGAAATTTCTGAAATAACGGTTAATAAGATTTTTCTTAAAGAGTTTCCATCACTCGATAATTTTGAAACATCTACTGGCACTACTGCACTATAACTACCATCCTCTTTAGAGACTGTTTCCAGGATTCTTTCAGATGAATCCTTAACAAATAATTTTATTTTGGTATTTGGCTTAGTCTTCCCAGATACTGTTAACGAATTGCTAGATATATAATCATTAACATTTATACTCAAATACGGCATTTCTTCATTAATATGTCCTAGAAGCTCGGCTCTTTGAATACCATTTTCCTTATAACGAATTTGTGCGACAATATCTAAATAGGTTAATTCTTCCGCTGTTGTTTTAACATTAAAGTCAAAAGTTCCTTTTAATGAATTTATGTCCTTCAATGTTAAAATATTTTTATTTTTTCCTGAAATCGTACCTTTTTTTACAATAGGGTTTTTTGAATTAAAACTTATCTTATCATCTGGCAGTGTGATAACAATCTCTGTATCTGAGATGTTACGGCCTGCTGTCTTTAATTCGTATTCTAAACGAAGCGAAAGGTCTCCAGAAAATTTTTGATTCTGAGATGTTGTTAGTAAATGACCTCTTGTCACAATACTATCGTTGTAGTGCTTGTAATCATCACCTAGTGCTACTGTCTTAAAACCATTAGCTTTCAAATAAGTCTCGGCATAAGAACCACCTACAACATGGAATGTTACCTTGTCCTTGTTTGCAATAAGGTTTTCTCCAATATTCGTTACACTTGCAGGAATATAAACATTTTCCAACCCTTCCATATTAACAAAAGCATTAGTATCAATACTTTCAACTTTGTCTGGAATAACTAGTAGTTTCATGCCTTTATTTCCTTCAAAAAGATAACCTTTTAAGGCTTTCAACTCAGATGGTAACTTTATGCTCTTTAAATTAGGATTAAATCGGAATGCTCCATCTCCAATTTCACTGACAGTATCAGGAATATCATAATAACCTATATCCGTTGATTCAAATGCACGTGAATCAATTTTTGTTAAACCAACAGGTAGAATAACATCTTTAAAACCTTCTTGTGGGCCTTCAAAACTTATAGCTATAGACTTATTATTTCGGAATGCATATTTACCAATTTCCTTAACACCTGAAGGTACGATAAAGGTTGTCAAACCTGTGTTTTCAAACATACCATCAGGTATACGGATACCCTCAATTTTATTACGCAATTCATTCAATTTCTTACTGCCTGCAAAGGCTCTATCTGCTGTTGTTAATTTTTCAGGAATATTAACACTATTTAAAGTGTTAATATTTCCAAAAGCGTACTCCCCTAACGTTTCTACAGTATCTGGTAAAGTTAAGAACGTAAGACTAGTTCCATCAAAAGCGTGAGACCCAATCTCGGTAAGATTAATATTGTCTTTAAATGTCACTGATTTTATAGGTGTTACACCCTTAAAAAGATAATCTGATACCTTGCTAACGCCACCTTCAAAATTAACAAAGATACTCTCAGGTCTTTGTTTAGATATTTCATCACCATAATAATTTTGATAGGTAAACGGTGATATTGTGTTAACATCATAATATCTATCAAGTTCTATATTTGACTTGATTTTTACAACTCTAAGCTTACTACTATTTCCAAAAGCTGAACTTCCTAAATATTGTAAAGAAGCCGGTAACTCTATCACCTTCAACTGATTACCAACAAAAGCTGACGAAGCAATTCGTTTAATTCCTTCTGATAAAATTAAGTCAGATAACTTAGTATTGTAAAAAGCACCTGAATGAATTTCCTCAATATTACTTGGAATTTCTAATTTAGTCAGTCCTGTATTAGCAAAAGCATTCTCAGAAATAGCTCTCAACTGTTTGGGAAAAATCACTTCTGTGAGTGAATGGTTATTTTCAAAGGCTCCCCTACCCAAATAAGTCAAACTATCAGGTAATTTAACATGTTTTAAATTTGTATTAGCGAAAGCACTTTCATAAATGGCTTCCAAAGCATTATTTAAAATAATTTCACTTAAATAATCGTTTTGAGCAAAGGCAGAATATTCTATTGTTTTAATTGTAGAAGGCAGAGTAAATGTTTTAATCCCAATATTACTTAAAAGACCCGATGGAATATTTTCACGACCATCTTCAAAGATTACATTTTCCAGTTTTTTACTATTTGAAAAAGCATTATAACCACTCTCAAGACTCAATGGGATATTTACAGAAACTAGAGTTGCAATTTTCCCAAAAGCTTCAGTTTCTAGTGTCTTTAATTTTGAAGGTAGGGTAACATTGGTTAGTTGTGTACCTGAAAAGGCGTTTTGTCCTATTGATATTAAGTTATTTGGTAACGTAATACTCTGCAAAGGAGTATCTGCGAAAGCAATTCCTCCAATACTTGATACTGATTCTGGAATTGTAATCTTAGCTATATTTGTCTTATAGAACGTCTTACTTGAGATCTCTTTTAAATTTGCAGGCAAAGTAACTTTATCTAGAGTTTCAACAGAATCAAATGCTCCATAACCAATCTTTTCAACACTATCTGGAATGGTAATTTCTTTAAGCTTGGTATTTGCAAAAGCAAAATCCTGAATTTCAGATAATGATGGCGGTAAGTTAATCGTAGTTAAATCAGAATGAGCAAATGCCGCAGAGCCAATCTTTGTAACACTGCTTGGTAAATCAATCTTATTAATACCAGTTCCACTGAACAATTCACTGATAATTTCTGAGATTCCATCTTCAAAAGTTACAGTTTTTAGATTCTTAGCTCCTGAAAAGATGCCCTCCCCCCATGCTACGTTACTCCATTGAGAATCATAAATGTAACTGGTAGTACTAGAATAACTAGAAATTGATTTAAGAGATCTTGGAATATGTACTGACTCTAGCGATTCAATACTAAACGCATGATCACCAATAGTCTCAACTCGACTAGGAAGGACAACTTTTTTTAGTTTAGTACCACTGAAGGCAAACCGACCAATTGTCTTCAGATTAGCTGGTAAATCAATAGAAGTCAGACCAGTATTGTAGAAGGCTTCATTCCCAATACTAGTCACATTTTCTGGTATAGAAATATTAGCTAATCCTTTCAAATCATAGAATGCACCATCTCCTATTTTTTCGAGACTTTTTGGTAATACTACCGATTTAATGGACGTTCCAGAAAATGCACTGAGACTGGAATAAAAAGCTCCTCTTATTTCTTTTAAACCTTCTGAGAAAGTTATCTTACTTAATTCAGAATTATCAACAAAGGCAGTTCCAAGAACTTCCAAATGACTCGGAAGGGTAACTTCTTTTAAGTTATTATTTGAGAACGCATTATCACCTAATGTCTTTAACTGAGTAGGCAAAGTAACTGCTGATAGTTTGTTATACGAAAATGCTTCTTCAGCTATTTCCTCTAAGCCTGAAGGAAGAGTTACTGACTCTAAGTTAGAATTCTTGAAAGCTGCTCTTCCAATCTTCTTCAGGGTACTTGGAAATACAACTGATTTCAACAACTTGTTATTAGCAAAGGCATAATCACCTATTTCTTCCACACCCTCTGATAAAACAATTTTTTCAACTTGAGTATTATCCAAAATACCATATGGAATTGTTTTCATCGTAGCAGGGAATACAATTTCTTTTAGACCAGTATTTGAAAACGCTCCTTCTCCAATAGTTTTAAGAGTTGATGGTAAAATAAGCTTTGTTAATTGTTTATTACCAGAAAAAGCATCTTTGCCAATTTCTTCTACTCCTTCTGGTACGACAAATTCTGTAATCCCAGTACCTGCTAGAAAACCATCAACAATTTTTCTAGCCCCTGATTTAAGGTTTATTGTAACTAAATTTTTACTACCACTAAAAGCATTCCATCCTGTAACTAAATTACTTCCTACGTCAATTGAAGTCAATGTTACAATATCTCCGAAAGCATAATTTCCAATCTTTTCTATAGCTGATGGGAAAAGAACAGTCTTAAGACTTGTATTCTTAAAAGCATAGCCAGCAATTTCTTTCATCGTTGATGGAAAATTGATATTCACAATCCCTTGTTGATTATAAAACATTTTAGCTGGTATTTTGGTAACTCCTTCTTCAATCACAACCGTCGTTAACGGGCTGCCATCAAAGAGCCCCTCCCAATACCAATCGTCCCAACTTTTATTGATATCAGAAGTCACTGTAACTTTTTTTAACGTATCAATATTAGAAAATGCATTGATACCTAAACTGTTTAATTTTTTAGGCAGATATATCTCAGATAAATGTGTCTGACTAAAAGCATAATAACCTATTTCAGTTAATTCTTTAGGTAATTCAATAGATGTCAAACCTGAATGTTCAAAAGCACCTGTTCCAATATTTGTAATACCACTCGGTAAATTAATATGGGTAAGACTTGGAGTATCAGAAAAGACATACCTAGAAATCTCAGTCAAAGTTTCAGGAAGTTCAACAACTGATAATTTGCTATCACCTGAAAAAGCACCTTCTTCAATCTGTCTAACTCCATCTAACAAATTAATCTTTTCTAAAGATTTATTATTAGAAAAAGCATAGCTCCCAATAGTCTTGACACTAGAGGGTAAGACTATCTCTTCTAAACCAGTGTTATTAAGAATACCTGAAGGAATTGTGACAATACCATCTTCAAAAATCACTTTCTTAAGATTAACATCTCCAGAAAAGGCATGACTAGCAGTTTCAACAGATTTTGGTATAGTTACTTCTGTCAAAGTCTTTATATTAGCAAAAGCATTATAACCAATATACGTTAAACTATATGGCAATTCTATCTTAGATAGTGATGTTCCTTCAAAAGCTGATATTCCTATACTTTTTAGAGTACTTGGTAAAATTACTTCCTTTAATTTCGTATTATTTTTAAAAGCATTGTCATCTATAACAGTCATACCTTCTGGAATTTCAATACGTGAAGCACCACTGTCATTTAACTCTTTAAAATAATCTAAACGCTTTCTATTTTCTTCCTCAACAGTTTTTTCTACCTTACTATCTGAAGAATTAGTTAGAACTGATGCCCTGTCTTCACCTATTGAACTGTCGAAAGTTATATTCGCATCTTCTTTGGTAGAAATCTTATCTACAGAACTATTATTATTTGCTACTAGAGCGTTAACATCTTCTGAGGCTGATGATTTACCAGTCTCCGGATTTACCTGTTCGGACACAGAAAAATTTGTTTTATGTTCTTCAGTGTCAATAGCCTTCTCTGAAGATGTTACTTCACTATTCGTATTAGAAGAGTTTTCAATAGAATGCGGTAACACGACATCACTATACCCGGATGTTACTGTTTCAGTTACCGTACTGTTTTCAGTGATTGTAGGTACGTTATTTGAAGCCTCATCTGCAAACACAACTGAATTCCCAAATACCATGCAGGCACCAACTAAAACCGTCCCAGCAACGGTTACCCATTGACCTGTTCGGCGTTTTCTTAGTTTTAAAACTTCCTTCATTCAAATATCTCCTATTGTAATAATATCTTTCAAGTTACTCTTTGACTGTCTTTTTGATTATCAAATTGTTTTATTATTCTTTATAAAATCTGTCTTAATACTCCTCTCCAGAAAAAATCAGTGCTATACAAAGTAATGGTTAAATCATTTGTCAATAAATCCTATTTGAATATGGAACACAACAATAATTATTATATGTATTAAATTACTGAAATACTGGTCACTATAACAAATAGATACTTATATCCAACAAAGACACGAATATCGGAGGATAATTAATATTTGTCATCACCTAAACTAATGCTTATACTTTGAAGTAGAACGTAACTAAATTATTCTCCAACCTTTCACTACTAACAAATATAATCAATCCATTTTTTGAAAGGTCGTAAAATTATGAAATATCTACATATAGCATCTACAAATTACACTGTATGTCTGAAATAATCTGATAATTTACACCTCTTTAGTATTTTAACATAATCCTACTCTTTAAAATGAAGATATTTATGAAAATTTGTTTTTAGCAAGCGTTTACAATCCTTTTATTTATACATTCCAATGGTTTCTCATTATTTTTTGAATATTAGGCAAAAAAAAGACAAACATTAGAAAAATGTTTGTCTTTTTTAGTTAATGTCCAAACGCTTACGCTGATTCTTATTGTAGCATAAAACATTCTATAGTCAATGTTAGTAATTACTTGTGGCTGTACCGTCTAAGTAGTTAATATTAGCATTCTTTGAAACATTCTGAAGTGTGATCGAACTCACATTTTCATCACTCGTTGCTAATCCTTCTTCTGATAGTTCAACTCCATACTGTGAACCATTTTCATCAAAGGACGTCCAGTAAAGCGTTACAGTTCTAGGAATTAGCTCATTGCCAGTATAGTTTGCAACAACACAATAATCTAAGTACATATTTGGGTTGTTCTTCAACCATTTGGCTAGTGCGTTTTCATAGTATAGCATACCGTTTGGATTATTAGTATCCGTTTTACTATCAGCCATCGTTCCAGCATTCAAATATCGTGTCATAGGCACTAGATTCTTGATTTCAGAATTTAATCCAGAAAACTGATAACCAATAAGATGCCCACGATTCATCAGATAAGCTTTTTTGACTTTTCCGTGCTCATCTTCGTACTTAAAACGATAGTTATGCCAACCGACTGGATCAACATTAATTTTACTTTCCCTATCATCTTGTGGTTTGTCCGAATACTTTAGTCTGATATGCCCATAAGTTGCTCTACCAAGACTATCCAAATCTCCATTGACCATTAGCTTATGGTTTTCAAAAGGCAATGGCCTATAGCTGAAAGCATCAGACTTTACACCACTTGTTTTAGAAGAACTGTTTACTGTTTCCGAAGATTCTGACTTGGGAATAAATCTCCCAAATAATTTTCCGACATCACTTGAATTGGCATGCTCTCCTTTATTAATAACATTAAAGCCACTAGATAAAATACCAGGTACATTAATTCCTTGGGACATACCATATCCAGCTATACAAAACATAACAACAATAGCTATCGGTATCCAAATCAGACTGCCAAGACAACCTCTTTTTTCATTGTTTTTTCTAAGCATAGGACCTCCTTGATTCTCTATAAATTCATTATAGACTTAGAAGTCACTATTCGTAACCCAGTGACATAAAAAAGACCTTAAGTGGCCTTTTGACTAATCTGGAGATAAGTTCATACTATCAATCAATAAATCTTATAAGATGATTCTTATCTAAACTATATCCTTGTATTTCAGCAACTTTCTTAATATCACCTGTCTCTTTATAAACAATAGAGGCGTGGCTGTCTTTTAAAATACTAGGAGTAATTACCTTACCATAAGCATGTCCAATGCTCTTTGCCAAATGGCCTATTGTGTTTCTCCCCATAGGCTTTTTCAACATGGTTAAAAATAATGACGGTATAGAAGGGTCTAAGTCCCATCGTCCACGTCGTTCCTTAACAAATGGAGCTATGTAAGGAATGGTGAAAGGAAGAAAACGGATAAATTGTTTCTCATTGTTCCTAACAACCCAAATTCCTTTTTTACGCATATCAATATCCCTAACTGTCAAGTTAACAACTTCTTGAGTACTTGCTCCAGTACCAATTATGATCGCAAATATAGCAATATTTCGCTCTTTCTCCTTTTCCCAATTATCAGCCTTTTTCTGAGTTGGTAGAGTTGTAACGTAACTGTTTGCCATGAAATCAAGTAAGCTTTCTAGCTCTTCCTGCGTATACAAAATAGTCTTCTTCTTTGATTCGGAATATATTATGTTGTGGTAACTCTCTTTGTAAACTATCTTCCATTCATTAAACACGTTACGATAAAATAACGGCATTCCTCTCTCAATTGTAAAGGAGGTATTCGTAAGATAATTCCAAAATGCTGCTAAAGTATAGAGAATAAATCTTTTTCCTGCTGGTTTCAGACGTAAATTTGCTAAATAATTTTGAACAAATTCTCGTGGTAATTTTTCTAAGTCTGTCAATGATAGGGAAACAGCCTCTTTATCAATCGTAATTGCATAGCTATTTAAAAATTTCTGGATCACTGACAAACGTTCAACCATTTTGGGAGAAGGTTCTTCGATATCTACTTGAAGGTAAGATATATACTCATCTATAATATCTGGTAATTGCCTTCTAAGTGCTAGATATTTATCTTTCTGTTTTGACATAATTCTCCTCCTCTCAATAATGATAGCAATTAACTACAGGTTTACCAATTATATTTTAGACCTATTATATCATACAAGATTGCATGTTAATTTTAGATTTAACTAGTAAAAAATTTTCTAAAACAAAATAGCGATACATCGTGTATCACTATTATATATATAATCTATCTACAAAAATATATCTGAAGTTATACTTTAAAATAATCAAGTATCTCAGTCAAAAGTTGTTCTCTTGTCTCTTCAAAATGACTATCAGACAGTGATTCTAAACCTTTATCTTTAAGTTCCCACAGCTTCTCTTGCAACAGTTTCTCTGCTAAATGTTTAATATCCGCCTTATTATCTTCGTCAGGCGTCTTTGAGAGTTCTATTTTAATAGCTGATTTAACTGCTACTACTACTAGTCTTAAACGGTCTTTGTCATCCGTTCCATTTTCATAGTTTGGCTCAGACCAGTCAGGAACATTTGAAGGACGATTATCCTTATTAGTTGGGTGACTATCTCTCAAGTCTGAAAGCTTTGTGTATCCCGCTACTTCCCATTTATTGAGCAATGTTCTTGTCCAACCAAAAGTACGGTTTGCATCACTTCCTGTTCTTTCCAACGCCTCAATAACTAGTTCATGGTCCATTGTTTCAAGCCAACGTTTGAGTTGATTTTTATTATTGTAGTTGTCAGCCTTGCTCCCTTTAGGAAAAAGAGTGTAGAATTTCTCCATCACGATAGCCATCTTACGTTTGAAGTCTAACTCCTTCTTCTTCTCAAAGGTAATGACTTTATCGTTTGTTGCAACAATACGTCTCAAATCGTCATCGAACGGTTTAAACCTAAATATATAGTGGGTAATTGATTTTCCTTTTTTGATTCGCTCTACTGTTAAATCCTGTATGACAGGAAGCCCATGCTCATCAACTAATAGCGTATTGATTTCATCCAATGCTTGCTGCAGCTTAGTACCTTTCGAACGAAGTAAGCTTGGACTATCCAAGATCAAAACTTCTTGCTCTAGTTCTTCAGCTGTATCTTTTACAAAACCTGTTTTACGCCAGTCTGCTAGATGTCTAAATAATCGTTTAGAATACTTACTCTTCAAGAGGTTATGGTAGTCACGTCCATACTGAATGTACTTAGCTTTTTTACCCCACTCTGGGTTGTTAAAAAGGTCCTTAACTGTACGCTTGACCGCTACTTTTACTTTTAATCCATCTTCTGTAGTTACTTCATCATATTCAGTATATTCCGCATCAGACAAGTGGATTTTAATCAGTTTATTTTCGTGGTCTACTCTAAAGGTCTTGAACAGTGGGATGGAGGTATAAGAGACTACCTTACCATCGACAACCTTTTCGGGATGTCGATATACAATTTTAGTCATTCTTTCCTCTAGTTCCTCAACTGTAGTTTCAAATCGCTTACCAGTCCTAGGAACAATTTTTTGTTCCCTAGAACTGTAAAATGTATTTCCTGCTAGCATTGCCAGACTCGAATAAGAAAAGATTGCTGCTTCGTTTTCGTCATAAACATCTCGCAACTCACCAAATATAGAATAAATCATGTTTTCTTGAAGAGGTGAAAGGTCTCCCAGCTGAAACATTTGGGTGAACTTATTATCATATTTGATGATTTCTCTGAACTCTCTATTCTCTACCAAATGCTTCTACCTCTCTTAGTTCATTCATCATACATTTTGGTCGTATTTTAAATAAAAGTAATTATTTTACTACAAGCTAATTACTCACTGCAATATGTGACAGGGTATAAATATATTAATTTACAACCCTTTTGTATGACATTATATCACTAATATTCTGATTTTCATAGTATTTTTTAAAATTTACAACCCTTTTGTAGGATATACATACAATTTTATATGACATACATACATTTTTGTAAACTTAACATGCAACTTTATAGGACATACATACCGATTTGTAGGATACACCTACAATTTTATATGACATACATACATTTTTGTAGACTTAACAAACAAGTTTGTGTGACGTTCATGCAAAATTATATGATATACCTACCAATTTGTAGGATATACATACAGTTTTATAGGATAAAGGTAAGCTTAGCTCAGTAATAGCAAGGGTTTCAGGAGTTCTACTACTTAAACTATAATTAACTACTTAGTTACTATAATTAACCACTTAATACTACTTAATACTATTTAAACTATTATTACTAAAACAAAATTAATAATACTAAGCTTTATAACATCACTATTTTCTCTCTCAACTATATGCTAAATTACAACAACACAAAAAGTGTAGTAATTACCTACACTTTTGTATGCAAAAAATGATTTCAATACGAGTTACCTACATTTTTGTATGATAACTACATGTTAAACTAGATTACTTAAAACTCATCTCAGTTTCTACCAATGTATTAAACAATTCCTTTTGTTCTTCATCTAGAAGTTGGTACATCTGATCTAACATTTCAGTGAATAGCTTATCAGATCCCCCACGTTTAGGATAATTGCCATTTTCTCCTTTGAGGTCTCTTTTATTTAAAACAGCTCTTAATGCACTAAAACGAGACATAGATAATTGTGTCATGTTTAGATTTGAACGCACCTTTTCTTCAGGAGTTTTTGCTGGTTCAAGTTTAGTAGGAATTTTGTTTTTTTCTTTTTTCTGAGTAACAATGTTTGCTTTTTTAGGAGAAACAGCAGCTTTTTTGGGTTCTACACTTGCTTCAGTTAGATAGGTAATATCATGCTTCTCCTTAAGTTTATCAATTACTACTTCTTCAATCTCTTTCCCTTTAAAAAAACGGTCAAATACTTCTTTAGCTGTTTTGCGATCATTTGATTCAACAGCTGTTAAAAGGTTATTATAATTTCTTTGTTGGATGGTATTAAGCTTTTTCGCCATTGTGTTCTCCAATCGTCTTAATTAGTTCATTCATAACATTTGTGATTTGTT
>OJIZ01000169.1_pt1 | contig 16346 bp, 9 predicted proteins | sample 1596071 | NCBI WGS metagenome assembly OJIZ01 (sample SAMEA4350127, study PRJEB24818) | metagenome | biome: human; feature: gut; material: faeces | place: Denmark | collected 2013-09
TCTTTTTTTTTTCAAGAAGAAGAAGGCATACGACATTCGCCTTAGTCCCGTGGGCTCGGAGATGTTTATAAGAAACGTCTTTGCCTCCAAAGCGCATAAGAAACCTGCCATAGGAACCTCAGCCACCTCGCCGCTCATAATCTTGTTCATTGTATCTTTTGCAAGGTCGTAGGATAAATCTTGACCATGCGTTACTGCATATAATGCGTCTTTAATCATTTTATATCTCCTTTTGAGGATATCTATTAAATTAATACCATATCTACCTAGTCGGTACCGATTGGGTCATGCCCTCAGCCTCCAAGTGGCCACTTGGAGTTCCGAGAGGCCTTATTTCTGCCTTATCGTGCTAGTAACTAGTAACAGTCCCTCGAATACCTAAATTAGACAGTAGTTATTTTTCTAAGAAATTGCGAATCATTTGTTCCCCGTTTGGTGTCATGATAGATTCCGGATGGAATTGGACTCCGTAGATTGGGTAGTCTTTATGCTCTACGCTCATTACTTCGCCGTCGTCGGTAATGGATGTAACGATGAGTTCGCTTGGCATGGTTTCATCAATAATCGCCAAGGAGTGGTAGCGTGCCACTTCAAATTGTTCTGGTACGCCTTTAAGGATTTTGGATGGGTGTACTTGTTTGGCTACGCTTTGTTTGCCGTGCATCACTTGTTTTGCGTAGGAAACGGTGCCCCCAAATACTTCGCCGATGGCTTGGTGACCAAGGCATACGCCGAGGATTGGGAATTCACCTTTGCATTCGCGCAATAGGTCTTCGTATACGCCCGCATCAGCTGGTCTGCCAGGGCCTGGTGAAAGTATCACATAGTCTGGTTTCAAAGCGCGGATTTCTTCAACTGTTAATTCATCACTGCGGATGACTTTAATGTCTGGATCGATAGAGCCTACTAATTGGTATAAGTTAAAGGAGAAGCTATCGTAATTATCTATAAGGAGTACCATTATTCTACCTCCTGTGCATCTGTAATTGCGGAAATCATGGATTGGCCTTTGATCAAGGTTTCGTTATATTCACTAGCAGGAACACTATCGCGAACGATACCAGCGCCAGCGCGAACATAGACCTTACCGCCTTTATTCATAGCCATACGGATACCGATACATACGTCCATGTTACCGGAGAAGTCGATGTAACCTACAGCACCACCGTATACACCGCGTGGGCTTTTTTCAAGTTCGTGTAAAATCTCGATAGCACGAATTTTAGGAGCCCCGGACAATGTACCAGCTGGCAATGTAGCACCGATGGCATCGAGAGCATCTTTACCGTCTTGAATGTCGCCGCTTACAGTAGATGTAATGTGAATAACATGGGAGAAACGTTGCAACATATGTAACGCCTCTACTTGTACGGAACCGAATTTAGCAATTTTACCTAAATCGTTACGGCCAAGGTCAACGAGCATGTTATGTTCAGCCAACTCTTTTTCGTCATTAATGAGTTTTTCCTCAATAGCGAGATCCTCTGCTTCGTTTTTACCGCGGCGCATAGTGCCTGCAATTGGGAAGGTGTACATTTTTCCGTCCGTCAATTTTACCAATGTTTCTGGAGAGGCACCTGTAAGCTCTACATCGCCACCAGATAAGTAGAACATATATGGAGATGGGTTCAACGTACGCAATACGCGGTATGCATTTAACAAGCTACCTTCAAACTCAGCTTCACGACGATTAGATACAACACATTGGAAGATATCCCCTTCCTTAATATAATGCTGTGTCTTTTTAACAACTGCTTCGAACTCGTCCTTTGTAAATTCAGAAGTGAACTCTGTTTTAAGGATGCCTTTTGGAATGTCCGCCTCTTTGCCGTTTACTACGAGATCAGCTAGTGCTTTAAGTTCAAGCTCAGCCTTGTTGTAGTTGCGTTCTAAATCGTTTGTGCTAATGTTAGCAATCAAGTAGATTTTATTTTTGTAATGGTCAAAGGCGATTACCTTATCAAAGAGCATAAGGTCTACATCGTTGACCATAGCAGAGTCATCATCTGGTGTTGGGAAATCCAATGTTGGCTCGATGTAGCGGATATATTCACAAGCAAAATACCCTACAAAGCCACCTGTAAAGGTTGGTAACTCTTCTAAGCGAGGGCTTTTATATTGGCTCAAAATATTGCGAATTTCTGCAGCGGGGTCAGAGCATTCAAAGGTACGTGTTGTACCGTCTTTGATAGTCATTTTATGGTTTTTGCAGAAGAGCTCAATCTTAGGATCGTAGCCCAAGAAGGAGTAGCGGCCCCAATGATTACTATTATCCGCACTTTCAAGCAAGTACGTATGACTGCTCACTTGTTTTAACGCTTTCAACACGCTAATCGGTGTGCGTACGTCGGATAAAATTTCCATATATACAGGCACGATATCGTAGCCCGGTGCGATAGCTTTCACACGGTCTAAACTAGGAAAAATCATGAGAACCTCCATCTGGCAGTTGCCAATAAAAAAACTCGCCCATGACAATATAACGTCAAGGACGAGTCTATAGTTCTATTTTTACAAGAGCATTAGAAAATACTTGTATTATGCTATAAATCGCGGTACCACCTTGTTTGAATGCAGTGCATTCCTCTTTCGCAGGATACTAACATATCCCTCACGACTAACGCTCGTGTGACGTCGCACCATACTAGGAATGAAATTCATTCTGTTCCATGCGCCCTCGGTGGTCCATTTAATAAGCTGCGTACTACGGGTTCTCAGCTAATCCCGCTCTCTGTGAGTGCATTTCCTATTTTTATCTCCACCTCATCGGTTTCTTTTAGGCGAGTATAAAATTATAATCTGATTATAATGTTTCTATAGAATGAAAGTCAAGGAGAATCTTAACTTTCAATATGCCAAGATTTTTTAAACAAAAGATGATAACTAACAAAAATATTAACATACGGAACGAAAAGACCAATAATCCATAACCCACTTAATAGGGAATCATGAAGTCTACGTATGCCTAATGTAATCATTGCTATAGCTGGCCATATCAGGATAGCCATAAATCCCCAACGTGGTATATAAAGAGGTATACCAAGCTGAACAATTAACGATACTACGGCTATAACCATATTCATAATGACATCCATGAAAAGACGAGTTCCTATGAGACCAACCCAAAAAGCTGATACAGGAGTCCTTCCCTTAACATCAAAGATTCTAGCAAATAAAACATCCCATATACAGCTACAAATATAGTCAAATTTACTATTATTTGTAGCTTTAGTAATCGTGGAACTTCGAGTATAGGAAATAATATAGTTATTATAGCTATCTCGTCCTTCATCTAAACCATACTTATTAGAATCCGGTACACTAAGAGGCAACGCAAAACAAGCCAAGATGAAATACTGCCAGAAAAATCCGTCCCAATGAAAGCCTGTATTGATAAAGGTTTCAGATATAGATTCCCAACTAAAACTCATCCCCCAATACACCCACAAACTTAGGTATGCTATGGGAACTAATATCATATACCACAAGGATGAACCACAGTCATTTAGTCTACGTTTGAGGATAAAAATAGATGCAATTACATGTATAATCTGCAAACATCCAAAATAAATATATGACAAATATGTACTGCCTTGAAACAGACCCTCTTGAATAAATCCTATCAATACCACAAATAGAAGGTACGCTAAAAATTTACTTCCCATTAAACCGAGCACAGCCCACAAAAATGCCAATCGGCCTATACGTTGATTCACTCGCAGCATTTCTATATTTTGTTTAAATAGTGAAATTTCATTATGTAACCACATTAAAATAAAGCTCTCTTCTCTCTCATACCGAAGGATATCTACAAATTAAAGCTATGTAAATATAATCAATACAAAAATATATAGATAAATAATAATAATAATATCAAGCTCCAAATACGGCAATCATCATATCAAAATTTATATTTCTCATATTCATCCCTTTTATTGTTATATCACACCCAGTTTTCTATCTATTCTAATATAAATAATTAAAATTGAATATATTATTCCTCAAGCAATCGATAATTTATATTGTTTTCCTCTAAACACTAATAGTATACTGAAATTACACATGTTATCAGCTTCTACTGATATTATGCGGAGGAGAGAGCATGAGTTTTTATTTCACTGATCAAATACAGCAGTCTTTCAATAAAATATTCCATCAATGTAATAAAGATATCGCTTGGGCGGGCAAGGCTGAGCTTGATACCCTTGTGAAACTTGACGAGGAAGGCCAAAAGGTTCCAGGTATTGGTGATGTGTACGCTATTTTGGCACGCGTCTATTCTGGCCCTCAGTTCACCTGGATTGAAGCAGGTTTCCCCGAGGATGATACTAAGGCGTATAGTTATTTACATACGGCTATTCGCAAAGGCAGTGCCATCGCTATTTTACAGGCTATGCGTACCTCTGGTGCCCTTACACCTACTATTGAAAAAGAGTTGCCTATGACGAAGGACCAAGCATTCCAGCGCGTCTATGAGGGCGCCCAAAAGGGTTGTTCTTACTGTGCCTACGCCATTGCAAATGTATTCCAATGGGGCGATTACCGCCTCTTGCCATCTGCACGAAAGATAGTTAATGAAGGTGAACCATCTGGTGTTGTCCATTTTTTAAAATCTTTATTTGTACAAGTAGATCAACGTAGATTGGACCCGAAAATAACATCTATAGCACAGCAATGGTTACATAAATCCGCAGCGGCAGGCCTTGTCATTGCGTACCGCAACTTGCGCCTTACCTATGCTGAGCAAGATAATAGGGCAATGGAAGAACAAGTCATTTTTGAAGGGGCCGCAGCAGGTTTGCCACTCATGATGTATTTAGCTGGCGATATTTGTAAGTCTCGCGGGGAGCATGAACGAGCTCTCGAATATTTTGAGCGTGGCGCAGTCATGAATAATGGCATGTGCTTGCGTGAAGCTGCCGATTACTATGCAAAACCATGTGAGTCTAACAAACGAATTCCTCAAGATATTCAAAAGGCCCTCAGATACTATGAGCGTGCTGCTATAAGCCCAGATTATTTAGACTTTAACGACCACGCTTATGTTACCATGCAAGCCATCATTCTTCGCACCTTGAATATCGATGGTCAGTCCCAAGACTGGTCTCGCATCGCTCACTTATTACAACAACCAGCTATTTACACTCTCGACGCTATTTGGCCATATCTCGCTTATGTATTTACTTTCAAAAAAGGTAATACCCCTGCCATAAGAACCGCCATAGAGTGCGTCAATCAGGCTAGCAAATGTTACGATACATACGGTAGTTACGACTATGCAGACCATCTATGGCAACTGGCCGCCGGCTATTGCTACGAAATTGGTGCCTTTACAAAAGAACCTGATTTAGACCAAGCCGTTACGTTCTACGAGCATGCTCGTGAAAGCATCAATCGTCTCAACACAAGAAACGATAATTGGTTAGGTACTGGTGAGCCGTTGGCAATTCCTGACGAAGCCTCTGAGCGATTAGAGGCCTTTGAACTCGTTGATGGACATTATCAGTACAAAAAAGGCATACAACAATCTTCTACAACATGTAATCCTATGCCACCTGCATGGCCTCAAAACTCCGTTGATGTATTAGAAATCTTCGAGGACTCTACTACTGGTTGGCGTACCAATAAATATGACTGGGCATTCATCGAGCGCGAATGGGATACACAAAAATATCTCAGTTTTATCATCTATGATAATCGTCAATCCATAGAAAACGTAATTTACGATGTGTACAGTATCGTTATGTTCCACAATGAAGATAAAAACTCTTGTACTATCTATCTATACGGCTACATTGAGGATACTAGCAGACAGGATGAAAACGTGGATCCTACGGTATATGAAATAAGATACTTTAAAGAAATGTCCATTCCTGAAGGTTTCGGTTTAATTAAAGACTTCTATGATCATGCCACATTGCCTGTGATTGATGAAAGCTGGGAGAGACAGTACAAAAATACTACGCCTCCACGGGAATATGTATTAACTTGCGACAATGATATCTTCTACCTAAATCAATATGAATTTTCAAATCAAATGATTAAGGATGCCTTAGAAGGCGTAGCGAATGGCAAGTATGATATGATTTCGGTTCGCCCTTCTAGCATTGATGAGCAATGTATTAGCTATTACATCGAGCGCAAAAAAGGTAAGAACTTACGCATTCAACTCTATGCCACAGTAGACGAGGACAACGAATATGTCTTTGAACGAGAATCTTGCAACTTAACCTCCATCAACTACTGGATTCAGGAATCTATAACAAGTAATACGCTTCCAGATTTAAGTGATTGGGATGAAATAAAACAGAAATAAGAGTATTATTTTAATAAGAACATACTACGACTAAGAAAGGAGGGATACATTGGAAACGTGGAAACGAACGGTGTATATATGCGCCTTCTGTGTATTCTTTATGTCCCTCGGCATTAGTCAGGTAAGCCCTATCCTGCCCCTTTACTTCCATGAAATGGGGTTAAATGATACTGGGTCTATTTCACAATGGTCTGGCGCTTCCATGGGGATTACCTTTCTCATAGTTTGCTTAGTGGCGCCCTTCTGGGGGCGATTAGCGGATCGCAGAGGCCGTAAAATTACTCTTATTCGCTCTAGCCTTGGCATGGCCATATGTAGTATTTTATTAGGCTTTCAAACAACACCGGAAGGTGTGTTTCTCATTCGTACCCTACAAGGGTTAGTAAGTGGTTTCTATTCTGCCTCTGTTACACTCATCGCCTCAGAAACGCCGCAAGATCATACAGGTTGGGCCTTAGGAATTGTTGCCTCCTTTAACCTCGCAGGGTCACTAGCCGGTCCACTTGTAGGTGGCTATCTAAGCGATGTAGTAGGCATACGATATGACTTCTTCATCATCGGTGCCCTTATGCTTTTGGCATTCACCCTAACAGCTATACTTATACATGAAAATTATGTACCAAAACCACTAGTAGAAAAACAAACCTTCAAGAACTTAAAATCCCACTTACCTGAATTTTCTAGTTTAGTTGCTTTATCTGCTGCGTCCTTCTTGTATGCCATTTCGGTTACAGCCATTTCACCTATTATGACGGTCTATGTGAAAGGCATGCTACCAAGTAATGCCGAAAATATCGCCTTTATTTCTGGCGCTGTATTTTCCGCCATGGGCGTAGCACAATTCTTAAGTAGCTCGCCACTAGGAAAGTTAGTAGATCGAATCGGGCCAAGAAAAGTCCTCATTTATTCAATGCTATATGTAGGACTACTCAATATTCCTCAAGCCTATGTAGACTCTGTGTATGCACTAGGTTTTATACGCTTTTTACAAGGCTTTGGTCTAGGTGGGATGCTACCTGCACTGAATACATACTTATCCTCTAAAACACCTAAGGAATATACAGGTCAAGTATTCTCTTATAATCAATCCTGTTTATTTATGGGCTACTTCTTAGGCTCCTTTGGCGGTTCTATCGTAGCTGCTCAATTTGGCTTCACTACCCTTTTCTGGGCATGCAGCCTTACCTTTATCGGCGCTGCACTATGGGTTGCCTTTAAACTTAAATAAATCAAAAAAGAGCTATCACAACAATTTAGATTTACCATCTAATTCCGTGATAGCTCTTTAATTTTGTTATGTTGTGAAAGTTCAGAAACTTTCACCATCTAGGGGATGATCATTCTACTTATTTGCAGAACAACTAATATCTCTAGTTAGGTATTAAAGGATACCGAGGATTTCCCACCATGCGTAACCTACAACTAGGTTTACAACGAAGCACATGATAGCGAAGATACCACCGATAATCCACCAGCTCTTAACTGTATTGTAGCCTGCGCCGAATACGATTGGAGCCGCTGCACCGCCGTAATGAGTCAACGCACCACCGTAGGAGTTTGTAGCAGCTAATAACAAGGACAACGCCATTGGGTTTACACCGGCTACCTTACCTACTGTAAGGAATACTGGAAGCATGGCTACAACGTAGGCACTACCAGAGGCGAACAAGTAACGAACAGCGATACTAATCGCACCGATGATAATAAGTGCCATCATAGGATTGTCGCCGAAGCTGAAATGTGTACCCATAAAGTCGGCTAACCATTCAAAGAATTTAACCTTGGACAACGCACTAGACATGCCAATGATACCACCGAACCAGATCAATGTATTCCAAGCACCTTTGGATTCAAGCATATCTTCCCATTTAATAACGCCGAACACGAGAGCAGCCACCATAGCTACGATAGCTACAGCTGTTGCATCAAGTGAGAATTTAATACCAAAGCCTTGAGTCAAGATGGAAGGCAAAGCCCAACCAACTAAAGCAAGAATAAAGATAGCGATAAGCGCTTTCTCGCGACCAGTGATAGGTCCAAGTTCTTTCAAACCTTCATCAGCAATGCCGTGAGAATCGATATGTTGAATAGATGGTTTGTCTAAGTAGTATACCAAAGCAGGTGTAATAAGAAGCATTACAAGACCTGGTACTACGAGTGCTAAAGCCCAAAGGCCCCAGTTGATATCTACGCCGAGGATTTTGTTCATATAGTCAGCAGCCAATAAGTTTGGTGCCATTGCTGTAGCGAATAAGAAAGATGTTACCTTTGTTGCAAAGTAACCATTCTGTAAGAGGTAAGCACCTGCTTTTTTAGCAGTTTCACCAGGATATGAACCAACCGCTTCAGCGATAGATAAGTTGATTGGATAAACGATACCAGCCGCACGTGCTGTGTTGGATGGAGTTGCTGGAGACAAGATTAAGTCAAGGAATGCAGTTACATAACCAAGACGAAGTGTTGTGCTACCAAACAATCGAACTAAGTGGTAAGCGATACGGTGACCAAGGCCAGTTTTACCAAACGCAACGGATAATGCGAAGGCTGCGAAGATTAACCATAATGCTGTATTGCTGTAACCAGCTAATACATCTTTTGTGTTGCTCAATAAAATAGAAGATGTAGCAACACCCAATAATACCGTAATAGGAACTGGGAACGGTTTTAATACCAAGCCCACGATAGTTGCTAAATATATACCAAATAATTGCCATACTTGTGGTTTGAGACCTTCTGGGGTGCCACCAAACCATGCGATTGCGACGATGGCAGCCATAACGGCAACGCGCCATAATTTGTCTTTCATGTGTGTCTTTACCTTTCTTAACTAACTTAGGCATACATAAAATCATCTAGTCTTTAACAACCTAACTGCTCGCGACGTCAGTTACATTGATTAAGTCTACACTCATTATATATGCTTAAAAGAATTATGAATAATAGATTACCTTTATAGGGGTTATAAAAACTTTTATACCTACCATTCATACTTTTTATGCATTTTAAGCATAGAATTGCAGCCCAAAATGAAAAAAATGCATGTATACGTCCCCAAAGGGGGTATACATGCACTTACATGGTTACTGCCTTGCTCTTTCGAGACATCTTCATTATGACCTATTATATCGAAAAAGTCTAATACTGAAATAGCATGGATAAGTAACGACCTATGCTTTATATTCTCTAAAAATACTATTATCTACAACAGTATGTTTTTTATAGTAATCGCGAACATATTCAATGAATGTTTTAACTACTACAAGATTTTCCGCATCCTTTGTATATACCATATTTGTATCACGAGTGATATAGGTACCATCTTTGCTACGCAATGGACTTACATATATATCTCTATCCTTACAAGATCCAAGGCCCATATAGGTCAAAATGGACCATCCAAGGCCGGCGCGTACAAAGTGACGACACGTACTCATAGAATTTACATCCATCGCAACACTCGGTGGTTCTTCAAAATGCTCAGCACACCACGTTTCAATAATGTTTGCTACAGACGCATCTGTTTGATATTTAATGAATGGTACCTTCTCTAACGACTCAGGTGGTACTAATTCTTTATAAACCAAACAATACGGTTCCTCCAGTAGTAATTCAGATTTACCAGATACTTCATAGCCACCACGAGAAAAGGCAACCATACAGTCACCAGTATTAAACATTTTTACCACTTGATGGCTGAAAGCCGTCTTAACTTGTATATGCACGTCCGGATACTGTTCCCGAAAAGATTGTAGCAAGGAAGGCAATTCATAATCTGCAAAGTTAATAGATGATGCAATCTTTAAGGTCCCTTGAATCTTACCAGAAGCAGAGTTCATAGCATTTTCTAAAGCCTCTTGATCTTGCATCATTCTTTTACAGTAATCATAGAAAATTTCGCCTTGTGCCGTAAGGGCAATTCCTTCAGCAGTCCGTAACAACAGAGAATGGCCCAAAGCTTTTTCCATATGACGCAACCGATAGCTCAATGCCGGTTGCGATAAAAATAATTTTTCTGCAGCCCTTGTAATATTGCCTTCATCGACAACGGTGACAAAGGTTTGCCATTCTCTATCGTCCATAATATCTCCTTGTTAGTATCTATTTATCGTGCATTTGCAATGCCTGCAAACACCTTGCCACGTTCACCATCGATAGTTACTTCTTGACCTTCTAAAAGCACTTCATGAGCATTTTTGGCGCCTAAAATTACAGGAATACCATAGGTAATGCCAGCAATAGCACTATCAGAGGTATAACCATCTTCAACAGCGATAATGCCACCTGCACGTTTAGCAATAGCCATTAATTCAGGCTCCATTGTACCCACCACAAGGATGTCGCCGTCTTTGAAGCCTTCATAATTACCCTTATGATTAGCAGCAATGAATATAGTGCCTGTAACGGATTTACGCAAAATACCATTACCAGATAAGAGTACTTGGCCTGCAATATGAACGCGAATCATATTTGTAGTACCTGTCGCACCAGATGGTACGCCAGCCGTTACCACAACTAAGTCACCAGACTCAATGGCACCTGTGCCAAGAGCACCTGTAATGGCTTGTTTAACCATTTCATCAGAGTTAACGATTTCATGACCTTTAATAGCCTCTACGCCCCAGCATAATTGCATGCGGCGAATTGTTTCTTCATGCGGTGTTACAGCAATAATTTTGCAAGCCGGACGATGTCGAGCAGTGCTAATTGCAGTATGACCAGATTCAGTACATGTCAAAATAGCAGCAGCCCCAAGGTTTTGAGCGATGCGCACGCTTGCTAAACATACAGCACTGGTAGTTGTCATATCCACATCTTGACGAGCACGACTTTTACTATCGTAAATAGCAGCTTGTTCTGTTACCTCAGCAATGCGTGTCATAGTCGTAACTGCCTCTACTGGGTAAGCACCATTTGCAGTTTCACCAGACAACATGATTGCATCAGTACCATCTAAGATGGCATTGGCTACGTCACTTGCTTCCGCCCGTGTAGGACGTGGATTTTGAATCATGGACTCTAGCATTTGGGTTGCCGTAATAACTGGTTTACCCAAGTCATTACATTTTTCGATCATCATTTTTTGAAGTACTGGCACCTCTTCGGCAGGAATTTCTACACCGAGGTCACCGCGAGCAACCATGAGGCCGTCCGCTACTTCCAAAATTTCATCAATGTTTTTAACGCCTTCAGCATTTTCAATTTTCGCGATAATCTTGATATCTTTTTGTTCGGATTCAAGAATACGACGAATGGCTACAATGTCTTTACCGCGTTGCATAAAGGATGCGGCTACAAAGTCTACACCTTGTTGACAGCCAAAGCGTAAGTCCGCTTCATCCTGTTCAGATACAGGTGGCAAGCTAAGTGCTACGCCTGGTACAGCTACACGTTTACGGTTACCGATTTCACCGCTATTTTGAACTGTGGTAACGATATTATTACCTTCAATAGCATCGATAGTAAGGGTTACAAGGCCATCGGCCAATAAAATTTTGTCCCCTACGGACACATCCCCTACAAGACCTTTGTGGTTCACGGAGCTAAGCTCTTTTGTGCCTTCCACATCATCAGTAGTCAATGTAAACTTTTGACCTGCCTCAAGGAATACCTTCCCCTCTTTAAATAGGCCAAGACGAACCTCAGGACCTTTTGTATCGAGCAATAATGCGATTGGTTTATTAACAATCATCGCCGCATCGCGCACCATTTGCATACGCTCTGCTTGCTCTTCGTGAGATCCATGAGAGAAATTGAAACGAGCCACGTTCATGCCCGCTCGCATCATATCTTCTAAAATACCAAATTTATCCGTTCCCGGACCTACAGTACATACGATTTTTGTACGTTTCATCTTTCCTCCTATGAAAGCAATTTCTATATTGAATCTTTCACTTCTTATTGTAGTAATGTTGGTGAAAGCTATTTATTATTGCACCTCTACGGAGCCATCACCTAAGATAGCTTCAATAGCCTTGATAGATTCATCACTAGGATCAAAGCACATGTTCAGTGGCAAGTTAATGCGCTTCCGTTGACGGTGCAAGTATAGTGATGTTGGCACAGAGCCTGCGGTGTTCGTTAACAGCCGTTTTAAGGCTTCACTATTTTCTGGCGTGTCATATTGGCTATAAATATGAATAGCCACATGCTTAGCCTGACTATAGTTTACCTTTAACGGCATAATGCGGTCTGCAATAATTTGCACACCCTTTTCATCCGCATCAACGCGGCCTTTTACCTTAACGATCATATCTACCGCCAAGAATTGTTGACTTTGACTAAAGACCTTAGGGAATGCCACTACGTTAGCCGCACCAGAATAATCTTCGATACGAAGAATGGACATAACCTCGTTCCGCCTTGTCATGCGGTCCGTCTTATTTTCAATCAAGCCTCCAAAGGTTATGGTTTGACCGTCATATTGCTCTGGATTTTCTACGAGAGCCCCCAGTTCAAATAGGCCCTCTAGCTCCTTCGCATAGCCTTGCAATGGATGGCCTGTAATGTAAAAGCCTGTATATTCCTTTTCATCCTTTAATTTATCGTCTTCCGATAAATCCTCCACATTCGGTACAGGGATGAAGTCAACGGACTCCTCTATATCGCCAAAGAGACTCATGGTGCCCATAGCGGCATCCTTTTGCTCTTTAGCACCTACGGCTTGAGCGCTTTCATACATGTGCAATAATTGGTTTCTGTTTTCCTTGAAACCATCCATGGCACCGCATCGAATGAGACTTTCAAGAAGTCGTTTATTAACAACCTTGTTATCTACGCGTTTGCAGAAGTCTACAATATCCGTGTAAAGACCGTGCTCATTACGCTCAGTAATCAAGCGATCGATGGCATTGTCCCCTACATTCTTGATGCCCCCAAGGCCGAAGCGAATGGCATCACCTTGTACGGCAAAGCTGCGTTCAGAATAGTTAATATCTGGGCCTAGTACCTTAACATTGTGCTTCTTACAAGCATTAATATAGTACGTCAACTTTTGCATGTTCTGCATGAAGCTAGTCATAGTAGCAGCCATGAATTCAGGGAAATAGTGAGCCTTCAAGTACGCTGTTTGGTACGCAATGTACGCATAGGCCGCACTATGTGATTTATTAAAGCCATAGCCCGCAAAGTATACGAGCAAGTCAAATACTTCGTTCGCAATGGACTCTTCTATACCATTATTAATGGAACCTTGAATAAAGGATTCGCGCTGAGCCTTTAGAACAGATTCCTTTTTCTTACCCATGGCGCGGCGCATCAAGTCCGCTTGACCAAGGGAGAAGCCGCCCATGGCGGACGCAATCTGCATAACCTGTTCTTGGTACAAGATTACACCAAAGGTATCTTTTAGTATTGGTTCCAAAATAGGATGTAAATAGGTAACCTCTTTTTTACCGTGACGACGGTCGATAAAGTCCGCCACCATGCCAGAGCCCAATGGGCCTGGGCGGTACAAGGCTACCAATGGAATTAAGTCCTCGAAATGTTCAGGCTTAAGGTCCATAACGAGCTTTGTAATACCTTCTGATTCGAGCTGGAATACACCAGATGTATCGCCCTTGGTGAGGATATCACAAGCTGCCTTGTCATCGAGTGGGATAGCATCTAAATCGAGGTCAATACCACGGTTCGCTTTGATGAGCTTTAAGGCATCACCCATAACCGTTAAGGTACGGAGACCCAAGAAGTCCATCTTTAAGAGGCCTAATTCCTCGATATTATCCTTATCGTACTGCGTTACAAAGCCTTCTTCGTTGGCATTTTGTACCGGTACATGGTCATCTAGAGGGTCTGCAGAAATTACGACGCCCGCTGCATGCGTGGACGAATTACGCGCAATGCCTTCTAGCTTTTTACCAAAATCAAATAGCTCTTTAACATCAGCATCCGCTTCGTATAAAGCTTTTAACTCTTTGCCTTGCAACGCCTTATCTAAGGTAATCCCTAGTTCGTTGGGAATCATCTTAGCAATGCGGTTTACTTCCGCCAATGGTAAGTCTAGCACGCGACCTACGTCACGGATAACGGCACGAGCTGCCTCTGTACCGAAGGTAATAATCTGAGACACACGAGCTTGGCCGTATTTTCGCGTCACATATTCGATGGCTTGACCACGCTTTTCATAGCAGAAGTCAATATCGATATCAGGCATGCTTACCCGCTCTGGATTTAAGAACCGTTCAAAGAGCAAATCGTATTGCAATGGGTCAAGGCCGGTAATACCTAATAAATAAGCTACTACAGAACCAGCTGCAGAGCCACGACCTGGGCCTACAAGGATATCGTGTTCTCGCGCGTAACGCACATAGTCCCATACGATGAGGAAATAGTCTTCAAAGCCCATCGTTCCGATAACATCGAGTTCGTAGTCGAGGCGTTTTTTGAGTTCCTCCGATGTATCGCCATATAAGCGAGGTATTTCTCGTTCACAAACCTTACGCAAATAAGTTTTAGATGTTTCGCCCTCAGGCACATCAAAGTGCGGCAAATGATGTTCATCAAAATTAAACTCTACATTACAGCGGTCTGCAATTTTTAAGGTGTTTTCCATGGCCCCAGGAATATGTCCAAATAGCTCTGCCATCTCATCCCCAGATTTTAGATAGAACTCATCATTTGGGAATTTTAAACGGTCCACTTCGGCACGACGACGACCTGTAGAAATACATACCTTAATATCCTGCGCATCCGCATCCTCTTTTAATACATAATGGAAGTCATTAGACGCTACGATGCCAAGACCGTATTCCTTACTGAGCTTAATGAGCTCCTCTTGGGCTTTTGCCTCCTCTGGCAAGCCATGATTTTGGATTTCTAAGAAGAAATTATCCTTGCCGTACGTCTCGATATACCATTCAATGGATCGCTTCGCGCCTTCCATATTATCTTGCAAAATATACTGAGGAATCTCCCCTTGAATACAAGCACTAAGGGCAATTATGCCCTTGCTGTATTGGCGCAATAAATCGCGGTCTGCACGAGGCTTATAATTAAACCCTTCAGTAGAGGCTTTCGACACGATTTTTACGAGATTTCGATACCCTTCCATGGTCTCTGCTAATAGAATGAGATGTTTCAAACGTTCACGGCTACGACCTTCCGGCTTATCAAGACGGCTACCTTCTGTAATATATACTTCACACCCAATAATTGGTTTAACGCCTTGGGCTATACACTCTTTATAGAAATAAATGGCTGCGTACATATTGCCATGGTCTGTAATGGCAAGGGCCGGCTGATTTAACTCCTTCGCACGACGTACCATGTCAGGCAAACGACTGATGCCGTCTAGCAAACTAAACTCTGTATGACTATGTAAATGTACAAATGGCTGCATGGTACACCTCCTTTAAGGGCGATGAGCAAAATACACGTTCAATGACTTCTTACGAGCCTTCCAATCTGGCAAAAACTGTGCCACTAGATTGTGAAAGTTCTTAGAATGGTCTAAATATTTAAAATGGGCAAACTCATGAACCATAACGTACTCAATATACGCCTGTGGGCCCTCTAATAGTCGGATGTTCATCTTGATGAGCTGCTTTGCTGGTGTACAAGACCCCCAACGACTCTTCATACGTTGCTGTTTTATGGTTGGCATAGGTACGTCAATACCTTGCTTGTGAAAGCGCTGATACACGACCTTTGCCCAATGGACAAAGACCTTCTCCCCTAAATTACGCCAATAACTTTGCATTAATTTATGCTTCGCTTCATAGGTCGTTCCACGAGGCACTACCATGGTAAGGATAGCTTTTCCATCAAAGCCGATATGAGGCTTTCCGTCCTGCTCAACTAGGCGCAACGTAACAGGAATGCCGAGGATTGATAAGCTTTCACCATTCACATACTGTAACGCATCGACGCGCTTGGCATTCAATGCATCAATCTTGTAACGAGCCCGCTCAATAAAAGGCATATTCTCGATGACAAACTTGTCCACCCTATAATCCGGCACATACTCATTCGCCGACACATGGATCACACCATCCTTTGTAATGCGCATGTTCATGTTCTTCACACGCTTGATGGT
>OJIZ01000186.1_pt1 | contig 15023 bp, 10 predicted proteins | sample 1596071 | NCBI WGS metagenome assembly OJIZ01 (sample SAMEA4350127, study PRJEB24818) | metagenome | biome: human; feature: gut; material: faeces | place: Denmark | collected 2013-09
TCATTAATGTTGGTGAAGTGTATCTTTTTAATTTTTGTGTGGGAGATACAAGACATATGTTTAGTTATAAGTTTAGGAGGGCATAATGAACCGGTGGGGACATACAAAGCGTACCATAATCCTGTCTAGTGCAGTTGCCTTGTGGCTTAGCGCACCTCTCGTAGTTTGGGCGGATAATGCGACTGTTACTACGGATGTTGTTCATGTCAAAGGTACATGGGCAGAAGAAGAAGCAAAATTGAACTCACAGCAAGTGCAAATCATTACCAAGAAAGAGATTGAAAAGAAACAGGCGAAGTCCGTCGAAGATATTATATTTACTCAAACAGGTGTATCTAGAACCGTTGATGCTATGGGCCGTGTTGGTGTATCCATCCGTGGTGCCGAAGCGCGTCACACATTAATCCTTGTAGATGGTCAACCCGTACTCGGCGATTTTGATAAGTACTCTGGTGCAGCAGACGAAGTCCAACGGCTAGGTACAGAAAACGTTGAACGTATAGAAGTTATTCAAGGTGCTGCCAGTGCTAAATACGGCTCTGATGCTATAGGTGGTGTAGTTAATATCATCACTAAAAAGGCACAAAAGAAACCATCTTTGCAATTAAATGCAGAAGGTATGCGTCGTAAGAGCGATGGCGATGCGTTCCCATACCAAAACTTTTTCATTCGTGCCGACTCTGGTCAAATGGGGAAATTAAAGGTCGGTTTATCTGGTAGTAAACGTGATCTTATGCCTGTTTTAGCATCCGTTAAACGTCGTGACTCAGGTATGGCTTTTGATTATGCTAAGCATAACTTCAAACCCAATGTACTTCGTTACTATGGCGATGCGGCAGATATTGGTCTTGTAGCAACTTATGATGCAAACGATAAAAATAAATTTGAAATGCGTCTCAACCGTTATACAGAAGATCTTGTACGCGATGTTAAACATTCTGACTCCGACTTAGAGCCACAACAACATTTCAAACGTACTGCGGACCGTAATACAGCAAACTTACAATGGTCCTCTCGAGCTGGTAAAAGCGACTGGACCGTTGAAACTAACTATTCCCGCATCAAAGAAAATGACGTAGCACTCATTAGTTATACTGGTCGCTCTGCTTATGAAGGCTCTAATGAGTTGCGCTATATCGATAATATCGATCACCGTCAATTAGATATTCGAGCTAATGCGAATACACAACTCAACAAAAATCATCTGCTTAGCTACGGCGTAAGCTATGCTCGCGAAGAAGGTTCTGGTAGCCGTTTAAAGAGCTCCCCTAATACAAGCACAATGTACATCGATCCATGGGATTACGATAAGAGCTTGCTAGTGGATAAACTCGATCGTCTTGTAAGACGTAAAGGTGATAATAGCATTAAAGTTTACTCTCATATCCACGACTACAAATTCATCAATTCCGGTGGTGGCATGCCACAATGGGATATGGATTATGAATACTATGGTGCCGAAACAGATGCTCAAAAACCAGGCATTACATACGATGACTATATAAATTATGGTTTATCTGAAAGCCGATTAAGTGATTGGTCTAGTACATCCCCTAATAATCAACCTGTAACGGATGAGTTTAAAGCTCGTTATAAAGCTTTAGAAGATCGTTTAAAAGCAGAAAATCCTGTTTTATCTGCTACACGTGCCAATATCGTAGGGGACTACTTTAAATATGGCGAGTCTAACGATCCAGAAATGCGTAAAAAAGCACCTAAGCTCAATGGTAAAGCCTTCTTAGAAGAATATCGTAGCCGTGATCAACGGTTAACAACTGGTAGTGGTACGATCCGCAAGTTAAATGCTTATGTTTCTGATACTTGGCAGGTGAATAAGAATTTAACCTTATCTCCAATTCTTCGTTTTGATAATAGTAGTCTATTTGGTTCCAATTTGTCTGCGTCCTTGGGGATGACCTATAACGTAAATGGTAATACACACCGAAGATTTAAAGCCAATGTAGGGACTGGTTATACAGAGCCTGGTATGGGTGAATTGTGGTATAACTGGGAAATGTACGCTTCCAACCCTGTAGGGATTGGTGTAGCGAAACTCGGTTGGTACTGGGCTGGTAATCCTAATTTAAAACCTGAAAAATCTGTCAACTTTGATATGAGCTTGGAAGGTGAAAATAAAAATACTTATGCGCGCGTAGGCGTATTCCACAACCGCATCAAGAACTATATGTCTGTGTACTTCACAGGGGACTTCATGGACTTTGCGCCATACCTCAAAGGCGATGCGAAGTACCAACGGGCCCCAGATATGATTTACAGCTTTAAAAATATTGGTAAAGCAGAAATCACAGGTGTTCAAGCGGAAGTACAACAAAAATTCGGCAAATATTGGTCTGGTAAGTTAGGGTATACATACTTGCATGCCATCAATAAGAGCGATCCAAGTATGCCTCGTCAATTGCTTGATAAACCAATGCACAAAGTTGACATCGGCATTACTTATGACAATCCTAAATCCGGTTGGAATGGTTCCATCTGGGGTGATTACTATATCAACATGCTTGATAGTAATACCCTTAACAATGGCGGTAACTACTGGCCAGATATCTTGTCCGGTGATGCAGGCGTTTATAATAAGCAAACCTATGAAAAGAAAACATTTGGCATTTGGAACGTAATGGTTCAAAAACGATTCAATAAAAATGCCATGATGTACTTTGGTATCAACAATATCTTTAACCATCGCGATGATGACCGCGCTACACAAGAACGGGTATACCGAATAGGCGTTAACCTTAAATTCGGTGGTGGAGACAGCAGCAAAACTACAGCAATCGGCAAATCCAAGGATGGTACAACTGTTAATGCAGTAGGGGCCAATACACCTAATGGCGCTAATGGCGAAGTAGTAAATGCAGAATCTGGTGTACAAAATGTAGCTGATGTAGTTCGTTTAACTGATTTTATTCGTTCTGATTTTGATACCCCGAAAGAACGTGGTGTTACATTAGTTGGCGACTACAGAGCGCGTTGGATGGTGCATGATGGTTCTAATAGACCTCAATCTCCATTTAGAGCGAACTCTGCTATTGGTTCTGCGAAAGCGAATATGTACGATGCTAATCGTCATAGCTTTGAACAACGCTTACGACTTGGCTTCGATGCACGTCTTAATGAGTTTACAAACCTCAAAGTTATCGGCAGTGCGACTGGCATGAGTAGTGTAGATACAAGCTGGACTCAATCTGATTCTAAAGGCTTTAACCATCAACGACTCGATACAGTGGATCTTACAAGACGCGTTAAAAAATGGGACGTATCTGTGGGCCGCTTAACAGAGCCTATGGGTGCGAGTGGCTATTGGTTCGGTCAGTCTTATGACGGTGTTCGTGCCGTTTGGAATGGTCATGACTCTCAAGTTCGTATCGGTGTTGGTACTTTCAAACATAGTACAGGTATCACTGATTCTGCCTATACTCACGCAGTACATGAAGTTATCTACAGACCGCCAACAGCGGCTGAGTTAATCGGTATTAATCGCGATGAGTTCCCATATGATATTGAAAGTGCTACTAAAACCGGTTCTGATGGTGAGAAAAAATCTAGTGAAGATACAGCTGCACCAGATAGCCCTAATGGTATTTATGATTCTACTTATAAAGGTAAGACAGATAGCATTTACTTCTATCAACAGCTAAAAGGATTACAAGCTGAATATGAAGCGTATAAAGCTACGTTGAATCTAAGTTGGAGCAATCCGAATCGAGACCAAGAAATTGAAAAGGCTAATGCAAAGCTTGCGGAAACACAACAAAAACAAGCTCAAGTGATGAGCCGCTTACAAGATATTCTTGCTAAGGCATACCCTACAGATATGGCTGAGAAGAAATTCTCCCTCGATATTCCATCTGGTGGTTATGCAATGTATGAAATCACTAATAAGAATACAGGGGAAAAACTCTATAAGACAGGGGACATTATGTATAATGTGAACTCTTCTTTATACCCTGAATACTTAAAAGAAAAGGCTAAAGGTCTTATCGTATCTGCTGATAATAAAGATGCTTTAGTAAATCCTAAAGCCTATGTTGAAAAACATGGTAACGAGATCAATCAATCCGTAGCAGAAATTGCTAAATATAATGCTACAGATAACTGGAGCAACTATAACAATAGTGAGCTTGATGTGGTTTGGGTTAAACAGCCAGATGGCACGTTCAAACAATCTTATGATTACTATGGACAACCAGCTAGTGATTATGAGTTCACTGGTTACTTAGGTGCTAAAACATATAAATACGATAGTGGTAGCTATGTATTTAGCGATTATGATGCTAAAGATGCGATTTACAAAAAGAACTTTACAATGTCCTCCAATGATTGGGGTGAAGGTAGTTCTTACTATGGTTGGGGTATGCCAAATGCATTGTTCAATTATATGTATAATCTTGAAAAAGTTGTACATGATGCAGAATCTGAAAATAAATTACCACGTGAAGCGATTGGTAAGATCATTGGTAACTTGATTCAAACAGAAGGGGTAGTTCTTGAAAAAGATACTGTACCAGCGATTGATAAAGCCGCCTTTGTTCAATACAAGAAACAAATCGGCTCTCGTCTTGGGTTACAAGCGTGGTATTTACGCTCCTTTGGCGGTAAAACGCATACATACCTAAATGCAAATGGCAATGGTAATGATGAATATAGCTTCTCCAATGTAGCTCATATATTCGGTATCGGCGCTAAATATCAGTTAGGTGCTAATGCATCTGTTACCGTTGATTACGGCCAAAACCGTTCCAACTTGGGTCGTTATTTAAATGGTAACACTGTATACCAACACGAACGTGGCACAGCCGACTTTGCTCTTAAAGGTCATCAAATGGGTGGTACACCACACTTCTGGATGGCTCGTCTAGATATTGGTCGTGCCGACCTAGATATTCCTAAATCTTGGAATGCGTTCATCGATTACAAATACTTTGAACATGGCTCCTTCTTCGGTGGTAATGGTACTGGTGCAGTTCCGGATCGTTATCTCGACGGTATTCGCAGCTTTACATTTGGTGCTGGCTATGTACCTCGCAAGGATTTACTCCTTGAGGCATTCTACACATTCGATGCGAAGGGCACTAATAAACGAGATACGTTATATGGTAGTGAAAGCTTTAAGTTAGGCGATTATACAAGAATTCAAGGGACTTACAGGTTCTAATATTCAGTCTGTAAACAGGCAGAAAGGTTACTAATATGGAAAACTTAAATTATGTCATTCACTTGTTTCATAGTGGCGGGTATGTAATGTATCCATTATTACTCTTGTCTTTCATGGTTATCGCTATCGCTGTAGAACGAGCTTTCTACTATCGCAAATATGCTGGTAAAACCTTTATGGTTACTCATGCTGTTAATGAACTAGCAAAATTACAAAATTGGACAGAAATTGAAAAAGTAATCAAAGAAAACCCATCTATTGCGAGCCGTATTGCAGAAGCAGGTTTGAATAATGATTCTAGCGAAGAAGCGATGAAAACAGCCTTTGCTGACCAAATGGGCGTAGACGCAGTAGGCTTCCGTAAATATATGGACTACCTCAGTGCTACCGTTACAATCTCTCCATTATTGGGCCTATTAGGTACAGTAACAGGTATGATTGGTTCTTTCAGTATCCTCGACTCTGGTGCGGGCGCATCCGCTATCACTGGTGGTGTTGGTGAGGCCCTCATCGCTACAGCATCTGGTTTGTGTGTAGCCATCATGGCCTTTATTGTGTACACATTCTTTAGCCATCGTTTAGATTCTATTATTAATCAAATTGAAGGTATGTGCGTGAGTATCGTTAGTGCTAAGCGAGAAGGGTGGAAATGATTATGAACTTGCAAAGCTTTCGTATGAAAACTAAGCCGGAATTCATGATCATTCCAATGATTGATATTATCTTCTTCTTGTTGGTATTCTTCATGATGAACAGCTTACAAACAGTAGCTCAAAAAGCATTATCCGTACAATTACCACAAGCTACTAGTGCATCTGCACCGGCTCAGTTACCAGTTGTATTTACACTTGATGCGGAAGGGCATATTACAATTGATAACAATCCAATGAGTATTGATCAAGCAGAAGCTATGATTAAACAACGGATTCAAGAAAATCCTAACGCTAGTGTTATCTTACAAGCCGACAAACGTGCAGCTCATGGTCAAGTAGTAGCGATTATGGATATGCTAAAACAATCTGGTGTTAAACGCTTGGCTATTGCAGCTGAACAGAAAGGATAGCTATGGGACTAGGCATATCATGGAAAAAAGCAGCCATTATATCCGCCATAGTTCATCTTATTGCTCTATTTATTGCCGTAATCTTTTTCGTAGTGGTTCCAGCAATTCAAGACATGGAAACTTATGAAATCGACCTCACACAAAGTGTGCTCGATGATGGCGGCAGTGGTCATGCTGGTGGCGGTGGAGGAAATAGATCTGATCTATTCCCTAAACCACTATCAGCTGATGAAGTGGCGGCAAGAACAAAGGCTGTTGTAGCGAATATTGATCCATCTACTGCAAGAGATATTCCTGATGCAGTAGATGTAGCCAAAAAAGGTGGCGAACATAAAGGTAATACCTCTGGCGATAATTCCGCAGGGGGTTCCGGCCCCGGACATGGTGGCGGCTCTGGCGGTGGAAACGGTACAGGTGATGGCACTGGCAATGGTGATGGCCAAGGTCAGGGGAATGGTAAGGGTGACGGCACTGGTAAAGGTGACGGTCATGGTACAGTGAAAGCGGCCTTTGATACGGAGGGATTCCGTGCAAGAGTGCAAGACAATGCACAAATGCCTTCCATGGCTTTAAAAAGAAAATTACAAGGCGATGTGACTGTACAAGTAACACTTGATACAAATGGTAGTCTTATTGGACAAAGTATCATATATTCTACAAATGAAATATTCAATGATGCAGCAATGTCTGCCGTAGTGGCCGCAACACCATATAAAAATCCAACAGGCGAAGATATCGATATCAAGGTACCAGTTGAGTTTAGAGGTCACGAATCCTCTGATGATGAGGAAGAATAAAAGTATCTATGTAATAGATCTATTTTAGTAATATACTCATCCAAGAATTAAAGGAGCTAATTATGAAATCAATTATTTTATATTCTTCCCTCACGGGAAATACAAAAAGGGTGGCGGAAGCAATGGCTTCCGTTATGCCTGAAGGTACACCTTGCGTTCCTGTAAAAGAAGCGCCTGAGAATTTAGCTGATTATGACACAGTATTCGTAGGCTTCTGGGTAGACCGTGGCACAGCAAATAAAGAGGCTGCTAAGTTAATTGAAACTTTGAAGAATCCTAACATCGTATTCTTTGCTACATTAGGTATGTATGCAGATTCTGATCATGCTCGTGAAAGTATTGAAAAAGCATCTGAATTACTACAAAATAAAGAGTCCCTTGTAGATGGATTCGTATGCCAAGGTAAAATTGATCCGAAAGTCATCGAAATGATGTATAAAATGTTCCCACCTGGATCTGCACATGGTCAAAGCCCTGAACGCGATGCGTTACATAAAGCGGCTGAAACGCATCCAGACGAACAAGACTTTGCAAATGCAAAAGAATTTACAAAATCTGTACTTGCAAAGTTGCAAGCCTAAACTGAAAGGGGATTGGAGTATGAGTTTAGCAAGTTTCTTTGAATCCATTCCGGAGAAACAGCGCAATCTACAATTAGGTTTAGAATGCGATAATCCGATGAGTGGTGCATTCCCTCATAAACGGGTTGTTCATGCAGGGCTAAATGGCACCTTAGTTTCGCCAAAGGAAACACAAGCCGTTTGGGATACCTTAATGAATGGCACGCCTAAAAAGGGAGAAATGCAATGTGCTTACATTCACATTCCATTTTGTAAGACAAAATGCACATATTGTGGGTTCTGCCAAAACGGTACAAGTCAAAACGTGGAAGATCAATACATTGATGGTCTTATCAGTGAATTAAAGCTCGCTAGTGAGCGTCCTAGATTAAAAGATGGTTTGATTCATGCTGTATTTATCGGCGGTGGTACGCCAACATCGTTATCTCCCGCAAACTCCGAAAGATTGCTGAAAGCCATTAAAGAATATTTGCCACTAGCTAACGATTATGAGCTTACCTTAGAAGGCCGTATTCACGATTTGATTCCTGAAAATCTCGATGTTTGGATGGCAAACGGCGTAAACCGCATGTCTATTGGTGTACAATCTTTCAACACAGAAGTTCGTCAAATGGTAGGCCGTCTAGATACGAAAGAAACCGTATTAGAACGGCTGGCTGCGTTGAAAGCCTATGGTCAATGTTCTGTTGTTATCGACTTAATCTATGGTTTGCCTGGTCAAACTATGGAGGTTTGGGAACAAGATCTAGCTGATTTAGTAATCTCTGGCGTAGATGGTGCTGACCTATATCAATTGAACGTATTTGATGGCAGTGATCTTAATAAAGATATTGCAAACGGTAAGGTGCCAGCTGCTGCGACGACAGCTATGCAAGGGGATATGTTCAAATTCGGTCGTAAGTACCTTGATGAGCGTTCCTATCGCCGATTGAGTGCTGCTCACTGGAGTGCTAATAATCGTGAACGTAGCTTGTATAATATCTTGGCTAAAGCGGGCGTGCCTATGTTCCCATTTGGTAGCGGTGCCGGTGGTAATGTGGATGGGTACGGCATGATGTTGCATCGTGCATTAAAGCCGTACGAAGATATGGTTAGCCGCGGTGAAAAACCATTCATGGCTCTTATGAAACAAAGTGAGTTACAACCCGTCGTAAATCAAGTGGTAAGCCAACTTGAACAAGGGTTCCTCAATATTATGAGTTTGGTAACACTAGATCCAAGACTAGAAGAATTAAACTGGCTCTATAAATTATGGGAAGAACGTGGCCTCGTAGCTTTTAATGGTTTGCTGTATAAGTTGACTGCCGCGGGTGAATTCTGGACAGTAAATCTTACACAAAGTACATTAGAAGCGGTAGAGTATATTATGACTGGTAAAAACTCCTTCGCTATGGAGGCAGTAGCTGCCCAAGATACTAAAACAACGTCTAAAGATAATCCTAATCAAGAGGTACGCGGTATTGGCCAAGGTAAAGCTAATATTTCGGTACCTACAGATGAAGATTCAGAAGCACAACGTAAAGAAGCTCTCATTGCAAAAGCAAAAGCGGAAATCGCCAAAAGCGGTGCTTCTGGTGAGTCAGCTGATCGAATGGTACAAGCTATGTACAATTTGAGTGCTGATGAAATTGAATATATGATGGAACGTATGATGTCTTAACCTGTTATATTACACCTTATATCTAACAACCTTTCTCACATACAACATATACTAAATAAGACAAACTACGTGACATACAGTACACTTTGTACTACAAAGTAGCCCCAGACCATGGTCTGGGGTTTACTTTTTATAAGGTGAAAGGTATTCTGTAACTATAAGAAGTAATATTGTTGTATGAATAGTTATGTTTTCGGAGTCAGGAGATTAGTATGAGTACATTTCCTCAAAAACATATAGATATTGTTGGCATAGGTGCCAGTACATTAGATCGATTTATCGTCGTCGATCATTATCCTACAGGCCGTGAGGTACAACAAGTCGTATCGTCTACTACAGATGGTGGTGGGCCAGTGGCTACAGCACTAGCGGTGGCAGGAAAATATGGTGCCCGTACCGCTATGATTGATAGCATTGGTGATGACATGGTAGGTCGTCATATATTAGATGACTTTGAAAAATACAATGTTAATACAGAGGCAATTCAAGTTGAACGCGGTGCTAAGAGCGGTGTGGCAACAATCCTCGTAAAACAGAGTACTGGTGAGCGTGCTGTATTTTTTGAACGGTCTACTGCAACTGAGCCTGAGTTTTTAGATACCCATAAGCAGCTGATAGGATCTGCCTATATTCTGCATATCAATGGTCGACATCGCCAACTCATGCGCTCTGCTATGGCCGTTGCAAAAGAGGTAGGCACTATTATTTCTTTAGATGGTGGTGCTCAGCGTTACGATGAAGACATGAAGCCTATTACAGAAGCCAGTCATATCGTTATCGTAGCTCGTGATTATGCAGAAAAATATACGGGCACAACTAATCTAGAAGATGCTTGTCGTATCATTCATGAACGAGGTGCATGTATTGCAGGTGTTACAGATGGTGCTAATGGCAGTTATTTTGTATGGCCTGATGGAACGTTTTATCGATGTGAACCATTTACTCAAGCTACCGTAGTAGATACAACGGGGGCTGGGGATAGCTTCCATGGGGCTTTTTTAGCTAATTTAGTACATACAATTAATCATATGATGGGGCAAGACGCAACTTCGACGACTAAGCATGACCGTGCATCTATACATGCTGTAGAGTTGCTAAAAGCTTGTGCGCATTCCGATTTAGAGAAGGCTGCTATTTTTGCATCTGCAGTAGCTTCTTTAAATACACAAGGCATAGGCGGGCGCAGTCCACTACCAACGTTAAAGTCAGTGCAGGAACTAATAGGATAGGACTATAGTTATGTGGAAAAATACTTCAAAAAATCAAGTTCAGCAATATATGCAACAAAATCCTTATCGCCTATTAGCCCTTAGCTTTTTGGCTACCATGACTATAGGGACGATATTACTCATGTTGCCCATATCAAATGCTCAAGGCCATAGTACAACGCTTGTAGATGCAGCTTTTACCGCAGTATCTTGTGTTTCTGTAACTGGATTGTCAACAGTAGATACCTATCATCATTGGTCCTTGTTTGGCAAAATCGTCATGGTAATCCTTATCCAATTAGGTGGTTTGGGGATTGTTTCCTTTACCACTATTATTGCTCTAGTATTAGGGCGACGGGTAGGTCTGAAAAATCGCGTGCTTTTGTCAGAGGATGTAGGGCAAGATGGCATGAAAGGGCTTCTACACATTACGAAGAAGCTAACCATTTATACCTTTTGTGTCGAAATAATTGGGGGTATTATCTATACCATTCAGCTATATCCCTATATTGGTGATGCTGCTTTATATACGGGGATTATGCAATCTATTTCCAGCTTTTGTAATGCAGGATTTATATTCTTTGATAATGATCTACCTTATGCTATGGTGGGCGATGTATTATTTAATATGAATACAATGGCCCTTATTGTAATAGGTGGTTTTGGGTATCTCGCAACTTTTGATATTTGGTCGCATCGCAAGCTACGACGATTTGTAGATTTAAAACTACATACAAAAATAATGTTAGTTGGTACAACGGCGCTCATCCTTTTAGGAACGATTATTTTCTTGGGGATTGAGTGGGCGAATCCAAAAACGTTTGGCCCTTTACCTATATGGAACAAGGTCATGGCATCTCTGTTTCAATCGATTACACCTCGTACAGCGGGGATTGCAACTGTAGATTATAATGATTTACATCCAATTACACTGTTTATTACCATCATTTTTATGTTTATTGGGGCAGGTCCTAACTCTACAGGGGGCGGTGTTAAGATTAGTACTATTGCCGTCGCTTTTCTAGCAGCGCGTACATTATTTAATAACCGTCCTGATACAGAGGTTTTTGAACGTCGTATTTCGTTGATTACTGTACTTAAGGCAAATGGGATAATCTTTTTATCTATCCTTTTTGTTTTATTTGCTACTTGTTATTTGGCTTGGGATGAGCCATATGACTTTATTCGACTGCTTTTTGAGGTAACTTCTGCCTTTGGGACCGTAGGTCTTACAACGGGTATTACACCTGATTTATCTGAAAGTAGTAAATGGGTGTTGATGCTTGTTATGTTTGCGGGGCGTGTAGGGGTTATGACTGTTATTGGTACATGGGCGCTAAGAACGGCACCGACTAAACCAATTAGCTATGCAGAAGAGCGTGTATTGTTATAAAAATAGATTAGATTGAATATAAAAGGGAGCATATATGAAACATAAAACGATAGCAGTAATAGGTCTTGGTCAATTTGGTGGCACTGTTGCCAAGATGTTAGCTTCCATGAAGCATGAGGTATTAGGTGTAGATATTGATCCAGAAGTTGTACAGAAAATTTCGCCATTTATAACACATGCTATAGTTGCAGATACAACCGATGAAGAGGCAATCAAAGAATTGGCCCTAAGCCAGTTTGATATGGTTATTGTGGCTATAGGTGGAAATCTTCAAGCTAATTTAATGACAGCTATGCTTCTTAAAGAATTAAATGCACCTAAAATTGTGGCCAAGGCTGAAAATAATATACAAGGCAAAATGCTTCATAAAATAGGTGTAGATCAAGTGATTTACCCTGAATACGATATGGCATTACGCCTTGTACAGTTTTTAACTAGAGACCATGTGATGGATTATTTACAACTATCTAAAAACATTAGTCTCATAGAAATTAAGGTGCCAACATTCTTGGTAGGGTCTAACTTAAAGGATTCTAATTTGCGTGAGAAATATAATCTTAATGCAGTAGGCATAAGACGTGGTGAAGATTTAGAAGTTCCACCAAACCCAACTACCATTCTCGGTGAAGATGATAAATTATTAGTAATTGGGAATAATTCTGATTTAGATGCATTAACGGTGTAGTAAGTATACGAAAGAGATATAATTATATCGAAAAAATGTGATACAATAAAAATAGAATTCAGTATAGGCCATACGTATTCGTATGGCCTTTTTAGATAGAAATGAAGGTTAGTATGACAGAAGAACAATACATAACGGCGCTGACCAATAACCCCCATGGAATTCGGAATATTCCAAACCCTACAGAAGCAATGCAACTTACCTGCGTAGCTCAAAATGGCATGTTGTTGCAATACATTAAAGAACCTACCGAAAAGGTTATTGAAACGGCGCTTTCACAATCACCACGAGCCATACAATTCGTGGAACATCCTACAGAAGAACTATTACAGGCCTTGGTGGAAAAAGATTGGGCTGTTTTAGAATATATCGACAACCCATCTGATGCAGTTGTTCAATGTGCACTCGATCAATCTGGGTGGGCTATTCGCTATATTGCAAATCCATCTGAAGCACTGCAGTTAGAAGCTGTAAAGTCTAACTACGATGCTTTGCAATATATTAAGGAGCCTAGTGAAGCCGTACAATTGCAAGCGGTTAAAGAGAATTACTTGGCATTACGTTATATTGATGAGCCTAGCGTAGCCGTATTAGAAGCAGCAGTTAAACAAGACTCTCAAGCGATGCGACAAATTACAAAACTTACAAAGGATTTGGCATTGCACCTATTTGGTGTAAGTGCTGCCACACTAGGGTATATACCAAATAATTTAGGTGTCACTGTGGACGAAATTAAATCGATCATCGTTAGTGCCATCTCTAGTGATACAGCTGATGAAGACTATATTCGTGAATTGATTAACAACCAAGCTATCGGTGGTCGCCAATCTAAATGGCATATCGACTTATTGTCACTTATAGACGCTTATGGAACTAGGGCTGTTAAGAAAATTGCAGTCAGTGAATATTTGAAGTATTAGAAATGGAGACACAATGAACTTTATAGATACAATGGCAAGTGTAGAATTAGTGCTTGCTGCTAATCAAGTGCCTTTGCTCGTTGGTGAAACGGGCATTGGTAAAACATCTCTTGCGGCGCGTGTAGCTACTGTGCATGATTGGGAATTGGTAACCATTGATGGAAATCTTTTAAAAGAAGGTGAAATTGGTGGTTTACCAACTGTAGAATCTGTAACACATACAGATGGTCGTGGTAACACACATTCTGTAAAGACCACAGTGTATGCTGTACATCATACGTTGGAACATGTGGCTCAAGCTGTGGATAAAGGTCGTCAAGTATTACTATTTATCGATGAAATTAACCGTGCTGAACATGCAGTACAACAGGAGTTAATGAATCTTATCTTGAATCGTGAAATCAATGGCTTTTCTTTAAGTGATCAAGTGCGTATCATCGCCGCTATGAACCCTGAGGATTCTTTTGACTACCAAACTATCGACATGGACCCGGCACAACAAAACCGCTTTGTATGGCTCTATATGAATGCTGATTATATGCAATGGATTGACTGGGCTATAAGTGCTGGTATTGAGGAAAAAGTTATCGAATTCATTTCTTCCTATCCAGAGTATTTAAATCAACGACATGAAGATGATATTGATGCTACACCACGCTCCTTTGAACGCGTATCTGGCCTGTATACGATTTATAAAAACCAAGAAGATTCAGCCTATAGTCGCGATGTATTTATGAATGTTATCCGCGGTAACGTAGGTAAACTCATTGCCGAGGCGTTTGTAAACTTTATTGAGTCAGACCAAGAACCACTTATTACCTTTGATGATGTATTGGCGGCGGTTCAAAAGCCAGGAGCCATTATGTCTATGGCTGAACAGGTTAAAAGTGAAAGTCCAACACGCTTATACGTAGCGGCTAAAAATATGTTGCATCGTTTAAACCGCAATAGCAATGCCGAAGAAGTTCATCACTTCATTGAATTCCTTACATTGTATCCTGGTGATCTACGCGTAGCAGTTATGAAAGATTTACGAAACACTTATGAGCGCGTATACACCTATGCCATTGAAGATGACTTGTTCGTCGATACCTTCTTTGAAGCACAAAAATAGTTCTGTCTTATAGTTAGCTAAATGAAGCTGTCTATATAGATAAAAGAATTTAGTGAATGATTGGGTATATGATAACCAATATATAAAACATGATATACATAACTGATGTTTAATGAAAAGGAGGTGGAATGATGCAACGAAATTTAGATAAAGATGATATTCGCGACGCCTCTGATTTACTCACGCATATAGACGGGTGGGAGAAAACAGGTTCCTATGATGAGAAGGCCATTGAGGCTCTCGATCGTTGGCATGCAAAACGGGAACGTATTCATCGTGAAGCGGAGGCCTTGTACACGCAAATCTATGCTGCATACGAAGCCTATGTAGATAGTTATGAAGAGCAGCATCATAGTATGGCACCTGAACGTATAGCAGCGGACTTGATGAATCATAATATGTCAGATAGTCATATAGGGACCATAGGAC
>OJIZ01000187.1_pt1 | contig 15006 bp, 10 predicted proteins | sample 1596071 | NCBI WGS metagenome assembly OJIZ01 (sample SAMEA4350127, study PRJEB24818) | metagenome | biome: human; feature: gut; material: faeces | place: Denmark | collected 2013-09
TCACCTACGTTAGTGATATAAGGATACACATCAAAAAGATTCTTTGTACCATCATCTTCCTTTTTATTGAGAGCTAACTGACCGATAAAGAGATATCTAGGAACATGGACTGTATACGTATGCTCTTGCTTCTTCGCCTTTTTGGCTTGTAATTCTGATTTTCGTTTCTCCATACCAGAAAGAGGACTTGTCCCCTCACCCTTATCTTGTGTCTTTATCACTGTGTACGTGAACTTCTCCAGTTTTGACGTAGGAACAAAATAGGCATAGTTTTGATTAAATTTGAAGTTCTGATAGGCATCTACGACCTTCCAGTATCGAATAGGAGAGTAGTTATCTTCTTCCCGAAGGATATCTTTCCATTTATAAGTGAAGTTTCTGCTGATCTTATTTGCTAGTAAGAGCAACATCGTTCCATGACTGTAAATAGAGTAACTTGTCGCAAGAGCCCCTGGAGTATCTTCACGTTCGAACTCCCACTCCTGAACTAAGTAAAACTCTCTGAGTCGTTTGAGATGCGGTTTGATTTTAGGAATCGGTAAACCAAACTCCCTTGAAATTTGAAGTAGTTGAACATTTCGGAAAGTAGCTATAAATAGTAGGATATCCATATCTAACTGGTTTAGTTGCTTACTAATTAGCTCATAGTCCGTTTCTTGACTATAGTTGATTTGAATGATGTAATCCTCTTGAAGTTGCAAATGGAAAGGAAAGTCATTGTTTGGATAAACTTGTTTCAGTAATGGTGTCGAGGCATACTTCTTATAATAGTCGTCCGAAAATCGAGAGACAGTATTCAATGTTGCTTTTCCATCGATTGTTCTTACCCCAAAACGACGTAGTCTTTCATTGAATTTTTTAACGAAGTCTTGATAGGCTTCCAGTGCTTCAGCAGAAGGCTTTTCTCCTGTTTCAGATAATCGAACTGTCCCATCTGGCATGAGAGTGACTTCTTCCCCATTAAATTTTTTCTTCGGATAAAGTGGAAGATTGATTTTCTTAGCAATATTTAGGAACCATTTTTTATTACCAGGTGTTCTTGTCATTTGTCTATTCCTTCTCTTCAATTTTTTGGAACCATTATACTAAACCCCATATACCTTCTATAACCCAGTGACACCCACCTTGTTTATGAAGACACAAAAAAAGGATATGTTTTTATATCCTTTTCCCCTTTATTCATTCTATATTTAATTCTAAAATCTACTTAAATACAACACTCTCTGAGTTGTATAATAATTTACCGCTAGAAAAACGAAGTTGAGAACTCCTTAAAAATCTTTTTTCAATCACTTCATCTACAGCAGCATCGTCAAAATGGATAACTTCTCCGATTTTTTTCAAACATCCCGCTTCACTTGAATCTAGCAAGCTGAAGATCTTCGCTAAATCTGGAACTTCACCGACACCAGCGTATTTAAACAATTCAGCTAGAGGAATGTAATTGGTGAGTGTCTTAAGTGGTAAATTCTGAATGTATTCCCTGCAACCTTTCATGAAGGCTAATTTTTTTACTTCATTTTGTTGACGATTATTTGTCAAACTAGAAATCCTTACTTGGACTTCTTTTGAAGCTAACTTATTTTGTCCCGCAAGCAACATATCAAATAACATATATTGATAGTACGTTGATATCACGTCTTTAGCTATGGCTTTAGCTTCAGTCTCTGGTTTTCCCTCTTCGATTAGCTTTCTCCAAAGTTTGTCAGAAATATCTCTGGTTGCCTGATAAAACCATGGTGATCCAAACTTCTTATATCGAGTAATTACAAATGGCCCTTCCGAGTCAATCATATACTCAATAATGGTTCGGCATAGGTCATCATTAAATACCTGGATGAATGATTCTAGCTTTTCTTCTAGGTCTTCTAAAGTAATTTTTTTAGGGTTCGTGATTGCTGTTGTCATTGTCCCTCCCTTATCTTCCATCATAAAACGCTGCGTAATACTTTAGATGCCAAAGATTAGCAATTAGTGCTTTCTTGTTCCTAAAATATCGTCCGTAGAAACACCAAAGTATTCGGCTAAGGCTACAACGTTTTCCATACGAATATTAGCCCCATTTTCCCATTTGTCGATAGTCCCTGCATCAACATTAAGGTCATGAGCTAACGCTTTCTTTGAGAGCTTCTTTCGTCGTCTCAATTCTGAAATAATGTTTCCCATGTATATATATAACCTGCCTAATCTTTGCGTTTCTGAATTGATTTTACTATTTTTGTGTCAAACAATCAAGAGAATTTTATAATTTAATTATACCTTACTCACGTTATTTTAATTATTTTGTTGTTTAATAGCTGCTAAACATGACTTTGTCATCATTTTAGTTTAACACATCATTGTTTTTTGTTTTACTTTTTATCGATTAAATAAAAGAACGCTTATACCAATTTATACAGTATATATACTGTATAACGTATTATTTTTCTGTATTTGTTTATTGTTTCTAAAACTGCTATAATGATTTTGATTATAAAAAATTTTAATTTTTTTAGGAAGACGTATGTAGGGAAGATACATGATAGAGTGTAAGGATAGTAACAATTTAAAGGGGAAAATGTTTACTGATCGCTTAACAAAACTCCGGCAAGCTAGAGGCTGGACCAAAAAAGAATTTAGTGTTCAGATTGGAAAAACACAGCAGACAGTAGGAAAGTGGGAAAATGGAACCAATGCTCCTACATTTAAAGATCTTGTGAAATTAGTCGAGTTATTTGGGGTTACGTCAGACTATTTATTAGGGTTATCAGACTCACCCGGTAAATATGCCTACCCACCATTTAACGACAATAAGGAAGAATATGTTGGTGAAATGTTCAAGCAGCTTGACGAGGGGAATCAGGATGCTACTGTTGATTTCATAGAAAACCGATTAGATAATCAGCATATCTCTAAAGAAATCAGAGAAAAGGACCATAGAAAACGAATAGTTAAACAAGATAAACTACCAACCAAAAGAGTCAGTATTTATGCTAGAGCAGATGCACAAGGGTTTGAACTATCAGAGGTCCCAGTCGACTGCCTTGACTACCCAGTGCCTATTCCGGTACATGATATTGCGTTTAAGGTTGTTGGTGAGTCCCTGGAACCTAGTTTCTTCGATGATGAAGTGATATTTATCATAAAAGATTCAATTCTACGAACTGGGGATATCAGCATCGTACAGCTAGATAGTCGTTACTACGTAATGAAGGTGAGTCAAAATAGAGAAAATGGTGACATTCTCCTTAACTCACTAAATTCTAACGAGGCACCTATCACCTTGTCAGAAAAGGATGATTTCAGCATCTTTGGCAAGATTGTACTTATGTAAGGTTAGTCATAATGATTCATTTTGATTACATAATCAATAAGTAAAAAGGCAACCCCAATGGAGTTGCCATAAACTACAAGTATCTAACTTACAGGAATAAAAGAAAGTACCTTCATTTTACGGCTCTATAATTTCTGTAGTGGGTAAAACCACTGTAGAGATTATAGAGCTTTTTGAGTGTACACAACTTATTTTACACTACCGCTTTTAAATTCATATTACTTTTTATATGCAATCATTACACCAACTGGTGCAAGTCCTCCATTTACCAATTTCATTTCAGCTACTGAAAATCCATATTCATGGATAAATTCTTCAAATTGCTTTTTATCCCATTCTTTATACATCTTAAACCCTACAATAGACATCAGCCGTTTTTTGAATTTACTTTGTTTTTCCTCTTTCCATAAAAAAGTGGGAGCAAACAAAGTACCATTAGGTTTTAATACCCTATATATTTCTTTCATTGCCTTGTCAGGCTCGGGCATAATATGAAGTGTATTAGCTATTACTACACAATCAAATTTCTCATCTGTATAAATCAATGAAGTAGCATCAGCTATTTCAAAGACAAGGTTCTCGTATTCTCCATGTTTTCTTGCTTCAAAAATCATTTGTTTAGAAAAATCAGTTGCAATCCAACTTTTCGTATATTTTGAAAGGTTAAAGGATAATTGACCTGAACCACAGCCAAGTTCAAGTACATTCATATCCTTACTCAAATAGGGGTTTATGTATCCGCAAACTTTATCATAAACACCTTTATCTTTCTTCATAAAAGGAGCATACAACTTGGCGAATTTATCCCAAAATTTTTTGTTACTCTTATCACTCACCAGCAAAACTCCTCCCAACAACAAATTTTAAACTCTCTCCGCTTTTAGCATCTCACATTATTCCTTAAAGATGAAAGCTAATTGCAAGTTAGTCTAAATTAACTAATAATATTTTACCATTTTTAGTCATTTTTTCTATGCCCGCTTTTCATAGCACTTGACAGTGGCCTATAAAGTTAAAGTAAACATCGACTTGTTGTTTTCTATCTTTTCCTTTTCTTCCCCCTGTTGCTTCATGGACTACTACTTTTTCTATATACTCATTTATCATTGGTACTGTCAGTTCATCAATATCTGTATATTTCGAATTGACTTAAATTGTTTATTCTGATAAAATTGTGGTAGAAAAAAAAGAAGTTGAGCAGTCACTCAACTTCCATGTAGAGCCGTTTAAAAGACGGTGGCTAGTTTTAAACGAAAATAATCCGTCTTACTTCGCCAAAAGTGGGGACGGATTATTTTTTGTCATCGTCTTTAAAGAGTTTGTAGCATAATCCAATTAGAGCGATAGTAAAACTACCAAAGCCTAGAATGGTTTGCACAATCTCGAACGCTGTCAAAACGGCTCTCCTCTCTACTAGATTTTGAATGTTTGCCCATAGGCATCACTCCTCTCTAATAATTGAAAGCCACCGTCTATCACTTTTCTACATATAAGAGTATATCAAATCCATATAATAAAAGCTATCTATAAAAGTCTGGCTCCTTCCATTGCGAAAAGAGCTGTTTTTTATTTTCAAATAGACTTTGAACGATGACAAAATATTCTTCTATTAGGTTATTTTTCATCCTTCAAGAAATTATTTTAAACATTTAAGTATCGTGTTATTCACAACTTGCTCAATAAAATTGTTCACCAAGAAACAATTGACATCCCTCCCTAAAGCAAAAACGCAAGAGTACCCTTGCGTTTTTACTACCTATTTATGGATAAGTTAATAAATAATTAAAGTTTGAAATCAACTTAGCATAAACATATTGAATTATTCACCAATCCTCTATTTTATGAATTGTTCTTCCGTTTTCTTGATAAGACCAATCCAACTAATGTAAGAAGGCCTCCAACCTCTATTGCGACTTCAGACTTATTGTCACCAGTTTTAGGAAGTTCTTGTTCTTTTACATCCTCATAAACTACTGGAGTAAGCGAAGTGACTGATTTCACTGTTTGAACTTCTGGAGTCGGTGGGATAGGAGGTGTTACCGGTGGAACTGTTGGTGTTGGTGGGGTAGGAGGAGTCACTGGCGGAACAACAGGTGTTGGTGGAGTTGGTGGGGTTACTTTATTATTAAATTCTGTATCGGCCGGTAATTCAGTAATAGCAGTTAACACTCTTCCATCTTTCTTCACTTTGACTCCAACAGTAGCAATCATGTGGTCATACTCGATACCAGCTTCGGTACCTTTTACTTCTTCTACATGATAGATGTAAGTCCCTTCTTCACCATTTTTAAATGTAAGTGCTGAAAATTTAATCTTACCAGATGCATCATTCGCTACTGTTTCGATTACATTTCCTTTTTCATCCTTCAAAACAAAGCTAAATTCTCCAGCTTTCAACTCACGACCCTCTAATTTCTTAGTGAAGTTGAACTGTACTGTCACTGGCGCTACCGCATAGTTGTTAAACTCGCTATCTGTTGGCATTACAACATTGGCTGTCAAAATACCAGTTGTGGCGTCTTTTGTGACCTTAACTGTCACTTCGGCGTTCATAGTATCGTAGTCAATATCTGTATCTGTTCCGGCCACTTCACGAACAGTGTAGGTATGAGTGCCTTCTTTATCGTATGAAATAGCGTCAAATTGGATCGTGCCGTCTGCCCCATTCTTCTTCGTTTGGAGAACTTGACCGTTTTCTAGCAACTCGAAGCTGAAAGCATCTGCCACAAGGGTTTTGCCTTCAAGTTTCTTCGTGAACTTGAATTGGGCGCTGGTTGCCGCTGGGGTGAACGTATTATTGAACTCTGTATCTGTTGGAAGAGCTTTGGTCGCTGTAAGGGTATGACCATCTTTCGTGACAGTAACTGTTACCTCTGCCTTCATTGGGTCATAACTCATTCCGGCTTCTGAACCTGCGACTTCTTCTACAGTGTACTTATGCACGCCAACTTCATTATTCTTATAAGTGAGGGCATCGAAGGCTACTTTACCTGAAGCATCATTGGTCTTCGTTTGAAGTACTTTACCAGTCGCATCTTTCAAGACAAAATTGAACTCTCCATCTTTTAGGGTGCGTCCTGCCAAGACTTTACTAAAGTCAAATTGCGCTGTCACTGGAGCTACCGCATAGTTGTTAAACTCGCTATCCGCTGGCATTACAACATTGGCTGTCAAGATACCAGTTGTGGCGTCTTTTGTGACCTTAACTGTCACTTCGGCGTTCATAGTATCGTAGTCAATATCTGTATCTGCGCCTGCCACTTCACGAACAGTGTAGGTATGAGTGCCTTCTTTATCGTATGAAATAGCGTCAAATTGGATCGTGCCGTCTGCCCCATTCTTCTTCGTTTGGAGAACTTGACCGTTTTCTAGCAACTCGAAGCTGAAAGCATCTGCCACAAGGGTTTTGCCTTCAAGTTTCTTCGTGAACTTGAATTGGGCGCTGGTTGCCGCTGGGGTGAACGTATTATTGAACTCTGTATCTGTTGGAAGAGCTTTGGTCGCTGTAAGGGTATGACCATCTTTCGTGACAGTAACTGTTACCTCTGCCTTCATTGGGTCATAACTCATTCCGGCTTCTGAACCTGCGACTTCTTCTACAGTGTACTTATGAATTCCAACCTCATTATTCTTATAAGTGAGCGCATTGAATGAAACTTTTCCTGAAGCATCATTGGTCTTCGTTTGAAGAACTTGACCGCTCGCATCTTTCAAGACAAAACTGAACTCGCCATCTTTTAGAGTGCGTCCTGCCAAGACTTTACTAAAGTCAAATTGCGCTGTCACTGGCGCTACCGCATAGTTGTTAAAGGTCTTGTCATCTGTACCAGTTGCTTCACCACCTGTTGAGGTCATCTCTGTTTTTGCTGTTAACAGACCTGTTTCCTCATCTTTCGATACAGTTACTTTCACTGCAATCGTCATATCATCGTAGTCTACATCTGGTTTATCACCCTTCGCCTCTTTTACTGTGTAGTTGAAAACACCAACATGATCAAATGATAAGTCACTGAAAGTAATTTTCCCATCAGCTTTGTTAGTAACTGTTTCATTAACATTGTTATCACCAATCAGTGTAAAGCTGAAATCCCCCGCATTTAGACTACCATTTAAAAGGACTTTGTTAAATTCTAGGCCTACTTTTACTGGGGAAGGAGTATAGGTGTTATTGAATTCAGTATCCGTTGGCATAATTGTATGAGCTATGTACGAATTACCATCTTCATCTACTGTGATACTCACTTCTGCTTTCATTGCATCGTAGTTAATACCTGCTTCCGTACCTGGTACTTCTTCAACCGTATAGTGATAAACACCAGCATGGTTAAATAACTGTGGAATAAAAGTAATATGGCCAAAACTATCATTTTTTTGTGTATCAACCACATTACCACTTTGGTCAACGAGATTAAAGGTGAACTCACCAGCCGTTAACTTTCTTCCTTCAAGACGTTTTGTAAACGCTAAATCAACCCTTGCTGGTTGTTTTGCCTTTGAAGCTGAACCTGAACCACCTGCTTTAAATGCAAAAGTTGCTTGGTAACTTTGTTCTTCACCAGTGTTGTAAGTGATTTTGATATTATTACCGTGTTTTTCTTGTAACTCCTTATTGGTATTAGGTACATTTTTTAATCGAGTCATATAGCGAACATAAACAAGTTCATTCAATTGCGCTATCTTGAAAGAAAAACCAGTTGGGCTTTCTTTGATATTTTCCAATAATTGAATTGCATTACCTTTGGAAACCCATGGAGTAATTGACTGAACTCTTTCAGCTCTAAGAGCTTTACCATTCCATAAATCTACATTATCTGAAGGAATAGGTGTCGCATGTCCTAAACGCCAAGTTTCTTTCGTTTTAGTATCAAATTCATCCAAAACAGGATCCCCATCTTGAACTAGGACTTGGTCATCTGGAAGCGTATCAATTAGTTGGTAATTTGTCAAAACTTGAGGAGCTACCAAGCTACCTGAGTTTAGACGGATAGTCCATCTGATTAGTTCAGGATGACCAGTTACCGCTTCACCATATTTTGTTACCTTTGTTTTTTCTACCGGTACAGGAGCACTCTCCGGACCTACTGTTACAGTAATTTTTCGTCCACTAAAATTGAGTTCTGTTGGAACATTTGGTTTAACATATGATTTCCAACCGGTACTAAAGGTTAAGGTAAATTGTTTTGCAATTTTGTTTTTCTCATAGTAATCTGCAAAAGTAGTTATCACTTTATTACTGATTGAATCTAGAAAAGCATTACCTATTATTTCACCACTAGGACCAGTTACATCATAATGCAAACTTGTAGGAATTCTAATTGCATCGGGAATATCGACAACGATTTTATCATTTTGTTTTATCTCTAATTCATCAGGTAGTTCCATATGAATGACTGTTTCCGCAGGAGCATATAGACTGTTCCCATTTGGAAAAATGACTTCAACATTAGGATTTTTCACAGTAATTGTGTCACCTGTTTTGGAAAAGGTTGTTTTACTTTCTTCAGTTGATGAGGTAGCTTCCCTTTTAGCTCTGCGTCGTTCATTTGAAGGGTGGTTATCAACTTTCTCTTCTTCAATCACTTGCGAAGAATTTGTTGTTACCGGTTCCGAAGGTACTGAATTCAACTCCTTTATTTGAACACCTTCTTCATTTTTGGCCACCGGAGTATTTTGTTGAATGTCATTTACTTCTACTTTAGCATTATCATTAGTATTAGTAGGTGCTACTGTTGCGTTATTTTGTTGACCTTCATTAGACGCTATTTTAGAGACGTTATTCTGTTCAACGTTACTTTCTTGAACACTGTTAACTTGGTTTTCATTCAATTTCACCGTAAAAGAAGATTGAACCTCAGTGGTAGCGCTTACTTCATCTGCCTGAACACTGGTTGCTCCCATCACAAAAATGGCTGTTCCCAGAAGCACAGAAGCAACCCCTAAGTTAATCTTCCTGATTGAGAAACGTTGTGATTCTTTTTTTCCCATAATACAAATTTCCTTTTAATATAATCTTAACACCTAAATTCTAGCACTTTTAACTTTTCTGTCAATAGAATATTCTGAATTATTTATAATTTTTACACTTATTTTCTTTATGTGAAATATATTATAATAAACCATTAATTCTAAAGCCATATATATGGATGTTATTAACATTATTTTTTCTTATAATGTAATGTTAAACACATATATTAGAAATGTGAGGGCGGGAATAAGAATGATAAGGTTTTACAATCTAAACTTTACTCTGAAACCTAATCATTTTTTATAGCAAACTAGTATGAAGAGTAAAAACAGCAATATTCTTCTCTAAATTTTAAATAGAGTTTAACTTTTTCCCCAAACTGAATCCCTTGGAAATATAGGAATTCTGACATAAGAAAAAACGCAAGAGTAACTCCTGCGTTTTTCTGCATTAATATTCCACAGTTTACCCGTCTACCTTGGGAGATGATACATAGATAAACTATCTAAGAAGTAATATAGCACAATATAATCTAAATGACAATCGTCATACAATCTAATTCTCTTATTTTCTCATATGCATAGTAATTATTTGGCCACTTAAATTTAATTATCAATTCGTCATCAGAATCTAAAATGCTGTTAGATTACTAAATATGAACAGCTTTGAGGCATCCCTAATTACAATTTTACTTGTCTCAGAAAAATTTTAGCTTAATCTGAAATGTGAACTAACCTTAATTGAGAATTTGACTTTTAACACAACTTGTTGCAAAATTCTAATCACGCTGTTATAATCTCAGTAGTAGACACATACATCAAACTATGAATTAATCTTCCCTTTGTCTCTAATTAGCTTCTATCATAGAGACTTCACTCTAACATTCTTATTTACATAATACTCCTGTATGAACGTCTACTGCTAACTAGGGTTCCCCCCTAGTTTTTATTTTGCTCTAAATAACGATCTTGCTTGTAAGCTGGTACACTACTTAAACCTACTCACTTTAAATACTGGAAAAACGATTAGATAATCAGCATATCTCTAAAGAAATCAGAGAAAAAGACCATAGAAAACAAATAGTAGTTGGACAAGGTGAACGACCAACCAAAAGAGTTAGTATTTATGCTAGAGTCGATGCACAAGGGTTTGAACTCTCAGAGATCCCAGTCGACTGCCTTGACTACCCTGTTCCTATTCCTGTACATGATATAGCCATTAAGGTTGTCGGTAAGTCCATGGAACCTAGTTTTTTTGATGATGAAGTGTTATTTGTCATGAAAGATTCAATTCTACGAGCAGGTGATATTGTCATCGTACAACGAAATAGTCAGTATCACCTAATGAAGGTGAGTCAAAATAGAGAAAACGGGGACATTCTCCTTAACTCGCTAAATTCTGATGAGGTACTAAATACCTTTTCTGAAAAGGATGACTTCACCATATTTGGTAAGGTTGTATTTATGTAGCTTTGGTTTTATGCAGACAACAACTATTGTTCATTGAATAATAAAAAGACTAACCTATGGTTAATCTCAGACTAAAGAAGTAGCCCTCGGAAGTAATACTTCTAGGGATTCTTTTTGATTTATAGGTATTAATCAACAGGAAACATATTCTAAGGCAATTCCTTAAATATAGACTTTTCTTTTCTAATTCCAAAAGTATGAGTTTTGAAATTCAATCTACAATTGCTATTCCTTTATTTTCTTATACTTTTCTATCTTTTTGTCTTTTTTTTCTCCCTGATTTATTGTTAATTCTATATAGGAATTTTTATCTTCTCTATCTTTTTCCCCTCTTAGATATTTAGTTAATTTTGTTAAGATATTTTCCTCCTTTTTTCTTATTGAAATAGTACCGTGTTCAAAAGATTGTGTTCGCCTATCTAAAGCCTCTACTTTACCTTTATAAACAATAGCATCTCCTGATACCTTTATTATTTCACCTACATTATCAGTTTTATTCGATTTTTCAACAATTTTATAGATACCATCGTCAACTCTTACTTGACGGTCTAGGCAATAATTAATTGGTATTATGGCTATCGTTATTAGAAACAAAAATATCGTCGATACATTTACCACCCCTATAATGTTGTTACCTTCATTTTTATTTAGATCTTTTAATTTTTCATGTATATCACCGTTATTTTTAACATACAAAGCACCATTGTTTCTATCTTTATATGTATTCATACTAATTTCTTTTAAATCGTGTGAAACTTGAGAATCCTCGTTCTCTACTTTCCATCTTTTATTATCATCTAAAAATACCTTTGCTACATTATCAGGTTGCTTTAACTCTTCATTCCTATAATAAAATCTAAAGATAAGATAAATTATTTTTTTCTCAGTTCCCAAATAAACAGCAAATACTAACAAGTAGATAAGAGACTTCGCTACAAAAATCTTTAGATAAGCAATAATGGGGTATGCTTGACTAGTAAAAAAAATATAATAATAAGTTGAATTTACAATACTCTCTGATAAAATAATACCAAAATATAAAAAAACTACCCCAATATAATTTGATATCTTTCTAAGTATTAAATTTTCTTCTGATATCTCTTTTGAAAATCGATCACTAACCAAGTCCTTTTCAAAAAAATTCTCCCCTATAATTGTTACAAAAATTAACAGTAAAAAACTCCAATTTAAGATAGTCGTGTTACTTCCGATTGAATTCACAATGGTTGGGATAACAGCCATCATTAAAATGAATAGATATGGCGAAAAGGCAAGAAAATTGATAAATAGTTCAAATACAAATAGGATGAGTCCAGTAAAAATTCCTAATTCGTTTATAAATGTGTCACCTATTGACAAACCCTCACAGATAAAAAGAAAAAAAGATAAGACTAAAAAATAAATGTGAAATCTACTAAAGAATTTTGGTACAGAAGTCTTTAACATTCTACCTTTATCCTCAGTGTCATTTAGTTGTTCCTTAACACCCCCGTAATTAAGATCTTTTTGTAAATCAAACTTGATAACAGCTACAATTAGTCCTATTACTAGAAAACACAAATTAAATATATTCAGAATTGACTTTATTACTTCAAGATTGAATATTAGCTTTATTACTTCAAAATTGAATATTGGCTTTATTACCTCAAGACCGAATATTGGCATTATTGCTGCAGGGTTGAATATTATCGTTATTACTCCTAGATTGAATATTGGCTTTATTACTGCTAGATTGAATATTGACTTTATTACTTCAAGACCGAATATTGGCTTTATTACCGCAGGATTGAATATTGTTTTTATCACTTCAATATTGAATATTGGCAATGCCGATATAATACTGTACAAAATCAATCCTAAAAAAAATAGAATTTCTATTCCGAATAACGAGTACTGAGGATAACATATAATATTTACTGATCTTTTAGCGAAAATTATTAATTTACTTGGTAAATTTTTTATTAAATTCATTTTCTACTCCTAATAACTTTTTCAATGCTTTAAAGTATAGCAAAAAACACCCTATTTTTGTACTGACCCCAAAAAGTTAGACATTTAATTTATCCAAAGGATTTAGTTCTGTATTGCACAGGACTGAGTCCTTTTCTACCATTTGTCAAGTATATCAAGGTATTTGATGAAAAATAGTTTGAGTTCCATATGTCAAACGAAGGAAATTGTCTTTTTTTGAGCTAAAGTTTAGTGTAAAAAGTGTACACAAAACCAACACCTTACATAGTGATTTTTTTGATAAGGTGTTACAATAATATGGCATAAACAATTTTACCGATTTTGGGTAGAAGTATAATCGTAAAGTTTGTTATGCGTTATGAGGTAATACATTGTTCTGATGAGACGATGTATAGAGGCAATCGTGTGTGGTTTGGTTGAAGTCACTTGCGATTGTCTTTTTCGTTTATCATAGAAGTCTGCGATATGACAAGGATTGCTGTGGCTAGCTGAAGCTATGTTATGAATGCACTTAAAGAGAATCTTTCTAGCATAGGGATTCCCACGTTTGGTGATATTTTCCTTGGCTAGAAAGTCCCCAGATTCATAGTGTCTGAGGTCAATGCCGATAAAAGCATTGATTTGATTGGCAGAGTGAAATCGACGAATGTCACCAAGTTCACCAATAATGCTTGTCGCTGTAGTTTCAGCTATCCCAGGAATAGAGAGAAGAATCTCGTATTCTGGCAAAGGTTGAGCCAATGTTACCATCTCCTCTAAAACACTTTTTCTATATTCAGAAAGCCTAAGTAACTCCCCTGCATAGTATTTGACCTCTTCCATCATTGGAGAGGTTTTCTTGACCGCACAATAAGACTGATTAGCTAGTTTTGTAAGCTTATCTACTAAGTAAGTCACACGTTTTTCAGAGATGCGTTTTGATGTAGACTGACGGATGATAGCTCTTAATGCGGCGTCATCCAACTCCAGTACAAAACTATTACATGGAAAAGTCATGACCAAGTTCCAATATTGTTCCCCAGTTGGTGCCGACAAGATGTTTTCCAATTCAGGAAAAGTGACCTGTAAAACCTTGTGTAGACGGTTTTTAGCGCAGACAATATCTTCAGTAAGATTCTGATAGAAACGGCTAAGGTCTCGTAATTCTTGATAAAGCGCTTCTTGGACATAGCTTGGCTTACGATTGAGGATGAACTGAGACGTAGCTAGTTTTTCAGCGTCAATCTTATCAGTTTTACGTACTCGTAAGCTATCTAGTTGTTTTTTGGATTCTAAGGGATTGAGGCGTGTATAAGCGTAACTATTATCCTCAAAGAAGGCCTGAAGACGACGAGAATAGACACCAGTCGCCTCGAAGACAATCTCTGGCTGGTGAACAGTCTTCAAGTCCCCAAGTAGTCGATTAAATCCGATGGCATCATTGGGTATGGTATAGCCATGTACTTTCTCTCCATTGATCAAGATGGCTACTTCTGAACTTGCTTTACTCACGTCAATCCCAAAAACTACTCGCATGATATTACCTCTTTGTCTTGAATGATTCCTTGCTTTAGTGATGTCATTTTCAATACTCGACGTTTTTCGTCCCACATACTTTGATAACATTCTTCCTAAAACAGGTGTCTTGCCAGTTTTAATTACGACGTCTAGCGCCAAAGGACTCATCGACTTAACAAGACACCTCTACTTTAACATAACGAAAAAAGTAGTGAGTACTTTCTCCCGTCGGAGATTTTCTCACTACTAATCTTAGTATGTTTTAATTTTACCTTAATTCGTTTGTTGTTGTAATAATCAATATAGCCTACAATAGCTTGTTCCAATTGCTCGAGTGAGTGAAACGTCTTCTCATAACCATAAAACATCTCAGACTTAAGAATGCCAAAGAAGGACTCCATCATACCATTGTCTGGACTATTTCCCTTACGTGACATGGACGGTTGGATCCCTTTATCCTCTAAAATTGATGATAATACTGATATTGGTATTGCCAACCTTGGTCACTATGGAGAATTGTATTTTCGTAATGCTCCTCTGTGAAGGCCTGGTCTAACATAGCTTTCACTTGTTCTAAGTTTGGTGAAGTTGAGAGATTATAGGCAATAATTTCGCTGTTAAAGCCATCTAAAACAGGCGATAAATACAATTTCTGTGTGCTATTTGGAATGGCAAACTCTGTCACATCTGTGTAGCACTTTTCCATTGGTTTTGATGCTTCAAACTGGCGTTGAATGAGATTCTCTGCTTTCTTACCAACCTCTCCTTGATATGAAGAATACTTACGTTTA